>Ga0180434_10001207_pt1 | contig 37510 bp, 33 predicted proteins | sample SS_ome_7_FD_132453 | JGI IMG/M metagenome (GOLD analysis project Ga0180434, IMG submission 132453) | Hypersaline lake sediment archaeal communities from the Salton Sea, California, USA - SS_1_D_2 metaG | ecosystem: Environmental > Aquatic > Non-marine Saline and Alkaline > Hypersaline >... | reverse complement strand
GAGGTGAGGTGTGATGTCCGCGTGGATCTCGCGAGCCACGATCGTCCTGTGCCTGTTGATCTGGATGCCCATCGGCGCTTGTTGCGCCCAGATGTCCGCCCCCTGGAGCTGGGGGCCGATCTTGGGAGCGGTGGGGGAGGAGCACGTCGCGATCACGTGGAGCACCCATCGCCCCGTCGGGTTCGACCTGCGCTACAGCCTGGCACAGGTCTACGACGCGACCGGTCAGTGGGAGGAGACCCTGACCTTCGATCGCCACGAGGGGGTCGCCGAGATCTGGTTGCAAGACCTAATGCCAAGCTCTGCGTACCGATACCAGCTCATCTTCTACGAGGGGGACGCCGTGTACCCGACCGAGGTCGGCGGCTTCCGAACCCTCACGCCCGCGGCCCGGAGCTTCTCCTTCGCCGTGTACGGCGCGACCCAGTCCTTCCCGGACCGGCACAAGCTCGTCGCCGACGCGATCGCGAGCGGGGAGGAGGCCGCGATCGTCTTTCACGCCGGGGGCCTGGTCGCCACGCCGACGGAAGAGCGGTTCGATAACTTCTTCTGGGCGATCGCCGATCTGGCCCGCTCGCATCCGTTCGTGTCGGTCATCGGCGGCCGGGACGCCGACGCCTCGCTGTACTTCGACTATCTCGCACTGCCCGTCGGAGGCGGGTTCGCGGACGAGCAGTGGTGGTCATTCGACTACGGCAGCGTCCACTTTGTCGGTCTCGATTCCACGGTCGCCGAGGGGACCCCGGCCGAGCTGCGAGCGCAGACCGCCTGGCTCGAGGACGACTTGTCGCAGGTCGTCGGGAAGATCGTCGTCGTCCTGTCGCACGATGCGCTGTACAGCGCATCGTATCCGGGCGAGCAAAACGGGGCCCTCTGCACGGCATGGGAAAGGCTATTCCGCGAGCACGGGGTCGACGTCGTGCTCAGCGCGTCGGAAACCTGCTACGAGCACATCTACCGTCACGGCATCCATTACGTCAACACCGGAGGGGGAGGCGCCCCACTGACCCCCGCTCCCAAGGGGACGGCCGCGGGGACGGTGTTCAGACGCTACGGAATGCTCCACTACCTACGCGGCACCTTCGCCGACGACAGCCTGCTGCTCGAAGCGATCCCGGTCGCCTCGGTCGTCGACGACGCGATCTACCTCGCTCCCACCGGGCGATCGATCGACACCGTGCTGGTGCGGGTCGCGCGGTAGCCGGGATCGGCCACGCCGAGACCGGATACCGCTGCTCTGGTCGGGACGCCCGGATTTGAACCGGGGACCTCTTGCGCCCCATGCAAGCACGCTACCAGGCTGCGCCACGTCCCGATGAAAAGCATGGTACCCACGCCGACCGGATCTGACAAACGAGGCCGGACTACGGCTCCTTCGATCGCATCAGACCGCGGAGCAGCCCGCCCGAGTGGTACCGACACGACAGTTCCTCGATGACGTCCTCGGGCAGGCCGTTGCGGCGGAGCCGCCGCTCGAAGTGACGCCGAGTTCGGCGGCGACGCCACAGAAACCCCATCCCGACCGCCAGGATCTCGCCGGTCATCCAGACGATGGTCAGCGCGACCGACACGCCGAGGATGATACGCACCACGAGTTTCAGTCTTCGTCTCCTTTCCGTTTCGACTTGGCGAAGTCGCCGATGTTCATGTTCAGGCCGCCCTTGCCGCCGAGGATCTCCCGCAGGTTGAGGACGTACCCGCGCGCCATGTCGAGGGCCTCCTCCTTCGGGATCCCAGCGTCGACCAGCTTGTTGTAGAACGTCGACACGGCATCCGCCATGTTCTCCGCCGCTTCCTTGGAGTAGATGACGTTTCGTAGTCCCCGGAGAAGCCCAGGCACCTCATCCGAGACCGTCGCGAGCAGCTCGCGCAGGTCCTCGACATTGTGGATGAAGTCGTTGTTGCTCATTTCTCTCCTCCCTTCTTCGCTGTATTGAACAGGCGAACATTCCGCCCCATGACTCGGAGATCCCCCCGGATCGGGATGCTGCGATTCCGGAGACTCGCACCCAACGAGAGACCGAGGAAGAACGACCCGACGTCGAGCTGAGCCAGCCTCCTCCCAACCGCCTTCTGGACGACGCGGTCGCGCAATCGGCTCGACGGGCCGCCCGCTTCCCCGACGATCGCTCGTACGTTCCATCGAATCCGCATCGTCAGGACCAGATCGTCGCGGCACCGATCGCACTCGCTCAGGTGCGCGGCCACGGCTCGTTCCTCCTCTCGCGTGAGGCCGCCCTCGACGTACCACGGGATCAGCTCCTGGATCTTCTTGCATCGATTCATGTCAGTGCCTCCCCGAGCTGCTTCTTCGCGTGGAACATCCGTGACTTGACGGTCCCCGTGGGGATCCCCAGGATCGACGCGATCTCGCCGTACGACAGTCCCTCGTAGAACGTCAGGAACACGACCTCTCGATGGTCGTGCGAGAGCCGTTCCAGTGCACGGGCCACCCTTTCCTGCTGATGAACGCCCGGTGCCGGATCGGGGGAGACAAGAGACACGTCCGGAATCCGTTCCCCCCGGATCTCTCTGCGGATGAGGCTGTACGCTTGATTGCGGGCGATGCCGAAGATCCACGTCGAGACTCTCGATCGCCCCGCGTACTTCGAGGCTCCCTTCCACACTGCGACCATCGTCTCCTGCACCACGTCCTCGGCTAGATGCTTCGCTCGTAGGATCGTATAGGCGTATCGGTAGACGCGATCCGCGAAGCGATCGTACAGCCTCCCGAACGCCTGCTCGTCTCCTCTCGCCACGTCCGCGATGAGCTCACGGTCGGAAGCCACCGCACCTCCCTACGCGTGTCCACCGATCGCCTTCCTCGCGATCAGAAAGCGCCTCTCCCTCGACGGTACATCTCCCGGATCCTGCGTTTGAGCCTGGGTGGCGCGCGCGCGGCGGACGGTCGCCGAGCGCGCGCTGCTCCGCAGCCTCTCATCATACGACAAGATCGCGAGATCGACGTTCGCGCGTCCGGTCCGCTTCATGCCGTCCACCTCCCTCTCATCCGTCTGTCGCTGGGCGGCGTCGGGCGGTTCAATTCGGTCCGTGGCGGATCGACAGCTCCGCTGCGGTCAAACAAGGTGAAGGCGCGATGCCGGAAAGGACACTCCTTCGGCTCGACGGGCCGCTACAGCCAGGCCTCGAGCTCCTCGGACGTCATCCGCGTGGGGTGGCCGGAGTAGCGGATGTATCCGTCCCTATCGATGAGGAACGTACGCGGGATGCCCCCGACGCCGTAAAGCGCCTTGACCGCTCGAGACGCCTCGAGCGATCCCCACAGCACGTTGTCGGTCCGGTACCCCTGCTCGAGAAGATGATCGACGGCCCGCTGTTCGGTCTTGTCGAGGCTCACGACGAGAAGGACGGCACCGCGATCGGCGTAGGCCTCCTGGAGCGCGTGCAGCTCGGGGAAGCTCTTCGTACACGGCTTGCACCATGTGGCCCAGAAATCGAGGATCACGACGCTCCCGCGATACTCGACGAGCGACACCTCCACGCCGTCCAGGCTGCGCAGCGTGAAGTCGGGAGCGAGCTTCGGACCCGAGTCGACCCCGCCGAAGAGAACGGCCGCCGCGGCGGCCAGGCCGATCAACGAAAGGACAATCCAGATCCCAGAATCCTTCACGACGGGTCCCCCTCATCGAAACGCCTCTTGAGTGTAGCGCCTTGCGGATGCATCGGCAACGACGATCCTGCGTGGACGGGGACGCTGTTTGGCTTCGGCAGAAAGGGATCACTCGATCAGGCTGCGCGCCTCCTCGGACACGACCTGTTCGAGGAGCTGAAGCTCACCATGCTCAGCCAACTCATTGAGCACGTACGTGCGCACGGCGAGGTTGAGTTCCTCCACGAGGGAGCGTTCGTTCGCTGCGGCGATGACCGCGAGAGTCTCGAGCATGACGGTGTCCAGCACCTTGCCGTCCTCAACTGACATCCGGTTCCCTCCCTGCGGAACCCCCTCGGTAGTGCATACCGGAATCGCGCCCGCCTCGTCAAGCGGCACAAGCTCCAAGCCGCCCTTTCGGTGGTCCGCCATCTAATCCCCTTAATCACGCGCTTTGATTGCGATCGACGAGCTCCCGCCGGTCCGGCAACGGCCCAATCGAAGGCGGTTTCCCGTGTCACCGGGACGTTCATCACCTGTCCGGATGTCTTTACACCAAAGGAGACATTGGACCGGTTTCAGTCGGTCGACAACCGGCAGTTCTTCCTCTCATTCCACCGGAGATCACGGTATACTACCAACCAGCCATGAACTCGAAGAAGCACGATTCGTTGCCTGCATTCGCTCGTGCGGTTGCGGAGGTGTCCCGTACGCTGACTGGATTTGAGGCCACCCAGACCATTAAGGCGGGGCCGATCCATGTCGTCGCGCGTGTCAGCGCCCGTCGCCCGGAGCGACTCGCCGTCGAGTACCGGACGTATGTGAATCCCCTGCTCGATCTCGAGGAACGCCTCACCGGGAACGCGGAGTACACGGCCGACGAACTGGTCTCCTTGTCGCTTCGTTTCGACGGTCAACGGACCTGGTTGCACGACCCGGCGACGGGGGTCTGCGTCGTCAAGCCGTCTCGGTCCCTGTTCGAGCCGCTCCCCGAGATGTCGGTCCTCGGTGAGATCGAGTACCTGTGGGATCTGCCCCACGATCACCTCCTCCGCGACCTGGGAACCGAGACGATCGACGGGCGGTCGGCGCGCCGGCTTTCCCTCAGGCCCAAGCGCGCGCAGAGCACCCACGCGTTCAAGACGGTGCGGTTCCTCGCCCGCGAGGCGACCGTCGCGTTCGATCAGGAGTCCCTCTTCCCCATTCGACTGAGCTTCTCCCCCTCTCCGTTCGCCCAGCTCCATCAGCTCCTTGGTCCGGAGGCCCGGGTCACCGTGGACTACACCGATCTCCGCCTCGCGGGCGATCCCCCTCCCGCGTTCGAGCCCCCCGAGGGCACGCGCGTATTCCGCGAGGAGTGGGTCCGAGCCGACGAGCTGGCCGACCGGCTCCCGCTCCCGATCTCCCTCGCGCCGTTCGATGTGTCCGGCTTCACCTCCCTCGACGGACATGCGGTACTCACCGCGTGCGCCGAGCACGGGCGCTCCTACGCCGCGACGACGTTCGTCCGCGCCCGGGAGGGCGACGCCGAAGGGCCCCAGTACGTCACCGTCCGTTTCGGGAACTACCTCAGTCGGAACATGGCCCGTCGGCGCCGAACCATTGCGGAAGCCGGCGAGGAGCTGACCGTCGCCGATCGACCGGCGCGGTTCCTCGATCGCGCGATCCTCTGGGACGATCAGCCCGAACCACTCGATCGGTCCGACGCGCCCCGAGAGTTGGCCTGGGACCAGGAAGGCACGTTCTGGTTCCTCACCGGTGTGGCCGTCAAGCGCGACGACCTGGAGGATCTCGCATCCCGCCTGATCCGAACGGACAATCCGCACCCGTGACCGGACGGTCGATGCCGTCGTCTTGACAGCCGGCGCCTTCTCAAAGACCCTCTCCACACGATGAATGCCCATGCGGAACGAGAGATTGAGCGTCTCCGTCGGGAGATCGAGCATCACAACTACCTCTATTTCGTGCTCGATCGCCCTGAGCTGTCCGACACCGAGTACGACGCGCTGTTTCGACGGTTGGTGCGGCTCGAGGCGGAACACCCCAACCTGGTGACGCCCGACTCCCCGACCCAGCGGGTGGGCTCGTCACCGGCCGAGGGATTCGCGACGGTCGAGCACTCCGTGCCCATGCTCAGCCTGGGCAACGCCTTCGACGAGGACGGGCTGCGGGACTTCGATCGGCGGATGCGCTCCCTCCTCGATCGAGATCCCGTCACCTACGTCGCCGAGCCGAAGCTCGACGGGCTCTCCGTCGAACTCGTCTACCGAGAGGGGGTGTTCACCCAGGGCTCGACTCGCGGCGACGGACGCACCGGGGAGGACGTCACCGCCAACCTCCGAACGATCCCTTCCATTCCGCTCCGGCTCCGAGCGGACGATCGCTCGATCCCGGATCTCCTCGAGGTCCGCGGCGAGGTGTACATCGAAAAGGCCGATTTGGCGTCGCTCAACGCCCGTCGTGAGGAGGAAGGCCTTCCTCGATTCGCCAATCCCCGGAACCTCGCCGCCGGCTCCCTCCGACAGCTCGATCCTCAGGTGACCGCGGGCAGGCCGCTCAAGATCTACTGCTACGACGTCGGTCGAACGGAAGGCGTGCGCATCGAGTCGCAGGCGGGACTTCTTTCCACCCTTCCGGCCCTCGGGCTGCGGGTCAATCCCCGGTACGAGGTGTGCGTCGGAATTGAGCCGGCCCTTTCGTTCTACCGACGGCTCATGGCGGATCGCCAGGATGTGCCGTACGAGACCGACGGCGTCGTCGTGAAGGTCGATGACTTCGCCATCCGCCGAACCGCCGGAACGCTCAGCCGAAGCCCCCGATGGGCGATCGCGGGGAAGTTCCCGGCACAACAGGAGATCACGCGCCTCACCGACATCACCGTCTCGGTCGGACGCACCGGCGTCCTGACCCCCGTCGCCGTCCTCGAGCCGGTTCGCATTCACGGCGTCGAGATCAGCAGCGCCACGCTGCACAACGAGGACGAGATCGAGCGAAAGGACATCCGGATCGGCGACATGGTCGTCGTTCAACGGGCCGGCGACGTCATTCCTCAGATCGTCCGGGCGATCCCGGAGCAGCGGACGGGAAACGAACGGCCGTTTCAGATGCCCACGACTTGCCCCGCGTGCGGTTCGAGCGTCGTGCGGCTGGAGGGGGAGGCGGCCTATCGCTGCCTGAACGCCGCCTGTCCGGCCCGACTGCAGCAGTCGATCTTGCACTTCGCCTCCAAGGGGGGGTTCGACATCGAGGGGCTGGGCTCCGTTCTGGTCCGCCAATTGGTGGAGAACGATCTCGTCCGTTCCTTCGCCGACTTGTTCCGCCTTGACCGGAACGCGCTGATCGAGCTGGAGCGTCTCGGCGCGAAGTCGGCCGACAATCTCCTCGCCGCACTCGAGTCCGCCAAGGAGGTCTCCCTCGATCGGTTCCTGTTCGCGCTCGGGATTCCCGAAGTGGGCGAGCGGGCCGCGCAGATCCTCGCCGATGCGTTCCCGTCGCTGGACCGGATCCTCGACGCCGACGAGGAGGCGCTCACGGCGCTCCCCGATATCGGGCCGAAGACGGCCGCGGGAATCACACAGTTCTTCCGGAATGAGACGAACCGCAAGTCGATCACCGAACTGCGCGACGTCGGCCTGACGATCACCGCCGAGCGATCCGCCGGGGACCGTCCGCTCGCTGGCAAGCGCTTCGTGTTCACCGGCACGCTCTCGGCGATGACCCGAGCGGACGCCGCCGAGCGCGTTCGAGCGCTCGGCGCGTCGGTCGGCTCCAGTGTCTCCCGGTCGACCGACGTCGTCGTCCTCGGGGAGAACCCCGGGTCGAAGGCGGACAAGGCCCGCGATCTCGGGCTCTCGCTCCTGGACGAGGCCGCATTCCTCGACCTTCTCGAACAGCATGGCTGAACCGACGTTGCTCGACCTTCCATTCGATGTCCTCCGCGGTCGGCTGACCCGCTCCGGGCAGCCTGCGTATCGCGCGTCCCAGATCTGGCAGGCGGTCTACCGGGATCTGACGACCCGCTATCCCGACATGACGACGCTTCCCGTATCGCTGCGCGAGCGTCTGGCGGAATCCCTCCCGCTGCAGCTCCCGGCCCCCGAGGCCCACCAGCACAGCGCGGATCGCCGCACGACCAAGACCCTCCTCCGACTGGCCGACGGTGAAGCGATCGAGGCCGTGCTGATGCGCTACGACGCTCGGGATACCGTCTGTGTGTCGACCCAAATCGGCTGCGCGATGGCGTGCCGGATCTGCGCGACCGGGCAGGGCGGGTTCACGCGGGACCTGTCACCCGGCGAGATCGTCGGACAGGTCCTTCACGCCGCGCGCACGTTTCGGGAGGAGGGCGAGCACCTCACGAACGTCGTCTACATGGGCATGGGCGAACCGTTCCGGAACTACGATGCGACGCTGGCGTCGATCCGCATTCTCAACGACCCACGCGGTCTCGGACTCGGCGCGCGATCGTTCACCGTCTCGACCGTCGGCATCGTCCCGGCCATCGAGCGGTTCGCCGAGGAGGGGCTGCAGGTCCATCTGGCCGTCTCCCTCCATACCGGCGAGGACGAGCTCCGCAGCCGCCTCCTGCCGATCAACCGGACGTATCCGCTCGATCGGTTGCTCGAGGCCTGCCGGACGTACGTCGCTCGGACGAACCGACGGATCACGTTCGAGGTCGCTCTGATCGACGGGGTCAACGACTCCCCGTCTCAGGCCCGGGCGCTCGCCGATCGTCTGCGAGGGATCCTCTGCCATGTGAACCTGATCCCGTTCAATCCGATTCCCGGCGCGCCGTGGCGCCGCAGCTCGGACGCGCACGTCGCGGAGTTCGCAGACATTCTGGATGGGCGCGGCGTGTCGGTCACGGTCCGGATGCGCCGCGGTGTGGAGATCGAGGCCGGCTGCGGGCAACTTCGGACCGGGCGCTCCGCAGCGACGGAGCGAGACGACGCTAGTCCGTGAGGAGGCCTCGGTACGCCTCGAGCGCCTGTCCGCCCCACCGATCGGTGATGCTGTTCATCCCCTCGCGCACCAACTGCCGGACGCGCTCGCGGCTGATCTCCATGATCCGTCCGACCTCGGCGAAGTTGTACGGGCAACCGTCTTCGATTCCGTAGTGGAGTCGGATGGCGAACGCCTGTCGAGCGGGGATTCTCTCCAGCACGGCCTCCAGTTCGTCGCGGAACAACAGCCGCAGCGCCTCGTGCTCGGGGGACAGCCCCATTTCGTCGACGACCCGATCCTCCAGCGTCTCGTCCCCCTCCTCGCCGATCACCTGATCGAGCGACACGATCTCGTGGACCTGCGCTTCGATCTGACGGAGGCGATCGATCGAGATCCCGACGGCCTCGGTGATCTCCGACTCCTCGAGGACCCCTCCCTCGGCCATCGAACGCATCTGGGCCAGTCGCCGGACGGCGCGGAATAGGTAGTCGGGAATGCGGATCATCCGCGCGTTGTTGTTGAGCGCCGTGAGGATCGCGCGGCGGATCCACCAAGAGGAGTAGGTGCTCAACCGGTATCCCCGCTCGGGGTCGAAGCGGTCGATCGCCTCGATCAGGCCGATGTTCCCTTCCTGAATGAGGTCGATCAGCGGCAGTCCCACATCGGTGTACTCCTGGGCGATCTTCGCGACCAGCCGCAGGTTGCACACGATCAGACGGTCGCGCGCCCCGTCGACGCCGGCCGCCATCTGCCGGGCCAACCTCCGCTCCTCCTCGGCCGACAGGAGCGGAAACCGCCCGATCTCCCGGAAGTAGATGTCCAGCATGGAGGGGAGGCTCTGTCTCGGTTCCTGTTGGCTTTGCCGCTCCGTTCGCATCGTCACGAACTAACCTTACGGAAGCGCTTCCGGGTTGTCCACCGCGCCGACGGCGTCCGGGAACCCCGGGGAGGTCACCGCCAGCACGTCGAGTTCCTTCACCGTCGCCGCGGTCCCCAGTCGAGCGCTCAGGCTGGGATCGGTGCGGCCGTCGTCGCCGGAGATCAGCTCCTTGATGTACAGCCCGCCTTCTCCCTCCAGCTCGACGGTCGCCCGTCGCGACGCTGTGACCTCCCCCGACGCCGACAGGAGATGACGGCGGCGGACCCGATCGGCCCTTCGATGCGCCACGCGCCGTGGCGTCCGCTGTCGGATCTCGCCGCACAGCCCCTCCAGCGCGTCCTCCAGGCGGCGTTGCGTCACCGGATCCTCGAACGCAACGCGCGCGCGGTACCCCTTCGTCGCGCGAAGTTCCTTGAGCAGGGCCACCGTCCCCCGGCCGACGAGCGACAGCTCCGAGACCTCTACCTTTCCGGCCGCCCGCTCGTCGATCGTCCGGCGGACTGCTCCCAGGTTGAGGGTTCGGCGTCGCGGCGAGACGAGCTCGAGCACGAACGGCCTCCCGTCCCCGAGCATCCGCGCATCGATGTCTTCGCGGCCGGCGCCGTGGAGATGGGCCGTCGTCGCGCCGGTGGCGCCCAGCAGCGGCGCCGCGATCCACTCCTCCACCGACTCGGGGTACTGCTTCCCGGTGAACCCACACGAAGGGCAGCCCCGCCCCCGGCACCGGCGACACGGCCACCGGGTCTGCGGGATCCCTCGAATCAGCTTCCGATACCGCCCGTAGAGGTACAGCGAAGCGACCTGCCACTCGATCGCGTCGGAGGGGAGATCGACGACGAATGAAAGATCCGGGTCAGCGAAGGCGACCGTCACAGGGTGGTCGCACCGGGCCTCGAACGCCTTCCCGACCACTCGATTGAACGCGTGCTTCAGGGACTCCCCGACGTCGGTCGGGAAGCGGCTTTCGAAGAACCGCTCCATCTCCTCCAATCGCGGGGTCAGACGGACACCGAACAGGTACGTGTCGAACTCGATCCCGGTCACCGCACGCAGGGCGCGCTCCGCCCAGGCCTCGGCGCGGTCGAACAGTCCGCCGCAGATCCAACATGTGCCCGCGGCTCCTGCCTCCGATTGCTCCGCCCGGATCCTCCGGCCCCGGTCCGCATTCGACAGCCCTCGTCCGACCTTCGCGAACGCTCGTCCCAAGCACTCGTCGCAGATCGGACCGGCGACGACGATCTCCCGCGCACGCTCGAGCTGCCGTTCGTCCAGCGCGAAGATCACGTCGATCCCCTCTCACCGTAGCCGCGGTACAGGATCATCGATCGATCGTCCCGCGTGAACCCGATGCTCTCCAGCTCCTCGGCGGCCGGTGTCTCAGCGACCGGCTGGCCGGCCCACGAGACGACCCGAACCGACGGCGGCCGGATCCTTCCTCCGACGAGCGCAGGGAGGGTCGCAAGCGCTTCGCGACGCTCGTTCTGCTCGAGATCCGCCAGCGGCACGAGCCGCTCGCCGCGATTCTCGACCGCGACAATCGCGCGGCCGGACCGAAGGATCAGGTAGTGGGCCGGATGGCGTCGCACCGCATACCGCTCGCCGTTCGGAAGCTCGATCGGCGCGATATCGCCGTAGACGCACGCCGGATCGAGCACGCTGAGGAGGATCGGCCTCTCCTCCACTCCCGGCTCGTAGAGCCGGTCGATCACACTGTGGGTGCCGAACTGCGGCGCCGCGAGACCCGACACGAACAGGCCCCGCTCGACGTCCCCCGCCCACTCCCGCCGCGTCAGCAGCGGATAGACGTCCGACCAGCGGCGACCAAACCTCTCTCGCTCGAACAGGTTTCGATTCAGCAATCCGTACCGCCGGAGCAGGACATCGACGATCGCTTGGTTCTGCTCCTTGCTCGCCGCCGCAGGGCACGCTTCCACCACCGACCATCGCCCTCCTCCCCACGACATTCCCGTCCGTCGGGCACCCCACCGGTCCGCCAGCGGGGGCTCCGTCCATGCCGCCGCGAGAGAGTCGTTCGTCACCCTCCCCGCCCAGATCAGCTGCCACAGCACGGCCGCCACGTCCGATGGCGTCCGATCGATCCCCGCGCAGATCTGGTGGAGAAACGATGCGCCGTGTCGTTCGAGGTACCCGACGATCGCCGTTCGGCGCTCGTCGCCGACGGAGCCGTCTTCCCCCTCCGGCATGGGAAGCCCGGAGGAGGCCCGCGGCACGAAGGCGAGCCGCCGCTGTCCACCCGCCCCGCCGCTCCCACACCACGCTAGCGCCCCTTCCCGGACGAGCCGATCGAGCATCGCCCGGTCATAGCGGTCGATCCGAGCCGACAGGACGTCGTCCCACACCGAGACCGGCAGCGCACAACCCGCGAGCTGCTCCATCGCCTCCCGAAGGTCCGCCTCGGGTCGAGGCGACCCCGCATGGTGGTGCCCGATGAGGAACCGCGAGTACGCCTCCGACGATGCAGCCACCACCCGCCGCCGCCGTTCAGCGAGCGTGAGCCGCCGGATCCCCGCCGCCACCTCCGGCTCGGACCATCCGGTGGTTCCGTCCGGACGCTCGATCTCGACCCACGACTCCGTTTCCGCCATCCGATCGACCAGTCGATCGGCCGCGGGATACCGCGCGACCACCTCGGCCCGGCCAACCCATGCGTGGGACCCGACATGACGACGCACGATCTCGCGGACGTCCTCGTCGTTCCACCGCCGATACTGCCCGGCGTCGTCCGCCGCGACGAGGCGTTCCGGGTCCGACGCCCCCGGGACGCGGGCCTTCACAATCCGCCCGTCCTGGGCCAGCTCCGGCCAGGCGGAGAATGCGGCCGGCTCGCACCGGGCGCGCAGCTCCTCCTCTGTCAAGTCCCCAATCCGGCGAAGCAGCTCGACCAGCTCCGCACCGTCCCGGGCGCGGTGATACGGCGCGAGGCCCTGAAGACGCTCCTCCATCGTTCGGATCGCCCCCGGATCGAAGACCGCCGCGCTGCGAACCCTCCGTCCCAACAGCCGGCGGACGTCCTCTCCGATGCCTGCTCCACGGCCCGGCCGCCCGACCGGCCGGTCCTCCTCGTACAGGTACTTCCCGGTAAAATCGAAGACCAGTGATCCGGAGAACGGCGACGGCCGTCGGTCCCGACGGACCGCGAACGCGGCCTCCCCCGCCTCCACCGTGCGAAGGAACCCGCAGACGGCGTCAAAGGGGAGCTCGTCCTCTACGATCTGCCGAATCGTCTCGGTCACGATTGGGAACCCCGCGTGCTCGCTCGCGACGGCCAACAGGTCGTGAGCCCGCAGACGCTGAAGCCACAGCGGCGTCCGCCGACCCGGCCTCGCGCGCGGCAGTAGGAGCGCGCGTCCGGCGTTTCTGCGGAACCGAAGCGCGAAGTAGGAAGTGCTCTCCAACTCCGCGAGGACATCGTCGACCAGTCGGTCCGCCCGGAGGCCGAGGACCGCATCGACCAGCCGATCGACCGGGATCCCGCTTGGGCGCACGAGGATCCCGTCGCCCGAGTAGATCGCCTCCGGCGCGTTGTGTCCCTCTATCCGCAGCGCGTGCTGCATCGCCAGAAGAAGCACGAGGTGGAACGCACGGCCGAACGGGGAGACCACCGACATCCTCGGGTCCCCGGCCTCGTTGCGGAACACGTCGATGAGGATGCGCCGGTCGTTCGGGATCACGCCCCCTCTCTTGTGCTGCTCGGACAGGTACTCCTTCAGGTTCGTCGCCGCGGACTCGTCGAGGGCGCACTCCTGACGCGCCCACGTCTCGAACCCGGGGTCACCGAGCCGCTCATCGCACGCGCGCAGGAAGGCTCCGAGTCGCGCGCCGAACTCGGCGTCCCGGCCGAGCCCCTCGCCCTTCCAGAAGGGCATCATCCCCTCGTGCTCCTCGGCCGGAGCGACGATCACCCGATCGTTCGTCACCTCCTGAATCCTCCAGCATCCGCTTCCCAGGAGGAACGTCTCCCCGAGTCGTCGCTCGAATACGAACTCCTCGTCCAGCTCCCCGATCCGCGTCGCCCCGTCCGCCAGGACCATGGCGTACTGGCCGCTATCCGGGATGGCCCCTCCGTTCAGCAGCGCCGCGTGCCGGCTGCCCGGAAGCGGGTACAAGCGCCCCGTCGATCGCTCCCACGAGATCCGGGGGCGCAGTGCGGGAGCCCGTGGCGTGCGATACCGTCCGGCGAGCAGCTCGAGGACGCCCGAGAACGCCTCCCGTGGCAGGTCCTGATACGGCGCCGCCCGGCGGATCCGCGCGTACAGCCGATCCACCGTCCACTCGTCCATCGCAACCATCGCGACGATCTGCTGTGCGAGAAGGTCGAGCGGGTTTCGCGGGATGCGAATCGCCGAGATCTCACCACGCAGCATCGCTCGGGACATCGCTGCCATGACGAGAAGATCGCCCCGCGTCTTCGGGATCATCCGCCCGACGCTCGTCGCCCGGACGAGGTGACCAGCCCGGCCGACCCGCTGCAGCCCGCTCGCGACCGAGAACGGCGCCTCCACCTGGCACACCAGGTCGATTGCACCGACGTCGATCCCCAGCTCCATCGACGCGGTCGCCACCAGCGCCGGCAGCCGACCAGCCTTCAGCTCCGTCTCGACTCGCTGGCGCTCCTCCTTGGAGACGCTCCCGTGATGCGCCCGCGCGATCGGTACGCCCGCAAGGCGGTTGATCTCCGCCGCCAGCCGCTCGACCACACGGCGGCTGTTCCCGAAGATCAACGTCGATCCGTGCCGCTCCACCAGATCGAGGAGCGTCTCGTAGACAGAAGGCCAGATGCTGCGCGTCGCGTCCCCCGGCCGCGCGAGCTCCCGCATGTCCTTGACCGGCGAGACGACCCCGAGATCGAGGTCCTTTCGCATCCCTGCATCGACCACGTGGACCGGGCGCGGCGTGCCGTCGTCCTCGTAGCCCCCGAGAAAGCGCGCAACCTCCGACAGAGGTCGCTGGGTCGCCGACAGGCCGATCCGGATCGGGGGCGCGTCCGCCAGCTCGTCGAGCCGCTCGAGCAGCAGGGAGAGAAAGGTCCCGCGCTTGTTCGGACAGAGGGCGTGGATCTCATCGACGATCACGTAGCGAACGGTCCGCAGCATGTCTCGAGCCCGGATGGACGTCAGGAGCAGGTGCAGCGACTCGGGCGTGGTGATCAGCAGATCCGGAGGGACCCGAAGCATCCGCTGCCGATCGGCCGAAGGGGTGTCCCCGGTCCTCCGACCGACGCGGATCTCCGGAAGGTCGATCCCTAACCCGCTTGCAGCGGCTCGGATCCCGCGTAGCGGTTCCTCCAGATTGCGCTCGATGTCGTTGGCGAGCGCTCTCAGCGGCGACAGGTAGAGGGTATGCACGCCGCGGCCGCCTGAACCGTCTCCCGTCCCGCGCCGAATCAGCTCGTCAATCGCATGAAGGAACGCCGCGAGCGTCTTGCCCGATCCGGTCGGTGCCAGGATGAGCGTGTTCTCGCCCCTGGAGATCGGCGGCCACCCGCCCACCTGGGCGGGCGTCGGGCCGACGAAGTTCTCGCGAAACCAACGGGCCGTCGCGGGGTGGAAGAGTGCCAACGGATCCTCGTGCATGCAGCCATTCTCCGAAATCCGCGAGCGCGATCAACCGGCGGATCTACAACCTTGTTTCCGTGACTTCCATATGATACAATGCGTGCTAGATTGGATTCCCGAAACGGCGAACCGTGCCGAAAGGGCGGGGCGCAAAGTTACGGGCCTACAGGAGGAATCCCATGGCCGCCGGACCACCGAAGGATCCAGGCAGACGGTATTCAGACGTCCGTGGTACCTCCCATTGCTATGCTGCTCAGCGCGGTGGCCCGTGTCAGGCCCGAAGGCCGACGACACGTATGGATGTGAGCCGTGGTTCGGCAATCGGTGGCTTCTCGCTCCGGGGTGGAGCCCGATCGATTCGCCTCTGACACGCACCGCGCGCCTCCTTCGCAGAGGAGCCATGGCGGGCGCCCGAGAGGGCGCCCGCCACCTGCGCTCAGCCAAGGACCGTGTTGGGCGATCGTGTGGACCGCCTACATCTCCCGATCCTACCACGTCCATGGAAGACCGGACCTTCGGCATTCAAGCCGGCGCTCCGCCATTGCACGCACCAAGCCTTGCCGGTAGGATCGTGCATCCTCTGTACTCGAGATGGTCGACGGATGGACCCTGTCGCAATCACCCCGCTAGCCATATCGCTTCTCGCCTTCACGCTGACCTACGTCGGAATCTTCCTCGAGCGGATCCACCGCGCCATCGTCGCCCTCTCCGGCGCAGCGCTGATGATCGCGCTCGGGACGTGGTTCTCCTTCTACACCGCCCAGGAAGCGGTTCTGTCAGTCGACTACGACACGATCATGCTGTTGATGGGAATGATGATCGTCGTCGGGCTCTTCAGGGAGACCGGGTTCTTCCAGTACCTCGCCATCCGGGCAGCAAAGCTCGCCCGAGGACGGCCCTGGCTGTTGTTGCTCTACCTGGGCGCCGTCACCTCCGTCGTCTCGATGGTTCTCGACAACGTCACGACGATCATCATCATCGTCCCCGTGACCGTCTCGGTTGCCGACATCCTGGGCATCTCTCCGCTTCCGTTCCTGATGGGCGAGGTCATCCTGTCCAACATCGGCGGGGTCGCGACGCTAATCGGCGATCCCCCGAACATATTGATCGGTTCGGCGGCCGGGTTCGGGTTCGTCGACTTCCTGACGCACCTCGCCCCCATCGCGCTGATCGTGTGGATCGCCGCTCAAGGCATCCTCATGCTCACGTTCCGCCGCCAGCTCCGCCAACGCCCAGCGAGCGTCGATCGACTCATGTCCATGGACGAGCGACGCGCGATCGTCGATCCGCTGAACACCCGCCGGATGCTCACGACCCTCGGCGCAACGATCCTGCTATTCTTCGTCCACGAGCTGATCGGTCTCGATCCCGGCCTCGTCGCATTGATCGGGGCCTGCATCGGGCTGCTTTGGGTGCGACCCGACTTCGATCGCATCCTCAAGGACGTCCACTGGGACGTCCTACTCTTCTTCATCTCGCTGTTCATCATCGTCGGCGGCCTCGAGGCGAGTGGCGCGATCGGCTTCCTCGGGCGCGGGATCGCGGCGCTGTCCGAGCACCGGGTCTACCTTCCCATCCTCGTCGTTCTGTGGGGCGGCGCCTTCGCCTCCGGGGTGATCAGCAACGTACCGTTCACGATCGCCATGCTGCCGATCTTCAAGGGGCTCGCGACGCAGGGGATCGATGTCGCCCCGCTGTGGTGGGCCCTCGCCATCGGCGTCGGCTTCGGCGCGAACCTCACCCCGCTCGGCTCGGCCGCCAACGTCATGATCGTCTCGATGTCCGAGTCGATCGGCGAGAAGCTCACGTTCCGCCGGTGGTTGACGAGCGGGTTGTTCGTCGGCCTGGCGAGCTGTGCGTTGGGAACGATCGCGGTTCTTGTCGCCGTCCACTTCGGTTGGTTCTAGCGGCTTCGCCTGATCAGCGGGGCTTCGGCCCCCGATCGAGCCGGTAGTCCGATCCGCCGATCTCCACGATCGAACACGATCCGAGCCACCTGGAGTAGGTGTGCTCCTCGTACTTGTCCAGCAGCTCCTCTCGCGTCAGGTTCGTGGCAATCGCGATCGGCAGCATCTCCCGATACCGCCAGTCGATGATCCGTCGGAACTCCTGAAGGATGAACTCGCTCGTCTTCTCGTGTCCGAGATCGTCGAGGATCAGCAGGTCGCAGGTACAGCACTGCTGAGAGATCTCCGTGTCCCCCGCACGGGACGCCATCCGCAGCTTGTCGCTGAGATCGAGCATCGGCCAGTAGAGAATCTCGACTCGCCGCTCAACTTCGTCGGGATCGAGCGTCGGCGGCGCCGAATCCTCGGCGACCTCGCGATCGGCGTCGCGGATCAGCTCCGTGGCGGACGGAACGGCGACCGACGGCTCGGCAGGTTCCTCCTCCCGGGGTGCCGCCGAGTGGAGCCGATCGAACTCGACGGCGACCGCGTGCAGCAGGTGCGTCTTGCCGACCCCGCCAGGGCCGATCAGAACCACACCGCTGATCTCACCGCGGGCCAGCCTCTGGCAGGCCTGCACCGCCTCCCGGTTGAACCGCGACACCTCCAAGGTGTCGAACGTGGCGTCGGCGAACATCCTCCCGAAGCTCACTCCACGGATCATCGACTCTCCTCCCTCGAGCCCAGGTAGTACTCCTTACCGCGGCTCGTGCCGGGTCGCTTCCGCCCGCCCCCCGGCCGACCTCTTGCGGCCCACTCCCGCGCCATCGCCAGGTTGCGCTCGAAGTTCTTCGTGCTAAACGGCGTCACGCAGTTGAAGTACCGGCGCGATTCCTCCTTGCCTCCGTCGGTCGCGGCAAGATAGTCGAGCACGAGGAGCAGGTCCTCCTCCACATACCCGTCCGCAAGCCGGCCGCGGATATGCTCGACGTTCTTCGCGTACCGCGCTGAGAGAGGCGTGTACTGCGCCCAGCTCCAGCTCCGCTCGCGCAGCACATTCAGGTGATCGATGATCCGCTCGACGCGCTCGGCCTCCCATGCCTTCTTCGCGCCGCCTGGACCCCCGTCTCCTTCGGCCGGCCGCCTCCTGGACCGGCGCTCGACGGGCAGCTCCCCGAACAGGCTGTCCATCAACGGACCGCCCGCCGGCGCGTCCTCCGCCGCCGCCTCGACGCGCACCACGTAGCCCCGATCGAGCAGCTCCTTCAGCGCGGTCCGAATGGCCGCTCGCTTCTCGATCGACACCCCTTCGAGGCTCTTCGCGTCCGGGGTCGCGCCGCTCGGCAACGACTGCAGATACGCCAGTAGCCCCTTGGCGCGGAACGAGAGGTTCGGGTCCGTCAGCGCTCTCGCGTCGATGAGGATCCCTCGTCCTTGCACCGTCCCCTCGATTCGGATCATCATCTGACGCCTCTTCCTCCGGTCGGGCCGTTCCGCACGGACGCGAGAGGGTACCGACGGGCCGACGGTCAACGCAACTGGCCCCGCGGAAGGGCCCCCTCACCGCAAGTGGATCTCGATGATGTCGCCGTCCTCGAGCGGATGATCGGACGGCACCTGCTGTCCTTCGAACCGCCCCGATCCCCAGATTCGCACGTACTTCAGCCGCTCGACGAAGTCACGGTGGACCGTCCGAACGGCGTCGAGAGCCGTGCTCCCGCAGGGGAGCGTGTACGGCTCGCTCGTGTCCGGCTGCTTGCCCGGCAGCTTCGTGTAGACGCGGACCACGTGCAGGGCGTCGAACACCGCCCTCCTCAGTGCATCCAGTCCCCGACCGGCCTCGGCCGACAGTCGGAAGACCCGCAATGGCAGAGACGCCGCGATCGCATCGAGCGTCCCGCTCGCCCGGTCGATCTTGTTCAGGATGATCTGTGAGGGCAGCCGGACGACGCGTTCGTCCTTCTCGCTCCCCCTCTCCGCGACGAGCCGGACGTGCCGCTCTCCGAGCAGCCCGCGCAGCTCCTCGAATTCGTCGAGGATCAGCTCCCCATCGCCAGCGTCGAGGACGACGAGTCCGAGGTCGCAAGCGCGAATCAGGCTGTAGACCCACGGCTCGGTGTACTCGGGCGTGATCGGCGGCAGGTCGAGCAGCTGGATTGAGATGTCCTCGAACGCCATCATCCCCGGGATCGGAACGAGCGTCGAGAACGGGTACTCAGCGACCTCCGGGTGGGCGTTGGTCAGCGCGGTGAGGAGGCTTGACTTCCCGGTGTTCGGCGGCCCGATCAGCGCGACCTGTCCGGCCCCTTCGCGCGGAACGTGATCGTACCCGGACGACTTCCCTCCGGGCTTGGACTGCCCCTGACGTTCCTTGAGCTTCGCGATCCGACGCTTGATGTCCGCCTGCATCTTGTCGGTCCCCTTGTGCTTGGGGATTGTGGCGAGCATCTCCTCCAGAGCCGCGAGTTTCTCGTCCAGCTCCTTCGCTTGTCGAAACCGTTTTCGGGCCTTGAGGAACTCCGGTGTCAGGTTGGCAGGCATCATATTCCCCCAAGAACGAGGGTAAACGGAGTCGCGCCGCGGGGCAACGGCGCGCTACGCGTTGTGAGGGATCTCCAGGGTACTGCCCCCGATGAACTCCCGTACCACCGCGTCCCCGGGGATCAGTCGATGGTCTTCGGCTTGCTCGACCGTGATCCCGACAACGGAGCCAAGCAGTGCCCGGATGCGGCGGTGCCGGATGTACGCATCCAGGTACGATGGGTAGGAGCTGAGCTCCTCCTCGTCCGGCCAAATGCCCTCTTCGCCGACGAAGAACGGCTTGAGGACCGGGAGATCGAACGGCATCCCGCCGTTGATCGTGCAGTCGGCGAGTCCCTTGAGCGGGATGATCGAGAACATCTCGCCCGCTCGGACGTAGTGCCAATGCAGAATCGTCGCCAACGGCGGGTGATTCCGGTGCTTCGCATCGCGGAGGCTCCGCCGCATCAGTCGGACGTCCTCGAACCGCGTCAGACGACGGTCGAAGCGGTCCCCCTTGTACAGCGGGATCATCGGGGTCGGCTCGTACAGCGGGTTCATCGCCTCAATGTACACGCGGAACATGCACGAACGGTCGATCCCCTCAGTGATCGGCGGGTAGAAGCCGTGGAGGCAGTCGAGCAGGAGGATCTCATCCGCGCCGAGCCGGACCGGCGCCGTCCCCTCCCTGTGGCCGGTCTTGAAATTGTACACCGGTTTGTCGACTGTGCGCCCCCCGAGCAGCGCGCGGAGATGCTCGTTGAGCAGCTGGATGTCGAGCGCCTCGGGCGTCTCGTAGTTCCGGTCGTCGATCCAGTCGGTCGGATGCTCGATGAGGGACCAGAAGTAGTCGTCCAGATTCACCATCAGGAACCGGAGCCCCTCCCGGTGCAGCCGCTCGGTCAGCTTCACGGTCGCCGTCGTCTTTCCCGACGAGGACGGCCCGGAGATCCAGATCATCCGGAGGTCGTCCCCCCCGTCCATCCGGGAAACGACGTCACCGGCCGCGTCGTCCAGCCACGATTCGAAGCGATCGAGCGACTCCTCAATCAGCGTGCCGAGACCGCCGCTCCGGACGATCTCGTTCAGGCCCTCCACCGTGTCACACTCCCGCTCGCGGTTCCAGGCGAGGAGCGGATCCATCTGCTCCGGGGGATACCCGTTCCCGACGAACTGGCCCTCGTCGATCGCTCCGTGACGAACCCAGTGATGTCCCCACCGGAAGCACGTGTACGAATCCGCGACGGTCGTGAACCCGTTGCTCGTGAGCACGTGGAGCACCACGTCCTGGATCTCCTCGACGGTGGGAGGGAAGTTGGTCACCAGGTGGCGCTCGTCGGCATTGAGGCAGACCACGACCAGATCCGACAGCATGTCGGCGATCCCGTCGTCGGTCCCCCCCGCAGCGAAGATGCGATCGTTGACCCCCGGCAGGTAGTCCTGCGCGAATCCCCCCACCGAGTCGGCGGCGCGCTGAATTGCATGGACGATGCGATCCTGGTCGAAGGTTACCAGCGCGTGCGTCCGCTTGCGTACCTTCCCGATCCTGTTCAGAACGGCCATATCGGGGAGAGTATAGCCGATTCGAACAGCGTCGAACGGACCGCCATGCGCGTGATGCTGTCGGCTACTCGGACGGAGCGGTCACGGCCTCCTCGCGCGCCGTCATCGCGACGCCTTCGCGTCGGAGCAGATCGTAGACGTCCCGCGCGCTCCACTGCCTGCAGCCGTCGATGACGACCGCCAGCGGGTTATCGAGCAGCCACTCGTCGTGCAGGACCTCCAGATCGCACAGGTACTCCAGCGGGATCTTGTTCTCCTCGTTTCGGCCCCGCTGGACGATCCGTTCGTGGCAGACCTCGGCCGGCGTTCGCAGGTAGACGATCTTGTCCGGATCCGTACACCAGTTTCCCTGCAGCCAGTCCCACATTCGGCAGTACACCTGCCACTCCGATTCCGACATCAGCCCCGACTGGTAGCAGTTCTTCGCGAACACGTAGCGATCGCAGTAGATCGACCGCTCGAGGACGACCGTGCTGTGATCGATCATCGTCAGGACCTCGGTCCACGTTTTCGCCCGCGTGGTGAACGCCGCGAGTTGGAACGTGAACGCCCATCGTTTCGGATCCTCGTAGAACAGCCCGAGCAGGTTCGCGGCGAAGTCCCTCTGCCAGGCGCCAACCGGTTCCTCGACAAACCCGAACAGCCCCGATTCCTGCAACCGTCGACCCACGGTGCTCTTGCCGGCGGCGATGTTGCCCTCGAACAGAATCATCGTGCGCTGCCCCCTCACTTTCCCCCCCTTTGCGGAAGCTTCCGTTTCCCCAACGGATCCGATTCGGCACGACGGGAACCGGATCCCCAGACTCCAGTTCGGAATGGGCCCTCACCGGTACTTGGTGCGAACCCACCCGTCGCCTCATCATAGGACCTGCGCCCGATCCGATGAAATCGATCCGCCCGATCTCCGTGCGTGCAATCGATCGTGGGATGCGCACTCGCAAGACGTCACGACATGGAACAAGACAGACGTCCGCCCTCCAGTTGTCACGTGATCCTGCATGCCATCCGGCCCTCTCCCGGACCGGACGTCACGCCCCCTCCGTCCCTTTCCGTTGATTCCCACCGGTCGCCCACTACAATTCGACCCAGCCCACCGGCTGGAGGACTGAGATGCCCACCCACCAGGATCTGTCGCTCGCGTTCGAAGCCACCATCTTCGACGTGTTGCGGACGGCGGCCCGGATCACCTTCCACGATCCGCGCTTCGCATTCCGCGCCCTCCGGCTGCTCGGACGACAGCGGACCGCCGCGGACCGCCGCGCCCGGCATGAATCCGCCGGGACGCACGTCCCACCGTTCGTCATCTACTCGGTGACCGGTCGATGCAACCTCGACTGCGCCGGCTGCTACGCGAAGCTACTTCATCGCTCCGATCGCCCCGAGGTCTCCGATGACCGCATGGCCGGCATCCTGGCCGAAATGCGCGATCTCGGGGTGTCCGTCGTCCTGCTGGCCGGCGGCGAACCGTTCCTGCGACGTAACCTGCTCGACCTCACCGCAGCGTTCCCCGAGATTCTGTTCCTCCTGTTCACCAACGGCTCGCTCCTCGATGAGGCCGTCATCGTCCGCCTGCGCGAGCAGCCGCACGTCGTTCCCGTACTGAGCATCGAGGGTAGCGAGGACCAGACCGACGAACGGCGCGGGGGGGGGACCTACCGATACGTCGTCGAGGCGATGGCGCGTCTGAAGAAGCATCGAGTCTTCTTCGGCACATCGACGACCCTCACCTGCGAGAACTTCCCGCTGGCGACCAGCCGGGAGCATCTCGAGAACCTGATGCGCCGCGGCTGCCGGCTGTTCTACTATATCAACTACGTACCCGTGAAGCCGGGGACCGATCACCTTCAGCTTCGGCCGGAGCAGGTCCGCGAGCTCGAGGAACGGCTCGCCCACTACCGGAGTTCCCTGCCGGCCTTGTTCATCGCCTTCCCCCACGACGAGATCGCGCTCGGCGGATGCCTCGCTGCCGGCCGGGGGTTCGTGCACATCGACCCGTACGGGGATGTCGAGCCGTGCCCGTTCTCCCCGTACTCGGACACCACCCTGATCAAGACGTCGTTCGCCGACGCACTGGCTTCTCCGCTGCTTCAGACGATCCTGAACAGCGGTCTGGCCCTCGACGAGTCGGACGGCCGCTGCGCCCTGTGGAAGAAGCGGAGTTGGGTTGCGCGCCTGCTTGCCGATGGCAAGCAGGAACCGGGAAGCCTACGGCTTCCCGTGGACGGTGAAGGCGCGGACATCGGGACGGGAGAAGCGCGGAGCGCTTCTCCCAAACGTGTTCTTCCCGAAAGCGAGAACACGCAAGCTATCACCGCTTCTCCCAGTCCGATGGCCATTGAAGGCAAGCAGGAACGGGCTTCGGATGGCTAGCGCGCGGCCGGCCGAGCCGTTCGCAGAGATCGACCGGCTCGTCAGCGGCACCGGGAGGGTTCCCGATGAGGTCGCAGAACGAGCTCAGGCCTTGCAAGCCGCCGCGCGGCAGCGCACGTCGGACGTCCCGCTCTGTAGCGCCATCGCGAGCGCGCTGCTGGAACAGCCCGGTGAGCGGGTCTCCCTGTTCACCGGTTTCGTTGTACCCGGTGCTTTCCCGTACGGAGAGAACGACGGACCATTGGGGGCGGTGATCCTCGCCCGAGCGCTGCGCCGCGCCGGCTTCGCGGTGAGCATCTACGCCGATCCCCCGGTGCTCGACCACACGGTCTGGCTTGCCGCGGAGGTCGACGCGGGCGTCTTCGTCGGCGCGATCCCCGATTCGTCGGCGCTCCGATTCGTCGACACCGTCGACATGACCATCGCGATCGAGAAGCCGGGGCGAAACGCCCGCGGATTCCTTCACGCGTGGAACGGCTCTCGAATCGAGACGGGATCGATCCCGATTGACGAGCACTTCGAGCAAGTGACCGCGGCGGGCAAGCTCAGCATCGCGATCGGCGACCGCGGAAACGAGATCGGATTTGGAACGATCTACGAAGAGCTGCTTGCGCTCGTCCCCGAGGCCGGCCGCTGCGCCTGTGGTTGCGGTGGGGGACGGGCCTCCGTCACGCCGGCGCGACTCCTCTATCCGACCACCGTGTCCAATTGGGGAGCGTACGGATTGGCCGCCGCCCTCGCCATCGCTACCGGCGACCCGTCCCTCGCGGTTCGCCCCGATGAAGAGGCACGCCTGTTGCACGTCGCCGCCGTCCGCGGCTGCCGCGACGGGCTGCTCGGGACCGCCGCGTTCGGCGTCGATGGAGTCAGTGGGGCGATCTCCATCGCCGTCGTCGGCGCGCTTCGCGATGTCGTCCTCACGGCGCTCGACGGCGCCTGAACAAGGAAGCGCCTGTGCGTGGCCCCATCGAAGGAAGGAACGAGGCGCTTCACGGGTAGCCAGCTCGGGCCAAGGGATCCTCTAACACCCGCAGAGGTCAGCTTACCGCTGCTCCCTTCCGGGCCTCACGGGGTTCACCGACGTGCGTCGCAGAGGGCTCGGCCGTCCACGCCGCTTGCCCGAGGGCGGACCCTCACGCCTTCCCCCTCCGGGAACCCTTCGGCTCCACGTGAGCGGGTTGTGGATGCAGGGGACCGCTAGCCCCCCACCTAGCACAGGCGGTGGCGGAGGGGGCGGGATTTGAACCCGCGGTACCCACGAGGAGCACACCGGTTCTCCAAACCGGCGGATTCGGCCGCTCTCCCACCCCTCCGGTGGATGGATGATAGGGGGCGAGCCGGCGCGCTTCAAACCGCATCGCGCCTCGCGGGCATCCGAAAGGAAGACAGGCCGACAAGCGGTGAGGCCCGGGTGGGCTGAACCCGGGCCTCTGGAGGTTGGTGCGTTGTGGTGGGTGCTCTCAGTAGATGAAAGGAAGGATGCCCGACCTTCGTGAAGCTCGTGTTGACAGGATGTGACGGAGATGTGAATCCGAGCGCCCTCGCGCAGCCGGGTACGCGAACCTGCGGCCGGTCGATCGCCGAAGCGGGGATCGACCGGAGTTGCATCGAACGGGCTTCGGACATATCCTGCGGCATTTCGCACGATGGAGATCCCGTCGGGGCGGAGGTAGGTGAATCGCTTGACTGGACTTCTGGCGACCGGCTTGGCGATCACCCTAGGCTACCTCCTCGGGGAGACGGTCCGCAAGATCGGGCTTCCCCGAGTCACGGGGTACATCGTTGCAGGGCTGATCCTGAACCCTCAGATCACCGGCCTCGTGACGAGCACGTTCGTCGATTCGATGGGAACGACGACCGATCTGTCTCTCGCCGTCCTCACATTCGCCATCGGAGGGACGCTCGCGTTCGGCCCGGTCAGGGAGTTCGGGAAGAAGATCCTGTTCATCGCGTTGGGAGAGGCCCAGCTCTCGGCGCTGTTCGTTATCGTCGGCTGTCTCGCCACGCTGCCGTTTCTCCTACCGGGCGACCGGAGCTTCGTGACGACGGTCGTGCCGCTCGCCGTCTTGCTGGGCGCACTGGCATCGCCCACCGACCCGTCCGCGACCCTCGCCGTCGTTCGTCAGTTCCGGGCCAAGGGGATGGTAACGTTCAGCATCATGGCGTCCGCCGCCCTCGACGACGCGCTCGGCCTTCTGAACTACAGCCTCGGGGTTGTCGTCGCCCTCGTTCTGATCACCCACCGCATCTCGGGGGTCGGAGCCGTCTTCGAGCCGCTCATCGCCGTGGGAGGCGCCCTCGCCGTCGGTGCGGTCTCCGGCATGGCGTTTCGGTTCGCCCCGCGATGGCTCCGTGGGGAAAGCGACGGGCTGCAGATCGCACTCCTCGTCGGCCTCCTCGGGATCTGCTACGGCGTCTCCGCCCTCCTCGAACTCGACCAGTTGCTGGCAACGATGGCGATGGGAATCACGGTGGTGAACACGTCCCGCCGACAGGAACGCCCGTACATCTTCCATCTCCTGGAGGAGTCGGTCGAGCCGATCGTGTTCATCGTCTTCTTTACCGTCAGCGGCATGTTGCTCGACGTCACCGTCCTCTTCCGCTACCTGCCCGTCGTGCTGCTGTTCGTGGCCTTCCGATCGGCCGGGAAGCTGGTGGGAGCCTACCTTGGGGCACGGCTCGGTGGGGCCGCGCAGGCGGTGCGCCGCTACGCCGGATGGGGGCTGATTCCGCAAGGCGGGATCGTCATCGGCCTGGCGTTGCTCGCGCGGCAGAACGCCGGGCTGGCACCGATCAGCCATATCCTGTTGAATGTCATCATCGGGGCGACCGTCATCCACGAGCTGATCGGACCGCTGACCGCCAAGCTCGCGATCACCCGGTCCGGCGAGGCCTCCCCGCCGCAGGCGGAGTGAGCCCCCCGTTTTGCCGGCGGGCCGGACCACCTGATGCGAGCGGTCACCTACCCACCGACGGGAGAAAGCACGCGGAGCGCGATGGCGCGATACAAGTCCCAGGCAGTCACCAGCTGGTCAATCACCACATGCTCCTCTGGCCCGTGGGCCCAGGCGATGTCGCCTGGACCGAGCACGATCGTCTCGATGCCGCTCGCGGCCAGATGCCCGCCGTCAGTCCAGTAGGTGACGCCGATCGGCTGGTCCGGCCGCCCCGCCGCACGGCATGCCTCGAGCGCCGCCCGAGCGATCACCGACCCCGGTAGCGCGCCGAGCGGCACGTGCGATACCCGTGAGGTCATCGGCATTTCCGCCACCTCGTACCGCAACCCGCCCACTCCGTCACAGATCCGAGCCACAATCCCGAGGATCTCCGGCACCGGGTTCGCCTCCCCGGGGAGATAGCGGCGGTCGATCTCGATCTCACAGCGCTCCGCCACGATGTTCGGCTGCGTCCCGCCGCAGATCCGGCCGACGCTCACCGTCGACCGGCCGAGGAGCGGGTGCGTCCGAGCGGCGAGCTCGGGCCGGAGCTCGTCCTCGATCGCCGCGACGACGCGGGCGGCGTACGAGGCGGCATTGACGCCCCGCTCCGGGCAGCTTCCGTGCGCCCCCGTCCCGAATAGCTTCACCTGCACGAAGCAGGAGCCCTTGTGCGCGAGGGCGACGCGCAGCGACGTGGGCTCCCCGACGACGGCGTAGTCGGCTTCGACCCCCTCGTCGACGAGCCGCTTCACGCCCAACGACCCGGTCTCTTCGTCGACTGTGCCAGCGAATACCAGGTCACCGACGAGAGAGGCGGAGCTTCTCTCGCGTGCACGCTTGACCTCGGCAAGCGTGCACGCCATGGCCGCGATCGCGCCCTTCATATCGCACGAACCGCGTCCCCGTAGGTTCCCGTCCTCGACTCGCGGGGAGAACGCATCGGGCATGTCGCCCGCCGGAACCGTGTCGAGATGTCCGTTGAGCAGCAGCGCGGGCCCGTCGCCTCCGGGAACACGAGCGATCACGTTCGCCCGTTCCCCGTCGACCGGCTGCCGTTCGGCGTCGATCCCCCGATCCCGGAACCACTCGACGAGGAATCGACCAATCTCCGCTTCGCGGCCCGGCGCCTCCTTGTGGCTCTCGATCGCGATGAGATCCCTGGTCAGGCGAAGGACTTCGCTTCGCGCTTCGTCCCCGTCCACGCGAGCTCTCACGTCTTGGACGGGGACAGCTTGGTCATCGCGCCGGCGTCGAACGCCTGCTCCGCCGCCTCCCGCAGCTTGAACTTCTGGATCTTGCCCGACTGGGTCATCGGCAGCGCGTCGATAATCTCGACGTAGCGCGGCACCTTGAAGTTGGCGATCTCCCCGACGCAGAAGTCGACGATCTCCTGGGGATCGATCGTCGTCCCCTCGCGCGGGATGATGTACGCGGCGGCTACCTCGCCGAACACGTCGTCCGGCACGCCGATGACCGACACGTTCTGCACCTTCGGATGGGTGAAGAGGTACTCCTCGATCTCGGCCGGATAGACGTTGAATCCGCCGCAGATCAGCATGTCCTTCTTCCGACCGACGATCCTGACGTATCCCTCGTCGTCCATCGTCGCCAGGTCGCCCGAGTGGAGCCACCCGTCCTCGTCGATCGTTTCGGCAGTCACTTCGGGGGCTCGGTAGTATCCAAGCATCACGTTGTATCCGCGGCAGGCAAGCTCTCCCATCTCGCCGTGAGGCAGCGGTCGATGGTCGTCATCGGCGATCTTCACCTCGATCCCCTGAAGCGCCCGCCCAACGGTCTCGACGCGCCGCTCGATCGAGTCGTCGAACCGCGTCATCGTGATGACCGGCGACGCCTCTGTCAGCCCGTAGGCGATCGAGACATTGCACCCGAGCTCGTCCATCGTCCCCTTCATCACCTCGATCGGGCACGGTGCGCCGGCCATGATCCCGGTCCGCAGGGCCGACACATCGTATCGCGACCCGTCGGGCTTCCCCTTGCGATGCTCCTCGAGCTCCAGCACGAACATGGTCGGGACCCCGTACAGGACGGACACGCCAAACCGCTCGACCAGCTTGAGCGCCTCGTTGGCCTTGAACACCTGCATCGGAACCATCGCCGCGCCCCACGTGATCGCCCCGGCGATCCCCATCACGCACCCGAAGCAGTGGAAGAACGGCACCGCCAACAGGAAGACGTCCTCCTCCGTCGTATGCAGTACCTCCGTGACCTGCTCGCCGTTCTTGGCGATGTTGTGGTGTGACAGCATCGCGCCCTTCGGGCTGCCGGTCGTCCCCGAGGTGTAGAGAATGAACACGTTCTCGCTCGGATCGCAGGATCCCTCGCGTTTGGCGAGCGCGCCGTCGTCCAGGCGGCTTTCACCGAGGGCGAGCACGTCGTCGAATCGGTGCATCCCATCCCCCGGCTCCCCGGCGATCACGATCCGCTTCAGGTTCGGCAGCTTCGGCCGGAGCTGCCCGATCATCCTCACGTAGTCGATCCCGACGAACGATCCGACGGCGAACAGCGTCGTCGCCTCGGAGTTGTCGAGGATGTACTCGACTTCGTGCGCCTTGTACCGCGTGTTCATCGGGACGACGACCCCCCCGATCCGGGCGATCGCGAAGTAGGCGATGACCCATTCAGGGACGTTCGGCATCCACAGGCCTACCTTGTCGCCCTTCGCAACCCCCATCTCGATCAACCCACGCGCCAGCCGATCGACCCGGGCGTCAAGCTCCTCGTAGGTCAACGTCGCGCCGCTCGGATCGAGCAGCGCGGGCCGTCCGCGGAATCGTTCGGTCGTGTCTCGGAGGACTCGGGACAGCGTTCTCATCGGTTCACCTCATCACCGGTGGGATGTCCTCCGATTATCCGAGACGCCAAATGGCGCCGCAAACTGGCCTCTCTCGGGGCGCCCGCGTACAATCGATCCGCGCGCCCGTCCGACGCGAGGCACGGACGCAATCCGGGAGTGACCATGATCCCCGCGCTATCGTTCATCGGCCATCACGACAGCGGCAAGACCCGCCTCCTCTCGCGGCTCGTTCCCTATCTCGCCGATCGCGGCCTCCGCGTGGGGGCCGTCAAGCACGCCCCCCACTTCGACGCCCGCGACGACGAGGGGACGGACAGCGGGATCCTCGCGGCCGCAGGCGCGGAACCGGTCCTCCTCCTCGGGGCGGCCGAAGCGATCCTCCGGCGCCGCCGGACGGACGACGAGGACCTCGTCGAGACCATTGATCGGTACTTCTCGTCCTGCGACGTCGTCCTCGTCGAAGGGTTCAAGGGCGGCCCCCTCCCCAAGATCGAGGTGTTCCGCCGCGGACGAGACCTCGCCCGCGAGCCGCTGGCCGGCGCGATCGACGTCCTCGCCGTCGTCACGGACGATCCCGTTGCGGTCCCGGACGGCACCCTCGTCCTCTCTCCGGCCGACCTGCCCGCGATCGCGGATCTCGTCGAGTCGACGCTTCTCTAGAGGCGCGTTCCGTTGCGCCTTCGTCGACCCTGTGATACCCTGGTCGCGTGATGAACACGCCTTGCTCCGCAGGCTCCCCGACCACAGCGATCGAACCGTCCGCGACGCTGTTTCTCGTCCCGCGGGCGCTCGACCGCCTCGACGACGGCCAGCGCCTCGCGCTCTCTCGCATCGGCGGTCGACCGGCCGACGCCTCGCTCGCCCTGCGCGGCGGGCACCCCGACGTGCTCGAGCTCACCCCGCCGGAGAAGAAGGAGCGGATCGGCATCGATCAGGTCCGCGAGGTCATCCGCCTCGCCCAGTTCTCGCCGGTGCAGGCGAAGCGGAAGGTCTGCCTCATCCCTCGCGCCGAGGCGCTGACCCCCGAGGCGGCGAACGCGCTGCTCAAGATCCTTGAGGAGCCGCCTCGCAACGTGGCGTTCGTCCTTCTCGCGGAGCACCCGAGCGACCTGCTCCCGACAGTCGTATCGCGGTGCCGAACGATTCGGGTTCCCCCCGCGACGCTCGACGACGCCATCCGTCGTCTGCGCGAGGCCGGGTACGGAGACGCCGACGCCTCGTCCCTGGTGCGGATCCCCTTCCGCGACGGCGACCTCGACCGATGGACCGAGACGCGGATCGATGTCCCCGCCGCCCGAGAGACCGCACGGCGCGAGCTCCGAGGCGGGTCGATCGTCGACCTCGTAGGGGCCGCACTCGGTGACGACCCGATCCGCCGGTACGAGGCGCTGGACGACCTCATCGCCCGAATCGATGCCGGGGACCCCGGACTGCTCACGGTCGGCGTCCGCACCCTCGCCGCTCAGGATCGCCAAGACCTTGAGCGGTTCCTCCAGGAGCTGCTCGCAGTCTGCTTCGAACGCGTCCGGTCCTCGCTGAACGCCGGTCGTGGCGATGTCACAAGCTCCTTGGCGCTTTGCGCCGCGATCGACCGAGGCCACCGCTCGATCGCAACCTACGGGCCGCCGGAGGCCGTGCTGCTGTCGATGATGCTGCCGCCGGGAGATGATGGCATTGGCGGATGACCGCGTCGTCCTGGTCCGGATCCATAACCTCGACCGGGAAACCGCTTGCTTCAACGCCGGGGCGGTTCCCGTTCAACCCGGTCAATCCTGCGTCGTCGATCACAACGGATTGCGGCTCGCGGTCATGCTTCACGAGCTCGAGGCGGGGAGCGGATTGAGCGATCAGCTCGACCGCGTCGTTCGCGTCGCGTCGCCGCGGGACGTCGACACCCATCGCTACAACCAGGCGGACGCGGAGCGGATCCTGTTCTCGACCCGAGAGGTCGTCGCCCGGCACGACCTGCCGATGCACCTGGTAGCCGCCGAGTACACGCTCGATCGCAAGCAGCTGCGGATCTACTTCACGGCACCGCATCGCGTCGATTTCCGCGCGTTGCTGCGCGATCTGGCCGGACGATACGGCACGCGGATCGAGCTGCGCCAGATGGGCGCGCGGGACGAGGCGCGCATCAAAGGAGGCATCGGCCGCTGCGGGCTGGAGATCTGCTGCCACCGGTTCCTGCACGAGCCGGGTCCGGTCCCGATGGAACTCGCGTACGATCAGGAGCTGTTCGTGTCGCCGGAGCGGATCACCGGTTGTTGCGGACGGCTGATGTGCTGTCTCGCGTACGAGCACGAGACGTACAAGCGAGCACTCGGTCAACTCCCCGGGCTCGGGGCCCAGGTCGCCTGGAAGGACAAGAAGGGAAAGGTCATCTCCCACAACATCTTCCGCAACACGGTGACGATTCTGACCAACGATCGGGACCGGATCGAGGTTGACGGGTCTGAGGTCAACGTCCTTCAGCCGGGGAAGCGCCGGAGGCGATAAGGCTCGCCCCCTCGCGCTCCAGGAACTCCCATTCCTCCTTCGACACCGAAGCCTCCACCCGAGCCCCTCCGGCGGTGTACTGCACGATTCGGGCGCGGCCGGACGCCGTCAACGCGCTGAGCTTGTGCAACTCGGGAAGGGGGAAGGTGAAGACCACGTCGCGCTCCTCGGGGAACACGATCGACGCGATCCGCTCCTTCAGGTCCTCGAGGTGGGTTCCCGCGAGGGCGGAGATCGCGACCCCGTCGATCCCTTCCGGAGGGCCGTTCGGACGCAGATCGATCTTGTTCAGCACGTTCAGCGCCTCCGGACGCTCCGTCTCCTCGTGAAACACCTCTTCTTCCAGGATTTCCATCACCGTTCGGTGATCCGCTTCCCAACTCGGCTTGGCAACGTCTACGACGTGGATCAGGAGATCGGCGTGCTGCGCCGCCTCGAGCGTCGCAGCGAACGCCGGGACCAGATGGTGCGGGAGATCCCGGATGAATCCGACCGTGTCCGTGAACAGCGCGATCCGCCCGTCGATCTCGCCTCGGCGCACCACGGTGTCCAGCGTCGCGAACAGCTTGTCCTCGACGAACGCCGCTGCATCGCACAGCTGGTTGAGAACGGTGGACTTGCCGCTGTTGGTGTATCCGACGAGTGCGATTCGGGGGACGTCGCTCTTCATTCGTCGCTTCCGCCGCACGCTTCGCTCCTCAGTCGCCTTGACCAACCGCTTCTCCAGCACGTGGACCCGGCGGTTGATCTTGTGACGATCGAGCTCGAGCTGCGTCTCTCCCGGTCCTCGCGTCCCGACGCCGCCGACCGCGCGTCCCCCGGCTCGCGTCAGCGCAGCGCCCCATCCACGCAGCCGTGGCAGGAGGTAGCGAAGCTGGGCCAGCTCCACCTGCAGCCTTGCCTCCTTCGTCGCCGCCCGCTGGGCGAAGATGTCGAGGATGAGCTGCGTGCGATCGATCACCTTCCGCCCGATCCGCTCCTCGAGGTTGCGCGCCTGAGCCGGCGACAGCTCGTCGTTGAAGACGATCGCATCCGCCTCCAGCTCCCCAGCCGCCGCCCGGATTTCGTCGACCTTCCCCCGCCCAACGAACGTCGCCGGGTCGGGCCGAGTTCGGTTCTGTACGACGGTCGCCAGGGTCACGATACCCGCCGTGTCCGCGAGCGACTCGAGCTCTCGGAACGGCTCCTCGTCGCTCGAGCCGTCCGCGATGCCGACCAGGATTGCCCGCTCTCGCCCGTAGACGCGGGCGCGCGTCCCCAGGCGATCCTCAGTCAACAGCTCGTACCTGCGGCTATCCTTGGCTTCGTTCAATTCGTGCTCCCAGTGCCCGTAGCTTCCGTTCGAGACCGGAGTAGCCTCGATCAATGTGTTCGAGACGCGTCACCGTAGTGTATCCGTCCGCCGCCAGACCGGCGAGGGTCAACGCCGCACCCGCACGGATGTCCGTCGCCTCGACGGCCCGGCCCCGGAGCGAATCGCCCCCCCGGATCGCCAGCGTCCTTCCGTCACGATCGATCTGCGCCCCCATCGCCCGCAGCGCGTCGACGTAGGCGAAGCGGTCCTCGAACACCGACTCGGTCAGGCGGCTCGATCCGCCCGCAAGGGAAAGGTACGCGACTAGCGGTGGATGGAGATCGGTCGGAAATGCCGGATGCGGGCCGGTCATCACCTCGACCGGGCGCGGCCGCGTCGGCCCGCGAACCGTCACCGCCGTCGATTCGATCTCGAGATCCGCGCCGGTCGATCCGAGCGCTTCCAGGAACGACACCATGTGCTCGCTTCGAAGCCCCTCCGCCGTTACCGTCCCGCTCGTGATCGCCCCGGCCAGCAGGAACGTCCCCGCCTCCATCCGATCCGGGATCAGCGTGTGCTCGGCACCGTGGAGCTCGCTGCGGCCATCGACGCGGATCGTTCGCTCGTTCATCTCGATCGTGGCCCCCATCTTCCGGAGGAGATCGACGAGGTCCTCCACCTCCGGCTCGATCGCCGCGTTCTCGATCACCGTCTCCCCGTCCGCCAGCGATGCGGCCATCAGCAGCTGCTCGGTCGCACCGACGGACGGGTACGGCAGGGCGACCCGACCGCCGGTCAGGCGGTCGGCGGTCACAGTGACCACTCCGTCCCGCTCCTCGACGCGGGCGCCGAGCGCGCGAAGACCCTCGAGGTGGAGATCGACCGGCCGCGCGCCGATGGCGCACCCCCCGGGAAGCGGGACGACCGACCGACCGAGGCGGGCGACGAGCGGAGCCAACACGAGGAACGACGCGCGCATCTGGCGGACCGAGTACGCGTCCGCCTTCGCCGACAAGCCCTTCCCTGCGGCGATCGACACGTGATCGTCGTGTCGGACGACACGGCGGCCGAGCGCGCCGAGGGTATACAGGATGGTGCTGACGTCGCGCAGCTGCGGAACGTGGTGGAGGATGACCGGCTCATCAGTCAGGAGAGCGGCGATGCAGGCGGGCAGCGCCGCGTTCTTCGCCCCGTCGATCGAGACCGTCCCCGAGAGGGGCACACCGCCATCGATGCAGAAGCACTCCATCGTCTAGGGCAGGTAGCGAAGTGGATCGATCGGGAACTCGCCGTTTCGGATCTCGAAGTGCAGGTGCGGCCCGGAGGAAATCCCCGTGTTGCCGGAGAGCGCGATTTCCTGGCCCATCTCGACGTACCGGCCGGGCGTCACGAGCGCACTCGAAAGGTGGCCGTACATCGTGACGTACCCGTCGGCGTGTTCGATGACGAGGACGTTCCCGTACCCCGGCTGCCCACCGTAGTAGTAGACCTCGCCGCCGGCCGCAGCGTGGACGATCGTCCCCTCCGAAACGTCGAGATCGATCCCGTCATGGTGATGCCGATTCTCGAGCACCGGATGCACGCGCCAGCCGAACGTCGAAACGACCTCTCCCTCGAGCGGCCAGATGAACCGGCTCGATGTGCCCTTCGAAAGGCGAACGACATCGTCCCAGAAGGTCGTCGTTACGTCCGGGATCAGGATCCGGTCGCCGGCGTAGATCGTCGAGGACGTCGTGATCCCATTGGCCGAGGTCAGCGTCTCCACTGGGACGGAATAGCTCACCGAGATGTCGGTCAATGTCTGCCCCCGTTGAATGATATGAACGACGCCGTCCCTCGAGGCATAGAGCACACGGCCCGGCTGAAGCTGCCCTCCCCCGAACAGGCGGTTACTGGCGAGGACGTTCGCAACACTGACGCCCATCTCGGCGGCCACTTCGCTGACCGTCTCGCCGTCGGAGACGGTGTGACGCAGGATGTCCCCCTCAATCGTCGCCAGGGGCTCCGTCGCCTCGCCGCCGTCGGCGGCCGCGATCGGGAAGACATCGAGAGGCACTTCGCCATCCGTCGACGCGGTCGTCCCGTCGTCAGGACGGGTGACCGCCCCGTCCTCGATGACCGTCAGAGGCTCGTCTCCTCCGGAGCGCGTAAGGACGATCGGCAGCACAATGATCGCAATGACGAACAGCACGGCGATGGTGACCCGATCCTTGCGGATCGGTTTCTTCGCTCCGTAGCGGCCGCCGTAGTTAGTCACTGCTCATCAACTCAAGGAACTGGTCGTTGTCCTTGGTCGCCTCCATTTTCCCCTTGATGAACTCCATCGCCGCCTGGGGATCGTTCAGCTCCGCCATCATCTTACGGAGGATCCATACTCGGTTCAATTCCTTCTCGCCGAGGAGCAGCTCTTCCTTGCGCGTCGCGCTCTGCTCGACGTCGATCGCCGGGAAGATCCGCTTGTTCGCCAACCCCCGATCCAGTATCAGCTGCATGTTCCCGGTCCCCTTGAACTCCTCGAACACGACCTGGTCGAGCTTGCTTCCGGTGTCGATCAGCGCCGTGGCGATGATCGTGAGGCTTCCCCCGTACTCGATGTTTCGGGCCGCCCCGAAGAACTCCTTCGGCTTGTACAACGCCGAGGGATCCATGCCCCCGGACAGGAGCTTGCCGGACGCCGGAATCGACAGGTTGTACGCCCGCGCCAGCCGGGTGACCGAGTCCATCAGGACGACGACGTCCTTCCCGAGCTCGACGAGTCGCTTGGCTCGGTCGGTCACCAGCTCGGCAATCCGTGTGTGGTGACGCGGCTCCTGATCGAACGTCGCCGCCACGACCTCCCCATTGGGAACCGATCGCTCGAAGTCAGTGACCTCTTCCGGACGCTCGTCAACCAGCAGGACGAACAGCTTCACGTCCGGATGGTTCGCGTTGATCCCGTTGGCGATCTGCTTGAGGAGCGTCGTCTTCCCGGCCATCGGCGGCGATACAATCAATCCTCGCTGTCCCTTTCCGATCGGGCAGAACAGGTCAATGATCCGCGTGGAGATCTCCACTGGGTCATGCTCCAGTCGGTACATCTCGTCCGGATGGAGCGGAATCAGATCCCGAAACTGCACGCGGCGACGGGACTCGTCAGGGTCGATCCCGTTGACGTTCTCCGCCTTCTGCAGGGCGAAGTAGCGCTCGTCGTTCTTCGGCGCCCGGATCATTCCGGTGATGAGATCCCCGTCGCGCAGCGCGAACCGTTTGATCTGCGAAGGGGACACGTACACATCCGTCCGCCCCGGCAGGCACGTCTCGCTGCGGAGGAAGCCGTACCCGTCGGGATGAAGCTCGAGGATCCCGTCCGTGAGGTGCAGCTCGTGCGCCTTCGCCAAGTGGGACATGATCGCGCGAAGGAGGTCTTCCTTCCCCGATTGCTTGTTGTTCTTCAGCCCGAGCCGCTCAGACAGCTCAAGCAGTTGATCGATCTTCTTGTCGCGCAGCTCGCGCATTTCCATCATCGAAATCACCTCAGAACTGGATGCCTCGGTAGACGATCAGTGCCGTTGCACCGATGTAGCAGAGGAGGAGGATGGCCGAATCCGCCCCGATCCCCAGAATCCGCCGTCGGGAACGCGCTCCCAACGAGACCATCGCCACCACAGTGAGCAACACGCCGCAGATGGCGACGACGATCTGATCGGTCGCCCCGCCGCGCAGCTCGGCGAAGATCGCGCCCTTCCGAAACGCCGCGTCGGCGAAGAAGACGGTCAGGATGTTGAACATGTTCGAGCCGAAGAGGTTGCCGACGATCATGTCGTACGCGCGGATCCGAAGGGCCCCGATCGACGTCGCCAGCTCGGGCAACGAAGTCACGATGGCCACCAGGATCGCGCCCATGAACGACTCCGACAGTCCGGATGTCAGCGCGATCTCCTTGCTCGCCCGGATCAGGAAGATCCCGGAGACAATGATGACCGCCGCACAGACGCTGAACCCGACGATCGCGGCCGCGAAGCTCATCCGCTCCTGCGCCGGTTCTTCCTCCACCGTCTCGTGACGCTCGGCGTGGAAGAGGAGGAAGACGCCGGCGACGTACCCGATCAGGATCAGCCAGCTAACCGGGCTGATCCCGAGGAAGGTCGCCCGTGGCGCGAGCACGATGCCGAGCACGCTGAGCAGCGTCAGCAGCACCGCCATCCCTCCGCTCAGCGTGTGGTACCCGCGCGCCTTGAGCAGGAACGGGCCGCGACCGAGAAGGAGGACGTCCATGACGGCGATGATGACGACGTTGAACAGATTGCTGCCGAACGCGTTCCCCAGCGCGATGTTCGGAACCCCGAGGCTCGCTCCGGAGACGGTCGTCGTCAGCTCCGGGATCGACGTCAAGGTCGCGAGGAAGAGGAGCCCGATCCAGCCTTGGCCGAGCCCGGTCCGCGTTCCGATCGCCTCGCCGTACGGAGCGAGGCGGATCCCGGCGGCGATGATCCCGGCCGCCGAGAGCACGAACATTATCCAATGGATCGTCATTCGATCATCTTCCCGTTTCGATTCGCTTGCACGGCCGCTCCGTTCGCCCCTCGCAATCCGGAGTCGGTCCCTCGGCGCCCGCCGGTCCCGAGCCGTGCGGAGCCG
>Ga0180434_10001205_pt1 | contig 37536 bp, 52 predicted proteins | sample SS_ome_7_FD_132453 | JGI IMG/M metagenome (GOLD analysis project Ga0180434, IMG submission 132453) | Hypersaline lake sediment archaeal communities from the Salton Sea, California, USA - SS_1_D_2 metaG | ecosystem: Environmental > Aquatic > Non-marine Saline and Alkaline > Hypersaline >... | reverse complement strand
CAAATTATCAGAAGAAGTATATCAATCTGATAAAGAAATTTTACCGTGAGGTTCTCCAGCAGGATATTGATATCGTATTTAAGAACAGCCCCCCTCTTCAGGGAGATAATTATAAATACGTTTGGGAGCTCAGAGAGGAGAAGGGGCTGGATGTAAATAAGAATGATCCACAGCAAATGCAAATTATAGGAATCAATGGGACTACTGATAAGCAGCAATGAGGTGATTGAGCTTGCATTCGATAGGAATGTCGATGTAGCTAAGATCCGGGACAATATCATCCTGGGGGCTCAGCTAAGGCATATCAAGCCGGTGCTGGGAGAGGATTTCTATGATCTTGTTATAGCTACCCCATCCTCATATACTGCCCTTGTAGAGAAAATAAATCCTCCCCTGGCATACTTCGTGAAGTATTACATCCTCCCTGTGCTAAAGACTGAGGTGGGTACTGTAGGGATGGCTCAGATAAGAGGACAGAATCGGAATGCTCCTCCTGATTCGGATTATGATCTGATGCAGAATAATGCTCTGGATTCAGCAAATATGCTCATTGAAGAGCTTGTAAAATACCTTAATGATAATGAGGCTTTATATCCTGATTATGAAAGCGGATTGAATGAGGCCAAAGGGATTGAGATTCATGGTGGGATCGTGATGGATGGAACTCATAAGAAGGATTGTGATGATTACGATTACACGCAGGATTTACCATATTATTAGTTCTTTGATTTAATGGAAACCAAGCTGCCAGCTATATTCGACGGAGAGGTAGTAACGATTGTTGGGGGAGGAGTATCTCTCTCTGGCTTTGATTTCTCTCGGTTACAAAAGCCGGTTATTGCTATCAATAGCTCATTCATTCAATGCGATTGCCATGTAGTAGTGGCCATCGATCCACCATGGGAGAAGAAGTTCATGAAGGAGTTGGATGCATTCGATGGATTAAAGATATCTTACAATGGCAGGAATATGCATTCCTTCCATGAGGTATTTATTGAGCCATCCCCGGAGCCATTCTCAGAGGATTGGTGTATACTGAAATCTAATCTGAGCGGATTCTTTGCCTTATCCCTGGCTTTCCATTTGGGAGCCTCCAGGGTGATCCTCCTGGGATTTGATGGAGGATATGAAGGAGAGAGGCCGACGTATTATGATAATCCATCCGAGGGGGTAACTCGATCCAGCTATGAGAATGCGAATGAGCATTATGATGTATTCAAGTTGCCATACTGGAATAGGATCTTGAATGTTGGCCTGGATAGCAAGATTGAATCATTTCCAAAGATGGATATTGATTCAGATTTTTATAGTAGGTTTCCAAGTAAGAAACAGGATATTAACAAAATAAATATATAACGATGAGCGGATTTATAGCAAATGTGGCCGGATCAAATGGTTGCGACGATCAAGTGGGAGCTGGAACTTTCACTCCTTCCGGGAAAGATGATGATAAGAAGATTCATGGGATTGGCATCCTGGCTGATGCGGAAATCACAAGTATCATAGTAACGAACAAACATGGGGTCGATGAGACAATCGATGACAAGTCATGGATGGGCGTTACTCTCGCTTCAGCAGATACAGTAAACAGCTTCATTCCATTAGGCTATGATGCTAAATCTGTGGTCGTAGCATCAGGGACAGTTCGTAATTACTTCAAATAATTAGAAATCATGTCAATAGGAACCTTTACAAGATCATGCAATAAGAACGTTGCCGGAAATTTGGCTGTTCTTCTTACTGAGGCTGCGAATATTGATTCTGTTACTGTATCCGGAGGGGAAGTTACTGCCATTAGTATGGTTGGATCTGCAACCTTTAAACAGGTCCAGGCTAATATTGATGGGGTGATACGCACGGAGGAGGGTGCTGGCTTGAGGAATAATATCTCGTACACGCACCAGGTAGAAATGTTCTTCTCCCATCCATCAGCAGAATTGAATGCTCTGCGTGATTCCCTTACCGCTGCATCAAGCTGCGGTATTGTTGCCCTGGTCGTTGATGGTAATGGTAAGACGTGGCTCTCTGGCTACAATGAGACAGATGGAACGGATAAGGCCCTTTACGTTCAGCAGGATAATCTTAACTCAGGCCAGGAGTCAAATGAAGAAGATGTTCAGGAAGTGGATATAATCCTTGAGTCAGATTCAGGATATCAGGATCTCCCGTTCGATGATGCATTAAATACATCAATATCGGATGCCCTGGCAGCAGGAGGAGGATCTCCAATTGAATGGAGCTCTGCAACGTATGGTCCAGAACTGCATACCTCAGCGAATGCAGCAAGCGATCCCAATGGAAACGAAGCGGATGCAACTACCGGTTGGACATCTACCGGACTTGCTGGAACGGGGGCGAATATTTTTCAGAGCCAATCAGCTGTGAAAAATGTAGGTAGCTACGCTCTTCAACTGGATGCTGATGATACTCCAACCTCCGGGGCTATGGGCGTTCTTGCTATTGCGGGGGTAACTACTGGTTACACATACCGTATTACATTTGATTGGAGGCATAAAGGATCTGGGGGAGATTGGGCATTATACATTAATGGAGCTGCGCAGCCCGTAACAATCACTAATACAGAAACATCATTTAATTCTGTTGTATATGAAATTGCATCTCCATCAACTACCTTAAATATTCAGATAAGAGAAAACAATGTTGGTAATGATGGGGGAGTCTTCATTGATAATGTATCAGTAAAAGAAAAATTGTAATGCCAGGAATCGGAATAGGAATAGGATTGCTGAAAAGTAGAGCCGGGGAATCTTATGGGCCGGAACTCCATGTTGATGCAAACGCTGTTTCAGATCCCAATGGAAACGAAGCGGATGCCACAACAGGGTGGGATTTTACCGGACTTGCTGGAACGGGGGCGAATATATCCAGAAGCCAATCAGTAGAAAAGGAGGTTGGAGGTTATGCTTTTGAACTTGATTGCAATGATACCCCAACAGTAAATGCGAGGGCTCAATACAGTATTTCTGGAGTAACAGGTGGAGAGGTATATCAAATCACTGGACGATGGAAGCATAAGGGTGTAGGAGGAAGCTGGGGGGTTTATATCAACGGAGCGAATCAGGCTTATTATATTGCAAACACAGAAACGGAATGGCGTGATTTGGATCTTGAAGTTACAGCAATAGGTGTAACATTGAATGTACAAATAAGAGAGGCAAGCGGATCAAATGATGGTGCCATTTACCTTGATAATTTATCGATCAAGAAGAAATTATGACCTTTCAAATCACACAGGTACAGCAGCGGAAATACAACATATCCGAGGTAGATTACAATAAAACATTGTCTTCGAGGGCTAATAATTTACTCGAAGGAAATACTTTAAGTGAAGCCGTTATCTCGTGCCGGTGTCCATTTTTCAATGGTGAAGAAGGAGGGGTCGAATGGGACACTCCGCTTTCAAATAATCTAACTGAATGGGCTGTTGCATTTAAGGCTATTGAATTTAGAACGGGTGGCAGAGACTCTGTGATTGGGGGAGGATTTGGAGCGCAATTGGAATTCCCTTCCGTGAATACAAAACTGGGATTTAGGGATAGCGGTGGAGCATATTTTCATTGGGACGGATCGGGTAATACCTCTGATGCTGATTTTGATGACCTACGAAAGAGTGTATCTCAAAACTTTATGTATCGCTCTGATGGTACAAATATCTATCTTTATATTGATGGTGTGTCTTATGGTTACATCACGCCAGACAGCACCCAGTTATATTTTAAGAACTTCACAAATGGCTATCCAAATATTCACACATTAAGAGGCTATTTTTGGGACTTGGCTTTCTGGAATACAGATATAGGCGAAACGGAACTGCTGAAATATCATACATGGACCATTACAACACCCCCGACAAATTACTTTTATGATCCATCCACCCTATTAGACTTGATGGGCAATAACAATGCTGAGTCTTTCGCTGGTACAGTTTCTTGGAATAGCGCAGCTTATCATGCTTTAGATAGAGCGTTTCAGCTATTCAATACCTCTTCTGATGGATCAGGAACAGACTTCTATATCCCGGTGCAGCCAGATGGCTCATTGGTTTACAATATAAGCATAGGTGCTTCTCAGTCTATTTTAGGAACAACTTATTATTACATCTCATACCATGCCGGGGGTGGATTCCACAATAAGTACGATTCGCTTATTGATTTTAATCCACGGAAACTGAATTATGATCAGTATGACCTTGAATTGTTCAATAGATATGGCGGTGTGAAGGGTTCCGATTTAATTACAAATGGAAACTTTGCTGATTCATCTGATTGGGTAGAAAATGATCCAGGCGGGAATCTTACGATTGCAGACGGATATGTTTCAACAGATGGGGGGCAGGGCGCAGATATATCTATCACGCAATCTGATGTATTTATCTCAGGACAAAAGTATCTTGTTCGTTTTATCTTACCTGAAAATGATGGGACTGTTAAGATTGCCACCGAAACGGGGGATCTGGAATCAATTGCCACGGACGGATTAATAAGAAGGATTATTACAGCAGACGGAAATGACCTTGTATTGAAATTTGCATCAGGCACAACAGCAATCTTGGACACGGTTTCTGCTGTTTCGATCACCCCATATTATCAGGATTTAATTCGATCGTCTTCATATAATGATCAGAGATTTGCACACATGCTGCATGTATCAGAATTGGAGGAATCAAATTTGAATGCAGCATATCAATCAAATATGACTGTAAGGGAAGTCGACAATATAATATCTGGTATTGATTTGGTTGTGAATACGTATGATTCAGGAACTCTTTCTTTATTTATTGGTGATGATGATACAGTAGTATTTGGCCTTTGGGGGCAATCAAATGCTCTTGGACAAGCAAGGACAATCAGCCAGGAGGGGCCAAATATTGGAGATGGATTTTATTACTCTGGAGGGCTTTTATATCATCTAATGGATGCTGATTTCTCTGGAAGCTCAGGTCCTCCATTTGGGAAATACTTTCATTCAAGAACAGGCAAGAAAGTTTTAATAGCAAAAAAGGGAAGGGGTTCAACAGGTATGACCCCGAAGGCTTCGGCCGACCCATATAACTGGTCTGAAACAGGCGATTTATATGCTGATGCTAAGCAGATAACAGACGGGGCATTGTCTTATGTTAACGCTGATGTTCCTTTTGGTATTATCTGGATTCAAGGTGAGCAGGATGCCGGGGTTAGGCATGGAGATTCAAGCTATACAATCTCAGATATCAGGATTGCATACATTAATTTTATTGAGAGGATTAAGGCTGATTATCCCGGAACCGCATTGTATATGGTTCTGCTTTCAAACTCTGGATATGCATTAGATGCATGGGATGATGTAAGGAACATACACCGAGAAATGGCTGAACTATATGATAATGTTCAGAATGTTGTTTATGAGACTGATGAGTTTTTTGGGGAATATTTTAATGATGATAATTTGCATTACAATACATCCGGTCAGAATCTTGTAGGGAGATTGTTAGCTGAAAAATTACGATTATGAGCTGTGACTTAAACGCAAAAGAAGCGAAGAAAAAGGATATCTGTTATATTTCCAGATCCAGTTATACTCTTTATTTCGAGGTAACTGATAAAGATAATAACCCTGTTGATCTATCTGGAAAATCATTGATCTTTAAGGTGAAGGAAGGAATAAATTCCAGTACATCAGTTGCAGAGCTGACCTCTACAATTACGGTTACCGGAGCAAATAATAATATCGTGGGATTGCCTATGGATTTTGATCTTAAGGAAAAAAGGTATCATCATGGACTTAAGAACATCGATGATGATTCACAAATTATGTATGGGTATTTTGATGTCACGGAAAGTGTTAATGATTAATGTAATGGCTATGTCGCAAGACCAATCTGAATTCATACGGAAGCTGAAGATTACTCTTATCTCGGTCCTTACTCCCTTTATCCTGTCCGGGATCGTTGTATCTATTACAAATCATCAGCGAATAAATAGTAATGAAAAGCATATCGAGGCGCTGGATCAAACAAGAGTCTCCAGGGAGGTTATGCTGCTATATGTAAATGAGCTCAGAGTTACGAATGAATTATTAAGAAAGGAAATGGAGGGGCAGGGCGAAAATGCAAAGGAGCTGATCGGCCAGCTTACCCTGCGCCTTGATGGTTTGATGAATGATGTATATGAGGTAAAGAAGAGGAGCCTTCCTCCAGGACATAAGCTCAATTAGAATGGGAATTTCAAATTATAATAAAACATGCGATCTTAACCGGCCAAGCAACAGGGCTTTGTTCTTGATAGAGCTCAACAGTATATCAAGTGTAACGATCACCTCCGGGGAAGTATCAAATATCAACTTGGATTCAGGTACATCATTCCAGAAAATTGAGGCAGATCTTGATACAATTATCAGGACAGAATCGATTAACACCGGTTCCCCTGCATTCTCATATAAGCATAACGTTGAATTTATACTTTCTAAGCTTCGCCTGGAGATAAATGATCTGCATGATCAACTGGAGGCTGCATCTCCTTGTGGGATCGTTGCCATCGTAGTAGATTCAAATAATCAATCATGGTTAGTAGGATGGAATTACATCGAGGAGTACGTTCGTGCCCTCGCTCTGGAATCGGTGGAGATAGGCAGCCCTGAGAATGTAGGTAATTTTATCCTTGGCAGTATCAGTGAATGCAAAGATATCCCCCTGGATGAAACTCAGAATGATTACGTCCTTGGAAGGATAAGCGATGGATATGATACTCTTCCATTTGCATCCGACTTGTATACTATTTTCAATGAAGTGGATTTCAATAATCGAACTATAGAGCCTTATACAAATGCCATGACGGGGGTAGATTATGGAGCATCAATTGCATCCAGCCCAGGTTCAATCGTTGCTTTGGGTAGTTATACGGTATTGGAACAAAGTGTTGATTTAGGTAATAACGCTGGTGATGACATTAATGCTTTGGTTGGGAATTATACTCCTCAAAAAGAGATCTGGCTGACATCTATTCAAGCATTCAAGCCTGGGTTCCTGAAAAACGCAGGGGGAAAGATTGGATTCGGAATGGCGGGATTTAATGCCAATGGGTATACATATAATGGTTCTTCATACCCAGTGGGAGGGGCAGAGTATCCTATTAATCCAAACATGGGGTGGACAAGCCGGGGAGCGTTTGATAATATAGCAGGTGAACATGGGGGCTATGTCTACCACCATGACCAACCGAGTGCGTACGGATCGCACTGGAATTTTAATAAGCTGCTTGATCTGTCAGGACCTTCGCAAGCGTCTTATCTGATTACCATCAGGATAAAAATGAATACAGTATCCTCCCCAGGTAATGGGAATAATGATGGAATCTATGAAATGTTCCTTGGAAATGAGTGCGTTTATTCTTCTGCCACAATGAAATTCAGGGAATATGAAGAGGTTGAGATTGACTTATATTTGATGGGGATATTCTTCGGAGGTGGAGCGGGACAGGAGGCTCTGCGCGATGAGTGGGTAGCATTATTTTGGACAAAGGAGTGGGCCCCTGATGTTGATCACCCTCAGTATGGAGCTGGGGCCGTTGGCCTCGGAAATACTACAGATATTCCAGGAACGGATGATGCGATACTAACGACTTATCCCCCGGTGTACATTTAAAAAAATAGAATCATGAAAAAAATACTCTTATACCTTATGTTATTGATCCCAGCCATAGGCATGGCTCAGGAGATCGATACAACGATATTCCCTATCCCTATTGATCGAGCGATGTCCCCATGGGCAAGGGAAAGGGTTGATCTGAATTTCAGTAGAATATTTAGGGAAGCAGCTGGGATCCGTTCGGGGGATTCAGCCTTTACAGAGATTAATTCATCCGGAGATCTGAATATCATAGGGAATTATCCTGGCTTGCTCGGGACGAAGGTTACGAATACATACGGAAGCGCAATCAATGTTGCAGGGGCTGTTCATCAGCTGACCAATGATTTAGGATATTGGAGCCTGATAGGAATGACAAGCTCTGAATCGACGATCCTTGGAGGGATCTTTCAGAACACCTTTCATTTTTATAACCAGGGATATGGTAATACCCTGCTGACTGTAGATGGCAATAAGGATTTTGTATGGTATTCTGATCCCACAGATTCTCATGATTTCAGCGCACTTGATAATGAGATAATGCGACTTAAAGCGGACGGAGCATTATTGCATCAAGCATCTGCGATAAAAGCGCATATCACATCTAAGGTAGATGCCGAAGAGGTTGATACGTGGCGCAACTTTACTGGATTTACAGAAGTGGCATCAGAGGGTGAGGGGGATGGAATGGAATTATTGAATGATTCCACTATGGTTTGCAAGGTTGGTGGGCTGTGGCAATTTGGAGGTTGTGTTCATGTTCAGAATAATACAGGAGGCGGTTTTGATGCATTCCTGATATTATCCAGAATCTTCAAGAATGGAACAACAGAGGCCAGGTGCTCACAGAGAGGCTATGCGGGAAGCATAAGGTCAGGCGGGGAAGATGTATTAAGCTACAATGGAACTGACAGCCTGGCTGTTGGTGATACGCTGAGGCTTCAGTACTACACCAATAACATAGACACTGATTTTGATAGTAATGCAGCCTTTGATAATTCAGTGGCAGCCACTATGTGGCTAACGTATTTAGGAACACTATAAACGCAATTAATATTTTATTGACTTAAATTACCAGCTGAAGACATGAATTTTGCCAAGTCATTGTATTATCATAAATTGTAACCTCTTAATATTCACCAAAATTCAAATTATTATGAAAAGGCTCATTTTACTTATTTCGATTCTTATCACAGGATCCATGGCAATCTTTGCACAGGATGTTGAACCTCCCGGGGATGTATGGGAAGTATTCATGAATTTGAGGGTATTCCTCGGATCAATCTTTGGAGCATTCGCTCTCCTGTTGTTCCTGGTACCCCTGGTCATAGGAACGCTTCATCTCGAAGGGAAGTTCCTGAAGTACCTATTCACTACCCTCACAGCTGCATTGATCGTTGCTCTATGCTATTTCATAGATTTCGGGTACCTGTATGGAGCGCACTGGATCGCAATCCCTTTAAATATCCTCGGATTGGTATTAGCTCAGGTCGGAGTATTTGCCATTGGATTCATCCAGGATATTCTGGAGGCCATTGAGGAGAAATTTCGAAGAGATTAAATTATAAACAGAGGCATGCTCTCAGAGCTTTAAGACCTGGAGAGGGGAGGGGGCAGAAGAGCTCTCTCCCAATTTTCACAAAATATGACCAGCCATGGGAGAAGAAGTACATAAGCTCGTATTGAATGGGATGCCCTTCGGGGAGTTCATTGTATTCTATTTCTTTGCCCTTGCTGGAGCAATTTCCTTTTTCCTATTCTCGCTATACAAAGCGATTAAGATGGACAGCCGTACCCCGGGGGCTTTTTCATGGAAGCATTTCTCCATGGGGGCTATCCGTGTTGTATTATCCATCATCCTACTTGCCATATCAATTATCTTCTGGGAGCAGATCTCTCTGGTGATATTTGCAGTTGAGGATCCCGTTCCCCTTAATGGCTGGTCCTCCTTCATGCTGGGTACCCTTATCGACCGCCTCCTGGAGGCAATTCTCGGAGGGGGAGAGGATGCCAGTAAATTTATAGCTAAGCGCAAGAAATGAAATTCATTCTTTATCGCAGGTACCTGGGTCCGGATTACACGATCGGAATACTCTCTGTGGATAATCAATATCTTTGCGATACAATCGAAGATAAGGTCAGGGATCTGAATCATGATGGAGATCTGCTCGATGATGATGAAAAGAAGGTATATGGAGAAACTGCCATCCCATTTGGATTATACCAGGTTGAGCTTAGCATGTCACCAAAATTTAAAAGACTTCTTCCCCTGGTACTCGATGTAAAACATTTTACCGGTATACGTATACACAGAGGAAATACTGCAAAGGATTCCCATGGATGTATCCTTCCAGGAGAAAATAAGGTAAAGGGCATGGTGATCAATTCAGCGAAATATGAAAGGAAGATAGTCAGCATGATTTCTAAAGCCATCAAGAGGGGAGAGGAAATATCTATTCAAGTTAAATGATAGAGATAAAATACATAAGGCGCTTATTCTGGACAGCATTCTGGTTCACGCTCATGATTATGCTATTCATGGGATGTGCTACACAGAAGCGCTGTTTTGAATTATACCCCCCGGAGATCTTGAGCGATACGATTACCAGGATTGAGGTGGAGTATAGAGATACAATCGTCGAGGTATTACTACCAGGCGATACAGTACGTGAGGAGATCGCTGTTGTGATCCCATGTCCGGAGGAGGGAGATAGTGTGGTGCTTGACCCCTCTCCGGATCTCACTACTGATACGGTTGCAGTAACCGGTACCCTCGCTGATGCAAGAGCCTGGATAGAGGCAGTGGACTATAAATCCGTGCGCCTCCATGTGAGGCTTATTGAGCATGAGCATATATTAAAAATCAAACTTGATTCAGTTATCAAAATCAAAGATCATTTTAGGGAGCTCTATACTGTAGAGATACACAAGGAGCCTCCAATAATTAAAGTACCCTGGTATTACAGGGCCAGCCTGCCGGTGGCTGTCGTATTATTGTTATTGCTGTTCGCAATACTGATGTTCAAACGATAAATCTGGTTTTTCTTCATAATTATCCGTTCATAAGATCCGGGTTCCTCATTGTTCGCCAAAACTCTAAGGGGCTCGGATCTTCTTTATATGCGATTTTATAGGCCATATCTCTCGATATAGGGCATATCTAAACTTTCTGGTACATCGGGGCCGTGAACTCAGCATCTCTCTATAAGGCGTTCTAATGGCTTAAAATCGATAACATGAATAAATGCAAAAAAATGCGGGAAATATTTGCACGGTATTGATATCCACCCTATATTTGAATCATACTAATCAATCAAGCACCACACAATGAAGAACCTGATCAACACAATCGCCCTCCCAGAAGAAGCTAAGTATTATGGAATCTATGAAATCATCGTAGTAGATGGAGAGGTACACATTACTTCCATGTATGATCTTCCTCATGATATCGCTGAGAAAATTGAAAGCGAAGTCCTGGAATCATTGATCAGCTGAGGGAATATTCCCCGAGCACCTTTAAATCAAGCACCACTATGAAAACGAATCTCAACATTGAAATCAAAACGGAGTACGATGCCGTTCAATTCCTGAATGAACTCTGCCAGAATGGAGAAGAGTATCATCCTGAGGATGACGCTATGGATGTACAATGGAATTCATGCGAAGATCCTCCAACCGCTGAAGAGATGGCAAAGCTAAATGAATTGATGGCTCAGGTATATGCCAATACTGATATCGATCCATGCGAAATTATTGTAAACCATATAAACACAAAGTCATGATGAATAATATCGAGGTTCTAACTACGGCCATGATAGTAATGAAGGCCCACAATCAAACGCATGGATACATTACATTCCATGATATTGATATAAATATTGAACAGGAGAAAATCAGCTTTAAGATTGAGATTCAGTTCATGGATGCTTTAGTATTTCTGTGCCACCTCTTGAATCTCTCTTTCCATATAGGCGCTCAGGAGGATAAGTTTCATCTAATGCAAATACGATAGCCATGGATTTAGATGAAAGATTTGGAATGAATGAAGAGTCCCGGATTGAGGAAGAATACCAATGCCATTCCTGCCGGGGGTATATATGGGGATATGAGGCCCTGGACCCTTGTATTATCGATGATCGTATACTTTGCGATAAATGTGCCGGTAAGCTCACGCAGCTCCGAATGGATGGAGTTTTGGGGCAAGTATCAGATCGAACCTCAAAATTAGCGAGATGCTAAAATTACGGAGGATATTTTGCAAGCTTGCCAAAATAACCATATATTTGGGCATGGCGAACAATGAACACATACAGATGAAGAACCTCGAAATCATCGAGAAATTTGATCTAAGGAAGCAAGAGCCTACTCAGATCTTCGGTGAGGCTTCTCCCAAATCTCGGGATATCAAGCGCGGGGGTCAGTTCCAAGTATTTGAGCTGAGCGACTCTTCATTTGTTGTAATTTCCCAAAACTAATGAAGTACACTTTTGTAACCTCTCATCATGGTATTGATGTATCATGTACATCCCTATCATACCTATGCGAATATATTGGCAGAAAGCCTAAATACTGGACCGTCAATAGAGCGCTTAAGGATCAGGATGAATACAGCTTCGAAGATGGAATAAAGATTAAAAGGGTGCTGCAGATTCGCAGGCCCAAACGCGGATAATTATTAATTAAAAACCAAAATTAGAAATGGCAAAAATTGTTAAAGCTTCAGAGCCTATCACGGCAAGCGCCATCAAGGCGTTAATTTACGGGGAACCTGGTATAGGCAAATCCACTATTGGATTGTCTGCTCCAAAACCTCTTCTTATTGATTGCGATGGAGGAGTTCGCAGGGTATCTCCTCAATTCCGGAAGGATTACATTCCAGTGGAATCATGGGATGATATCCTGCAGGTAACGAAGGAGAATCTTGGAGAGTATGATACCTTCGTCGTGGATACAGTTGGGAAAGCCCTGGATTTCCTGGCAGCTCATATCATTAAGGAGAATTATAAACTGCAGGCCGGTGGCGCACTTACCCTCCAGGGATGGGGAGTCCTGGGTAATCAATTCAAGGCTTTTCTTGCCCTGATGAATACCTCCGGGAAAAACCTGATCTTCATTGCCCACCTCAAGGAGTCCGTTGAGAATGATACCAGATACTACCGGCCAGATATTTCAGGGCAGACTGCAGGTAATATCATCAGGGATATGGATCTTGTAGGATACATGCAGAGCAGGAGCAATAAGAGAACTATCTCTTTTGATCCAACGGATAATTATTATGGAAAGAATGCCTGCGAGCTTCCTCCCATTATCCAGATCCCGGATCTGAATGAGGTAAAAACCTCAAAGCCCCTGACGGATATATTCGCTACATATCATGCTAAGCTGGCCAGCCAGATGGAAGTTATCAAGCAATATAATGATCTGAAAAATGAGATGCTTTTAAAAATTTCCGGGATAGCAAATGTGGACCATGCGAATGATTTCATCGAGGAGATGCAGAACCTGGATTCCATATGGGACAGCCATGTGGTCCTGAAGAGCAAGATCTCTGCCAAATGCAAGGACCTTGGGTTTACCTATGACAAAGAGATGGAATGCTATGTCGATCTGAGGAAAGAAGATGAAGAGGAAGCGAAGGCCGGATCAGGAGATCTCCCCCTGGATGGAAAAGCCGAGAGCGATGTATAGGATCTATCCCACGCTCGTTGAGCAGTTCATGAATTTCAAGCTGGATCTTTATGGTATCAAGGAACAGGATATCATTGATAAGATCAACAGGGTTCCACAGCCAACAAGCGATGCAGCAATGAAAGGCTCCTCATTTCATGAGCTTACTGAATGGAATTGGCAGCAGCTCCAACCGGCAGAACATAGAAAGCAGCTTTGTTACTTCTATGATCGTTACCGGTTCCCTGTAGGCCCTGTTGAGGAGATTGGGAAAATCAGGCTCGGGGGAATTCATGAGGTGTACCTGGAGAAGATGCTGGAAACGAAGTATGGACCTGTTAAAATGTTTGGATTCGTGGATACCATAAAGGATGGCATCAGCTATGATGTGAAGACCACGAAGAAGTACGATATCGGGAAATACTTGCCGAGTCTCCAGCGATCAGTATACCCATGGATGACAGGATCAAGAAAGTTTCAATTCCTGGTTACAAATTTCAATGCAGTATTCAAAGAAGATTATTATCCGAATGGTACTGAGGAGGAGCGTATCAGAGTTGAGGTTGAGGAGTTCTTGTATTTCTGTACTCACTTCAAGGATCAGATCACAGATCCTAAATTCTTAGGAAAGTAATTGTTGGGGTGCAAGGGGGAGGGTCGATGGAGATAATTTCAAAGCGCCTCCCCCTTCTTTTAAAATCAAGATCATGATAACCGGCTTCGAAGAATATACTGCTGACTTGGATCAATACGAGAAGGGTAAACTCCTACCGGCTATCATGGCCGGGATGAAATCAAAGGTAGGGTCTGAAAATGCTATCAGCTCCCGGGAGGCTATCCAGAAGATGAAGGCTGCAGGCTTTAAGATCGATGGCCCCAGGTTCAGAAAGATCATGCATGTGATCCGGGTATCTGGTATGATGAAGGGAGTGGTTGGCACCTCTAAGGGCTATTACATTGCGAATACTCCCCTGGAATGGGGAAGCTACATAAAGAGTATCACAGAGCGCTGTAAGCATATGATATCCCTCAGGGATGCCATTAGTAAGCAGTATGAAGAATTCAAAATGATGAACAAATGATAGATATAGAAAAAGTCCTCCAGCAGGATGATGCTGATAAATTTTTCGACTACATTAAAAATCAAAAACGCAGATATTATTCCCTGGATCTGGGTAAGTATATAAGGCTTGAAATGCTTCTTTATCAATTCTCCTTCCAGGCCGGTTACTCCTATGAGAAGTCAGAAGAGCAATCTCATATCATCAATTTTACACTCGGGATCTTTGCAATAAATTTCATGTGGTGATTTGGATAACTTAGTGATCCGAATTAACTTGCAAGCGTCTCACATTCAAAGTACGATGAACTCATACATCAAAACATATGGCCCTGACCCCCTCTTGCCGGTATCGTACCCGGGTGAGACCTGGGGGGTGATGGGCCTTTTTTATTTAAGATATGGCAGAATATTTCTCACATGATTACGATGCCAGAGAAGATGAGAAGATCATCGATATGATGGCAGACATGGGGTGGGCAGGTTACGGATTATTTTGGGGCCTCGTTGAGCTGCTGTATAAGAATGGAGGTAAGATGAGAAACAACTATGACCGCCTCGCATATGCCTTGAATTCTCATCCGGACCATCTTAAGCAGATAATTGAGAATTATGGTTTATTCCAGATAAAAAATGGATTCTTCACCAGCAAAAGTATTATTAAGAGGCTTTCTAAAAGGAAGGCAAAAAGTGAAGTGGCATCAGCAAACGCCCGTAAACGCTGGGATAAAAAGGATGCAATTGCATTGCCTCCGCAAAGCGAAAGCAATGCTAAAAAGGAAAGTATAGTAAACAAAAGAAAGGATAGTGAGTATGACCACCGACAATTTTACAGAGAAGAGTTTAAAAAATGTGATTTATTGAAAGAGCGCTCCTTGAGGAATGGCTATTATAAATTCATTGGTACAATTTATAATGAAGGCGAACATCAGAATTCTATAGGAAGCCCAGTCGATCATATACTTGATATGCCAAATCCATTGAGCCTTGCGGAATATTCTGAATTAAGAGACAAGGCAAAAAAGAGAGGAATCAATATACTATCAAAGCTAAAGCGAATTATAAACAATCCTGGATATACTTCCGGCAAACAGTCCCTTTTCCTCATCCTTGAGGATTGGATTGAGAAGGAGCAGATCCAGGGTACAAACCACGGATAATTATGAAAACAATTGGCAAATTAACAGAAAAGGAAAAGCTATACAGAGAAGTAAAAGGTAATCCACCCCCAAAAGAAAGAGGCCCCTTGATTTATGTTAAAACAATTTATCCAGACCATAGAGAAGGAGAATTTATTTGGCTCGAACCCCTCCCACCCCAGCAGCCAGTGAGTGAATATCCAATAGCTTTAATCACGCCTTACAAAAGAGCATTTGATAATTGGGTGCACGATTTTGGGATACATGTGCAAGAGTACCGCCAAGTGAATTGTATTGATAATGTAAGAGGTGTTTATTTCTCCGCAATTCAACCTGGACTTCAAGCATGGAAAGTTGATTCAGATATTGTAGATGCCGCAAGATGTAGGGTACGCCCTTCTATTCCCCACCCACCAGAAAAGAAGGCTCCGACGGTGGAGGGGATTAAAAAACTTGAAACGATATTGTATAATGTTAGAGGAATGTTAATTCCTGTTTCAGAAGCACAGAAAGCCATCCACGCCCTGTATGAGTCAGGGGAGAGGGAGAAGGAAAACCAATAAAACTTAGAGAGATGAAAACAGCAGCGAAATGGATGAGTCAAAACGGATATTATAAAGGTGAATTATTGCAACATATTGGAGGTGATAAAACCCGCCTTGTTTCCGTGGATAAAGTTATGAAGGACCATGCCCTCCAGGAATGGAGTGTAGGCACTTGGATGGAAATCCAACGAATAATAAACTCTATAATCTCAAATGGGGTACTCGAAATGAGAATGCTCAGGACACTAAAAAGCATGGAAAGAAACCCAAAGGAGAAAAAGCCGCATTCGCTACAATGACCAATCAGGATGCTGTAAAAGTAAGAGGATATCATAAGGTCGGATATTCATCGAGAACCATCGCTAAAATGATGGGCACATCCCATACAACAATTCAAAAAATTATAAGGAGGGAACGTTATGACATCTAAGATAGAATGGTGCGAGGAAACGTATAATCCAATTATCGGATGTTCAAAGATATCTTTGGGATGTCGTAACTGCTATGCAGAAAGGATGGCAAATAGAATGCGTAACAATCCAAAGACGGAACACATATATGGGCCTGTTACAAATATTGAAGGGAAGTGGAATGGCGTAACCCATTTAGTAGAATCAGCCCTTGATAAGCCTCTTAAAAGGAAGAAGCCGACTACATATTTTGTCAGTAGTATGGGAGATCTATTTCATCATGATGTGAAACTCCATATGCTGCATGAGGTATTTACCAGGATGGTCAAATGCCCTCAGCATATATTCCAGATCCTGACGAAAAGGCCAGAGCGGATGCGTGAATTTATCAATGGATATTTCAAGAGTACCTATGGAGATCTACCCAGTAATATATGGCTGGGAGTATCAGCTGAAAATCAAAAGATGGCTGAAGAAAGAATTCCAATACTTTTGGAAACAGGTACCGGCAAGATCATTCGATATGTATCCGTGGAGCCTATGCTCGGTCCGGTGGATATATCCGAGTACTTACATGAATCCACATGCACCATTAGGGTGCGAGTAATTCAGGGATGCATATGTGGAAGGAATTTACCTGGTGATATTCCCCAGGAGGATTGCATTGATTGGGTAATCTGCGGAGCGGAATCAGGTCCAGGCCGGAGGGAGTGTAATGATGATTGGGTAAAATCTCTTATTAATCAATGCAAGAAAGCTGTTACTCCCTTTTTCCTGAAGCAGATGTATGGGGATGGAGATCTGGAAGCAAAGAGCGTTAAGGTCAAAATGCCATTTTTCTCTGGTAGGGTATGGGACCAAATGCCACAGCGATGAGATACATTATATTCCATGAGGGAAAAGCATTCTGTACAAAATGGTTCTGTACAGAAAATAACCATGTACCTGGTATGATAGCCGTGGATCTGATCGAGGGTACCCAGTACCGCTCTGCTGAGGAAGGGTGGATAGATATTGAAATTGATCATTTATAGCTATGGAGGAATATTCAAAAATAGATATGTTCAGCTTTGCTGATTTCTATCATCGCTTTGCTATCACAGGACTTACATTTGATGAGATATACCAGAATTGGCAGAAGTATAACCGGAATCCAAGAGATATGAATGATCTCTCAGAGGTGCCAAAAAAGCTGAAGGAGGAAATTGCTTCAGTAAAACCTGCAGCATTACAGCTCATGAAGATTCTGAATGTTGCCTGCAATATCCATGAGGTGGAAAAGTCTAAAGTAAATAGCAAGAATAACAAGCGAGAGCTGGCCGATGTCCGGCAGCAGGTTTGCTATGTTGCCCTGGAGCTCGGATTTACTCCTGCTGATTTCCCCAGGATACTGAAATGGGATCGCTCGCTTACATATGCCAGAGCAAAGAAGTGCATGGAGCTGGCCAATACAGTAAAGCTTTACCGGGAAAGATTGAATGAATTACTTTGCAGATTTGGAATTGAAGAGGTAAGATCATAAGTTTGTAACACAAGCACCACAGAATGAAAAAAGAAGAATCACTCCATTTGGCCATATGCAGATACATTGCATTGCAATACCCCAAGGCCATATTCAACACAGATCTTTCAGGCATCCGGTTAACGATGGGACAATCCATGGCTGTCAAGCGGATGAGATCATCGAATAGCTTCCCTGATATTTCTATCTATGAACCCAGGGGGCCATACTTCGGGTTATTCATTGAGCTCAAGCATATGGATGCGAGGCTGCTCCGGAAAGACGGGTATTTGGTAGCTGATGATCGGATCAAGAATCAAAATAAGATGTTGCATGATCTGTCAGAGAGAGGATATTTAGCTCGCTTCTGCCAGGGCCATGATCAGACGATTGAGCTGATTGAGTGGTATATGAGCCAGGGAGATCCAAACTTGAAATTTGATAGAATTCCACCAATACCCTTATATCATGAAAAGAAATAGAAAAAGGTACAGATGGATAAAGATCAATAATAAGTGGTACCGGGTACCCTTTGAGTCTCTTCTACCTAAAAGATCCATTCGGTTATGAAAGCTAAGGATCTGAAACCGAACGACAGTAATCCCAGGACAATATCCAAGGATAAGCTGGAGCAGCTTAAAGGCTCTTTACAGCGATCATCCAAGTTCATGGAGCTGCGTCCTATCATCATTGATGAGCAAAATATTATCATTGCAGGGAATCAGCGCTTCAGAGCACTCCAGGAGCTCGGGTATGATGAGATCCCTGATAAATGGATCGATAAGGCAGAGGGGTATACTGAAGAGGAAATCAGGGAATTTATTGTAATTGATAACCTTCCCTTTGGGCAATGGCTGTATGATCAGCTGCTTCAGGATTATACTATTGATGAGAAGGATAGTAAGTCCGTGATCACTATTTACGGGAAGATGACGAACAAGCATGGTTACATGGTCGGGAAAATGAATTCCGGGATAATTCCCTTTGAGTCGGAGCGCCTTATCAAGAGAGTGGATCATCTTAGGGATGAGCTATTCCTTTACATCTTCGAGGGTAAATGCGCTCAGGGTACTCTCCCAGGTATGACTCGCTCCGAGCTAAAAGAAAATACCCAGGAGGAAGAAGGGGAGAAGAAAGAGGAGGATTGATTATGATATATCGTAAGCTGAACTCCTGAAAAATAGATCAAAATGAAACTCAGAATTAAAAAAGCTCAGTATCCAGGGAGAGGGGAAAGCCATTGGTCAGGCAAAACGGGATATGGCTATCTCTATCTCTTTGGGTATTGCGTAACTTTGAATCTAAAAAAAAGAAATCATGTTAAGAATAAACTTAGTTGAAGAACTATTTAAGACAGGAGCGCTGGACTTTATTGATCCAACAGTACGGCTGTCAGAACAATTATCCCAGAGAGAAAAGAACATTCTAAACGGATGCCTGGAAGTTATAAACCAGAGGGACGATCCTTTAAATGAAGAGTTCAAGCTGAAGCCACAAATTGAAAGATTCAGGGAAGCAGTTGATCAATTCAATGCCTTACAAAAAGTTGCTGATAATGATAAACAAGAGATCGAGTCATTTCATATTATCGAATGCCTTAAAACAGCAGCAGGCGTAAAAGGAGAATTTATCCCAATAGAAAAAAGATGAAAGCTTTAAGCGTTAAGCAACCATGGGCAGGATACATTGCTTCCGGAAAGAAATCCATTGAGACAAGATCATGGAGAACTAATTACAGGGGTGAATTATTAATCTGTGCCTCTCTTAAAGGAGATTCGGAAATGTTAGCTTCTTACACAGAGCCAGAGAATCAATTCTTTGGTATGGCCCTTTGCCTTGTAAATCTCGTTAGCTGCACTCCATTTTATCCTCATCATAAGGGTAAAGCCTTGTGTAGTTCATATGGTGGATACTCATGGCACTTAGAGAATATCCGGAAGGTATTCCCAGTACCGGTAAAGGGACAGCTCTCAATTTTTAATCTACCCATCGAAACAGAAAATCTAATAGAAATACTGAAATGATTACGAGCCATCATAGAGGGAACCCAATCTATTGGGAAAAGGAATTGGAGCAGTGGTGCTACTCCTTTGATGGTAAACCAATTTGGATGGAGGATAGACCTTGCCCAAGATGCAATCAAATGCCTACAGATGAAGGGCATGACGCTTGCCTCGGAAATCTTAAAGGAGTTGAAAATGCTTGTTGTGGCCATGGAGTAGCGGTACCATATATTGAATATTCTAAGCCTGAACAATCTGAACAGGAATGAAGCAAAAGGATAAAACACCGGCTGAAGTACAACCTCCAGATCTCAAAGCTGAGTTCCTGGATGCATACAAAGCGTCGATGTTCAATATATCCAAAGCTATCAAGATGGTCCCAGGAGTAAACTCCAGGACTACTATCTACTCATGGCAGAAAACTGACAAAGCATTTGCTCTGGCCATGATCGAGGCCCGGGAGGAGCTGAAGGATTTTGCTGAATCACAGCTTATTGTTCTGGCCAGAGGTATCCCAAAGGTGGAGCAGGATACAGGTAAGCTCCTTGGATGGGATGAGAGGCCAGATTCCGCTGCAGTGATCTTCATGAACAAAGCCCTGAATAAGGACCGGGGATATGTTGAGAAGATCCAGCATGAGCACAATACCCGGCCTCCATCAAGGATCGATCTGGATCGCTTGAGCAAGGAAGAGCGAGAGGAATGGTACCGGCTCCTTGATAAGGCCACTATCCCGGATGAAGAAGAAATACAAAACGCTGAAATTGTAGAAGATGATTAAACTCACAGCTACCGGTAAGCCATTCGGAGAAGCTCCAGGCATTGCCCCTCCAGAAGCCAGCTCCTGGGTCATGGACCAGTATCGAAAGTATATCCAGCAAGAGCTCGGGGGAGCAATCAAAGAAACATGCGGTATGGCTAAGGAATGCAGGGTAACCTCTGAGGAACTTGCTCATCTGATGATAGAGGCCCTGGATAAGGAGAACATCCCAGGGTTGAGCCGTAAGGATACTATCAAGCTAATTACTGAAGCAATTGAAAAAGAAATGAAATCATGAGTGGAAGTACCAGGATAATTAAACTTTGATGTTCATGGAGGATATTCATATACATGAAATAGAAGGGGACCTCCGGGTAGGATATTACAAAGATTCCTACTGGAGGTTCTTCCGTGATGCATGGAAAGTTATCGAGCCTCAAACGACACTCATTGAAGGCTGGTATATGTACTACCTATGCGAGCAGCTTGAGAATGTCCTTCATAGGGTCATGGGTAAGCTTCCCCGGGAAAACGATCTTGTTATCAATGTCCCTCCTGCCACATCCAAGAGCTCGCTAATCTCAATCCTATTCCCTGCATGGTGCTGGATACATGCCCCTCACCTCAAATTTATTACTGTATCCCATGATGCATCTTTAGCGAATAGCCATGCCGGTAAGTCCAGGGATGTAATACAATCCCAGTGGTACCAGGAGCTGTTCGGGCATATTTTCAAACTCAAGATCGATGTAAACAAGATCTCCGAGTATGCCACGGATAAAGGAGGATTGCGAGTTGCTGCAGGTATGCAATCCATTCCAATTGGAAAGCATGCAGATATATTTATTTGTGATGACCCGACGAACCCACTCAAAGCCACCTCCCTGAAGGAGATGAAAAAGGTAAATATGATTTGGGATCGCTCAGTTTCCACGCGGATGACTAACCCGAATGTATCCACGAAGATTATTGTAATGCAGCGTCTGGCTATAGCAGATCTCTCTGGGCATTGCCTCAGGAAGCCAGGGAATAGATATCGCAGTATATGCTTACCGGCAAAGAAGAGAGCTAATATTTGCCCTCCGGAATTGGTAGAGATGTATGATAAGCATGGAGGGCTGCTTGCCCCTGAGAGGCTCGCAAAGAAGATCCTTGAGGATTTCAAGCTGGAGCTGGGAACGAATGCATACACGGGACAGTATGATCAGGAGCCGGTACCTGAGGGGGGTACCCTGATGAAATCAGCATGGATTCAGCAAAGGACATTCAAATGGCTGGAAGATCTCGCCTTCGAGCTGGACCAGGATATTATCTGGAATATGTGGATCGATGGAGCATATACCGAGGATACCACAAATGATCCGACAGGAATACTGATAGGATGCAAGGTGGGGCCTCATCTCTTCATTCGATTTGCTGAATGGGTATGGATGGAGCTACCTGATTTAATAAAGCATATCCCTCAGCTTGCAATCATAAACGAGCTGGGATCAGAAAGCAAGGTATTTGTTGAGCCTAAAGCGTCAGGGCTATCAGCTGCTCAAACGCTGCGCAGGTACTCTAAGCTGAATGTGATCATCGATAAGCCTCCAGTGGATGATAAGGTAGTCCGCTTCAAAGCTGGCCTGCCATTTGCAGAGGGGGGGCATTTTATAGTTCTCGATGGAGCGCCATGGGCTAAGATGTATACCGATGAATTAGAAGCCTTCCCCTTCTCTGAATATGATGACCTGGCCGACTGCACATCAATGGCTATCTCATGGGCAAAGGAAGATATTGAATCAGATAGTATAATAGGAGTTTCAGCGATATGAAAGATATAAGCTACAAAGCGGCATTTGTTGCCTGGATAGGAATCATAGTAATTATAATCATCTTAATACTAATTCAATGAGTAAAAAAACACCATATCAATTGGAAATGCATGAGCAAATGGTTTTCAAATCAAAGGATCCAGATCCAGATCATTCATGGAGATGGATAGTCACGAAGGTTCCCGGAGGATGGATTTATGCAGATGGTTTCCAAGGGCATTTAGTATTTGTTCCCGACGATCGGAAAAGTAGAAAGCCAAATTTAGGCCCTGGCTAAGCTCTACAATAAAAAGTATTTCGATAATCAATATTTATATATTTCACTTAAATTACAGCAGATGAAACAGAAACATTTTAATTCAACTCCAGCAAAATTGATGGATGAAATCATGCAGGCCAGGAGAATGTACAAGGAGAAGAATGGGGAGTTCCCCACTCTCGTATTTATGAATGGGGCATTGCTCCCGGCATTGTACCATTATATCCAGAAGAATCCGGATAGCACGCTTATCAAGCACAATCCAGGGAATAACGAGATTATGATTAAGGAGATGAAGGTATTTTTTCTCCCTAATCTAACTCAGGATAAATGCTTCATGGCTGTACCTCAGTTTATCGAACTCGACGAAAAATTATTCATTGAAGAAGACTTAGATCAAGATGGAAAGAAAAAAGGAAATGCCCAGGGAAAGAAATCAGGAAAGCTCATCACCCCAGAATTCGGAGGAGGGAAAAAACGCTCTGACAAGACTGACGGCAAAGCTGAGAAGCCTGGGGATGCAAAATGATACCAGGCAGATATTTGTATCCAGGTATTTCATTAAGCAGCTGGATGATGATGAATTCAAAGCTCTGTACAATCTCGATATACAGATCGCTGGATCGGATCGCACGATAAATATAATTAATCAGAGGAGGTTCAAGTTGGGCCTGCCAAAGCTTAAGATGGCTCAAAAGATTTGAGTGGATTCGTGTTATAAGATTTCATAAATTGCCAACTGCATATATTATTCACAGATAAAAAAATAATCATGGTAACAGAAGAAGAAACCAATCCAACTCCAGAAGAGGAGAAAGAATCTGAAGAGGTCCTCCAGCAGAAGGTGGAATTTCATGCTGCGCTTGAGAAAGGCCATCACAAGAAAGCTGGAGAGATCCTTACTAAATTACCGGAGGCCACCGAAAACCTGGATCTGATGCAGCACCTCCTCCGAGGCTATCAATTGGGTATGAAGGCTTCTCCTATTGGTAAAAAGAAAAAGAAAAAGGAGCCCAGTGATGAGGCAATTATTGAGGCTTATCTTAATCTGGAGAGCTTACTGGCAGAGAAGGAAGTAATTGAGAAGCAGAAGAAGAGACCATATACCTTCTATTTCGTACACTTCCGGCAGGTTGCCAACCTTCGCAGGAGATTTGAAAAAACCAGAAGGAAATGATCAAGCTTGAGATTGGGGATGGGAGCTATCAGGCTCCTCAGTCTTGGGATGAGATCACGCTGAAGCAGTTCATTAAGGTTTGCGATATACAAATACCGGATAAGCTACTGGAATTGTATAAAGCATCTGCAGAGCTGAATGCAGCGGAGAAGGTTGCCCGAAAGGCTGCAGAGCTTCACTACGATAAGATCAGCGAAAAGATTACTGAGGAAGATTTGATTTTAAACTTTCCCAGGTATTACGGGGAGGTGATAAGCGCTCTCTCCGGAATCCCTTCAGCGCTGATGGATAGGATAGATAGTGAGACTCGGACAGTATTTTACGACCAGTATTTACGATATATCGTGCTCAGCACGTTCTATTGGCAGCCGGTCGAAATAACTGACAAAGGGATGGAGATATATGAGGCCCCTATTATTGAATCATTTGAGATCCAGGGACAAAAATATTTCCTTCCAAACTCTCTAAAGGTGTACGGGGAAGATATCCCCCTGGCAGAGGAGAAGATTATATCTTTTGCAGAAGCTTCAAGGATTGAGCTTGAGCTTCATAACCTGAATAATGAAGGAGCAAATCAAATACCCATGATGATATCCATATACTGCAGACCGGAGGGGGAGAAATACGATGAGCGAAAAGTTATCCGTAGAGCCCCCATGATGGAGCAGTTATCAATGGATGTTGTATGGGCTGTTTTTTTTTGCATAAACGGGCTGTTCAAAGGTTATCAGAGCTCCATCCAAGCCTTTATAAAGGGACTGGTTCGAATTCGCAAGGAATCCTCTATCAACAATCTGGCCTCAGCGAATACGGCTGGAGGGGCAAGCTCTATGAAGTGGCCAGGGATGGATCTATGGGGTCCATTGCCCAAGTAGAACAGAGTAATTTATATGACTTCATGGATTATCTTTCATACATGCATGCAATATCTAAATATGAGCGACTCAAGCGAAAGCAACAGCAGAGAAAAAGAAAGAAGAGAAAGTGAGATCCAGCTGCTCGAATACATAAAGCAGAGCCTTTGCATCAGAGAGCTGAGCCCGACAGGTAGATCATTTATTAACCGGTTACAAATAGATAGAAGAAATGAAATTGCTCGACTTGAAAACGGCACTTGAGAGCGTCCTCAGTGATCCAAATGTAGATATTAAAGAGCTGTATTTCGATTATCTTTCATTCATGGAATCGAAGCTTTCAAAGAGCTACCCTCTTTGTATTTGGGATATCACGAATCTGAATGGTACGCAGAAATCACTGCTTACTGATGAGATACCGGATATCATCGAGCTGGATGTATACTCCATTGGATTGGTTTCTCCGGAGAGTGATCTCGGAGATCTCAGGCTTGGTGAATGGGATGAGTTGGAGGAGGATCTACAGATATATCTCCTGGCAGTAAATTCCCTTTCCGCTATCCAGATCCTGAATGCAAATAACATTGATAATTTTGAGTATTACCCTGCAGGCTTCTTCTCCGTAGATCGAGAGATAGGCGTTCGCTATAGATTGTCTTTGAGGCTATGGTGCTAAGATCCTCAAATAATACCGCTGTGCTGGATGAGCTGGTAAAGTTTCTTCGCGCTGAGCTATTGAAAACATGGAAGGCTCAGGGGCATTACATGAATGGTGCCGTAGTAAGGGAAGCGGACTTCGTTTTGGAGACAAAGCTCAACAGCCTGGATCTATCCATCTTCATGTTTCCATATGGTGGGTATATTGAATCAGGAGTATCAGCATCCAATATACCCTATTCAGGGAACTCAGGATCTGGAGGAACCTCCAAGTATATCCAGGCTCTGATAGGATACGCCATGAAGAGGATGAGCTTGCCTGATCAGAAAGCTAAGCAGGTAGCTTTTGCAATAGCAACGAAGCAGAAGAGGGAAGGAATGCCCACGGCAGCTTCGAAGCGATTCTCAAGCACGGGAAAGCGAACGATGTGGATCGAGGATACCATGAAGAGAAATGAATCGAAGATCCAGGAGCTGCTCTTTGAATACGTGGATATAGTATTTACAACTACCTTTGAAAATATCATCTTGAAATACACAAGAACAACCTGAGCCATGGCTATAACTATTTCTTCTCATCCTGCGGAGGTGATCACGAACGCACCGGAATTCACGGTTACCACCAGCCTCACGGAAGGGGCATCGCAGCAAAATTTACGTATCAGGGCAACGGTATACATTGGGGGCGTGGATGAGGCCGTGGCCGTTCTGGAGCAGCCAAAGGGTTTGGATGATTGGGATTTCTTCAAATTACTAAAGAGCTTAACGGGGAAATGCAATGAGGCTGTTGGTGGGTCTGATATACACGTGCAACCAGGTATAAGTGCGGAGCTTCTTTCATCATGGACAGCACAGCTCGGAGATTTCACAACATTCTCATCAACCGGTAGGAAGATCAATTCGGCCATCTCTTCTGGAGGCTTTGGCCCTGATTATGCAAAAAGCAATGACCTTGGATCCGCTGCGCTTGGTGAGATGTTTATCGTAGCTGTTGAGAATGATTTTGTTGATTCTGGCACGGAGAAGGCTCAGATTGCTCTTAGCAGTGACAGTACTGGATTTGGCGCAATCCCAAGGGTAAACTATGCCGGTATGATAAGCGGTGAGTTGAATAATAATCATATTTATTTTTTCCTGGTAACAGCTGCCACGAGTACCCCAACGTTGTGGGTTGGTAATGATGATCCGGATACCAATTTTTCAGGCACATTCTCAGTCCATAAAATCACAGACTTCAAGGATAACCCAGGGATATATTTTCAGGTAAAGTTCAGCGAAGTATATGAGAATGCTTCCGATGTAACTATTGTAACTGGTACCAAGTCGGCCGATACGCTATTATTCATGCCTGTCAGTGTACGACCAGGGGAAACATTTTCTCAGTACCTGATTACTGGGTCCGGAAAAAAATTCCTTTCCCGGGCAGAGGATGGAGATACATTGTATAAGCATGATATTGGAATGGAATTAAGGCTTATGTACGTATCCGTTGCTGCATACATGACGGCTCGCGTTGCTGTTGATGCAGGGACAAATATTGAAGCAGATATTTCAAACTTAGGGTGGGGAATATTGGTAATGAATAGCGAGGGTGGATTCACGTATAACCCTGATTCTGATGATCAATCGATAATTTTCCAGATAGATGCTGTTATCAATGGAGGGTCAAGCATCTATACCGGGGCAGTTGCTACCGTGCTCTGTGAAATGAACTGCTATGCAGATATAAAAGCTCTTTCCTTTATTGGAGATCTGGGAGAAGAGACTGTAATCTTCAGAGGGCTATACACGGAAAATGGAGGAGCAGAGAAATCCTACTGGAAAAATCAGAATAGGATTCGCAAGGTGCTGAATGCTTATAAGAAAAAAGTTGAGATCCTGAGAACGCTTTATGAGACGGAAGGTATCAGAAGGCTCATTCATCAGCTTACATATACTGAGAAAGATGTATGGATGTTCAACAGCGATTTTGAAGACAATTACAGAGAGGTAACCGTATTGACGGATTCGGTAGTCATTGAGGATAAGAGAACGCTTTTAGAAACAGATATTGAAGTAGAATATTATGAGTGATATGCAACTATATATAGGCTCTGATCTACTTGATTTTAATGGGAAAGTAAACGTTAAGAGGCAGGTTGCTGATTATACAGATCTATCTCTGGGAGGTACTGTCACGAGCTATACAATAGACGTTCCCCTTACCATGGGCAATAAGCCTAAGCTCGGATATATCGAAGATGTTCGAAGCCGTGTGGAGGTAACAGAGCAGGCCAGGCTCGTAGCTAATGGCATGGAGATTATCAGAGGTAAGCTGCGGATACTAAGAGCCAATACAGAGAAGTGCGTTATCATCATCGAGGGTAATGATTGGATAAGCGATATATCTGGAATAAGCATTAAGGATCTGTCATGGGCTGGAGGGGATGAGCATGAATTCACGAGTGCAAATATCCTGGCCAGCTGGACGGCAGCAGCAGGGGCCTTTTACCGGTACCCACTCATAAATTTTGGAGGACTGATCAGCGGGGATCATGGATTGTCAGGATCAGATTTATTCCCGTATGATTTTTACATGGGATGGCATATCGAGACGATTATCACAAAGATACTTCTGGATGCTGGCTATACCCTGGATACATCTGGCTTTTTTGCTTCTACATTCGGAAGATCATTATACCTGTTCAGCGATCCCAAACCGGCTCTGGATGATTTCATCTCAGGTAAGGAATTAGCTGTTTCAGTAACGAATAATTCCGATAATTCGGATACAACATTCCTGGGCATTGGGGCCAGCGGAGGGGTAAACATTACCAAGGTGCTGGATATTAATACCAAAACGACTGATGAGGGAAATGATTGGTCCATTGCAAATGATAGATACACCGTTCCCGCTGATGGCACGTATCGCTTCCAGGCACAGATAAAGATTGATAGTGATATGAATAATGGGGATGGCACGGTGTACACGGTTACGCTTAATTCCCTCACCTGGTCAATTCGAAACAACAGCTCTCCAATATTTTCCTACTCCAATACCGGAAATAATCTCTTTGATACAGGGAATAGCTTCACGCTGGATACAGGATATATCTACCTGGAGGCAGGTGATCATATTGATATCTATGTCAATGCGGTATGCCAGGGAACGAATATCAGTGGGGTGGGTCAGAACGCTGATATATTTATTATCCAGGGAACAATATCATCATTCTTCACTGCGCTATGGAGCGAGCACAATCTATGGCCTGGCGTCGGCCAGACAATTAGCCCATCGAAATACCTTCCGGATATGGATAGTATTGATTTACTCAAGGGGCTGAAGGAAGCTTTTAATCTGCGCTTTTGGGTTGATCGGAATAACAAAAAGGTTTATTGTGAAACGAGTGATGATTTCTATGGATCGACCGTCATCGATTGGACGGATAAGATCGACTATTCAAGCCTCCCGGGCCTGGAGGTAATCGCTTCCAAATATGAGATCAATCAGAAATTCAGATGGAAACCTTCAGATGGTGATAAGGCATATGATAATTTTGTTGCCTCCAGTGGTGTACCATTTGAAAAGGAGCTTATCCTGGAGAGTGAATATGCTAAGGCAGGGTTAAGGGATAATGAAAATTTAGCATTGGCAGCGACGGTCTTAGGAGATATGCCTCAGATAGGCCATTTCAGTCAAAGCAAGATCCCCCGGATCTTTGGAGGTAATGAATTTGTTGGGTCAGGATACTATTACCCTCCCTTTCGCTCAAAGGAATGGGGGCCCAGGATAATGGAGTGGAAGGGAATGGTTGCCCTTACCAAAGGTGATTTTGATTACTTCGATGATTTTGAGGATACATCAGGCACAAATTACACGACCTTCCCATCCATGGAGACTCCAGATATGAATGATGTATTTGATGATTTCATGGTGAAGGATTGGAATAGGATTGAAAAGAATAAGATTGTTACCTGCGAGCTCGTGCTTACTCCTGCAGAGATAATGAAGTTTATGACTGTTGTGGGCACCGCAGCAAATGAAGGGTTTCGTGCTACATACAAAATGAATATTGAAGGGGTAGAAATGTACTTCATGGTGGGCAGCATTATCACTGATGGCAACAGGGTAAAAGCTGTATTAATCCAAAAACTCTAATCATGGCAAAGGATTTAGTATTCAGGATAACGGTACAAGGCGTTTCTAACGAGGCGAAGAAGATTGCTGAGATTGATAAGGAGCTGAATAAGCTGAATCAGGAGAGAAAGGAAACGCTTAAGATCAATGCGAAGACCCAGCAGCAGCAGGAGGAGCAGAATAAGACCCTTTCAGAGATTGCATCCAAGACAAAGGATTTGCAGGTTCAGAAGCAGAAGCTCAATAAAACGGAGAGGCTCTCTGCTCAGGAATTTAAGGCCAGCGCTGGGAGTATTGAGCAGCTCAGGATCAGGACCGCTCAGCTAAGGAAGGAAGCGAATACATTAAACCGCACTACGGCAGAGGGCAGGCAGAGATACCAGGAGATCCGGAAAGAGGTGCAATCCAATGCAAAGGAGATCCGGGACTTTGATAGGGATCTATCTGGAAGTAATACTCTTGTAGGCGAATACTCCAAAGGATTTACACAGGCATTCACGGCTATCTCTGGAGGTATTCTTGCTGCTGTAGCTGCCTTCCGTACATTTAATAGGGTCCTTGGTACATCGATCCAGACCTTTGCTGATTACGAAACCGGACAGCTCAATGTGCAGTCCCTCCTGGATGACTTCAATCAATCCCTTTCCGGAGATACGATACAGCTGATCAAACAGTATGGACTCGCTATTGAAGATGTGAATAAAGCCTCCTTTGATGCTGTCTCAGCTGGAGTATCTGGAGGGGAATCCATTGATTTTCTTACCACAGCTGCAAAGCTGGCCATCGGAGGGGTAACAGATCTTACAACATCCGTTGACGGCCTCACTACTGTTATCAATGCCTATGGTAAGGAATATGATGAAGCCGAGAAGGTTGCCTCCGCATTCTTTACCGCACAGAAATTTGGTAAGACAACAGTTTCGGAATTGGCTCAAGAGATTGGCCAGGTAATTCCTGTGGCCACGCAGCTTAATGTTCAGTATGAGGATCTCCTTGCATTATATGCCTCGCTCACAAAAAGGGGTATCAAAACGAATCTTACCACGACCGCTCTCCGGGCCACGCTTACCGCATTGCTCAAGCCATCAAAGGAAGCAGCTGAAACATTTGATCGCTTGGGGATCGCTTATGGAGCTACGAATGTAAGCCAGGAGGGATTCCTCAATGTACTTCAGAAAGTAGCAACAGCAGTTGAGCAAGGAGATACTGAGCTTACTGATCTGATTCCGAATGTCAGGGCTCTGGTTGCTGCAGGTGCATTGACAAATGAAACGCTGGAGGAAACGAGCGAGATCCTGGAGGTAATAAAAACAGATTTCGGGGAAGCCTCTTCCCTTACAAAAGCTTTCGAGCTGCAGCAAGAATCATTGAGGACCTCATTGAATAGGGTTAAGGCTGGCCTTGATGCTGTATTTGTGAATGTAGGGGACTTAATCGCTCCATTGATCAAGGGATTTGCTGATCTGGTAAACCCTGTGCAAACGACTACTGATTTACTGGAGCAGCAAAGGGATGAGGTATTCCTTCTTACTGCTGAGCTGCAAAATGAAAATATTGAGCAAGCCAGGAAGCAACAGATAATTGAGGAGCTGAATAAGATCTATCCTGGATTATTGGAGAATATCGATCAGGAGAATATTGATACAAAGCTATTGACGGAGAATGTTGCCCTGTACAACCGGCAGATAGCTATTAAGATTGCTCAGGCAGGGCTTGAGGAAGAGCAGCAGAAGATCCTGGCAAAGCAGGGTCAGCTCCTGGCAAAGCAAACGATAGAGGAGAACCAGGCAGTTGCGAAGCTTACAGAAGGATATTCCCAGCTCGTAGAGAGGTATGGGGAGATCCCTGATGCAGTATCTGAGGGCTTCGACCAGCTGGCAAAGCTTACCCGGGATGCAGATATAAGCCGGGACGATCGGATTCAGCAGGAGTCAGAAATATGGGGTACTGTAATCTCTTCCCTCAGGGAGGTAAATACCGGAGCTGCATCATGGGTGCAGAATACCCGCTTGCTATTCCAGGCATCTTCAGCCGGTGCTCAGAATGCTCAGCAGTCATACCGGAATTATATTGACAAGAATAAGGATGCCTTGGCAGAGCTTACAGAGGCCCAAAGGATATTATTCGAGCAGCTGCAGGAGATCCCAGGAGCAATACCTGATCCAGCTACCCCAGGGGGAGCGGGAGGAGGAGGGGGAGGTACAGGATTACCAAGTATCTCACAGGTAATTGAGCAGGAGATACTGACCCCTGAGGATATTACATCTATAGAGGAGGATTACAGAATTACTCTTGCGGGGATCCTGGATGATTTCAGAACGTTTGCAAATAATAAGAAGGAGATTAAAGCTGAGGTATCTGATTGGCAACTTGCATTGTGGGAGAAGGAGGATGCAGCATTTCGGGATAAGGAGAAGCTGAAGGAGTCAATTACCAGGGCAACGAACCAGGTGATAAATAATGGATTGAATTACCTGTATAATAGGAACGTTGCCCTGATGGATGCTGAGCTGGAGGCTGTAGGGGACAATAAGGAAAAGCAGGAAGAGATCAGGAAGAAGTATGCAAAGCAGGAGCAGAAGATAGCTATCTCTGAAGCCATTATAAAGGCTGGCCTTATTGTATTGAATGCTTTGCAAACGCAGCCATTTATTCCCCTTGGATTAATCGCTGCAGCAGGAGCAGCTATCACAGCTGGCCTACAGATAGCATCCATCAAATCCCAGAAGTTTGCTGAAGGAGGAAAAGTGAAGTCAGGATCAGAGCTCCCTGGATTCTCTCGCAATGGGGATAATACCCTTGCCCTACTTCAGCCTGGGGAGGCTGTACTGAACAAGGATCAGCAAGCTCTTATTGGAGGACCAGCAGCGCTCAGGAGCGCAGGAGTACCCGGATTCCAATCAGGAGGAACGATACCTGAACCAAATACCGGAGCCATTGATTCAAGGGTAAAAGCATTAAGCTCCCTATCTGATTTGCGTGTAGTACTTTATGTAAATGAGCTTAATCAGGCAGTGCAGGATCTTGCTGTAATAAATGATACTTCAGGCTTATGATAAATATTCGCAAAAGGACGGCTAAGATGTTGGAAGAAGATTTCAAGATCGAGCCTCAGCTTACTGAAACGCTATTCGATTTCGGTATACTGGATGAGAAGACATGCAGGGATAAGCTTATCCAGCAAGATTTCCAGAGGATCACGATTAATAGAAGGATCACGGATGCAAGGATCACGCTTGCAGAAAAATACTGCGTCAGCTACTCCACAGTGGAGAAGGTTACCACCCGGATAGGGAAAGAGGATTAAGCAGTCTCAAAATATTTGAGAATTTCATGTGGGAAAATCTTTGAAATTTGTAATTGTACAAATGGACAAAGATGTATTAAAATGAAATTCCTCGCTTCAGACCCTATCTTCATTCAGCAATTCGAGGCTATTGATGCCGAAAAAGGTATCATCAAGGGCGTAAAAGTTTGCTCTGAAGGAGAAGCGAAAGGGCATGGAGTTTACCTGAATAAGCAATTCATCAAGAATGTTGTAAAATTCGGAAAAGAGCAAAACAATGGAGTCAAAGCAAGGTTCGGTCATCCCAACATGTGCGATACCACACTCGGGACCTTTATCGGACGTTATAGAAATTTCAGATCCATCGGAGAGCCAAACAACGAATTCGAAGAATACGGCAAGCCCCGCAAATCAGGTAACAGGTTGCATGCGGTTGCCGATCTCCACCTTGACGATACTGCAAAAAATCTCCCCAAGCTCGGGAATGCTCATGACTACATCCTGAATCTTGCTCAATCATCTCCTGATATGTTCGGATCATCTATCGTCTTTAAGATGGGTGATGTAACCAGGAACAAATGGAAGGATGATGATGGGGATGAGAAGCATAGGGATGATGCATCAATCACAGCACTGCTGGCTACGGATCTTGTAGATTCTCCAGCTGCCACAGATGGGCTCTTTGAGAATTTCACTACAGATGAGATGGCTATCCAGGTAACTCAATTTCTTAACCAGCATCCTGAGGTGTATGAATTGGCCGTTAATCATCCGGATATTATTGAATCATTCTTACAGAAATACGAATCTTACAAAAATCATAAACCGATGACAACCAAGAAATCAGGTGATGAGAAAGTCACCAAAACAGTACTCCAGAGTATTCTGGATGATATCCAACTTCGCGCAAAGAAGCTTTTCACAAAGAAGGATGATAAAGGTGATGAGGTAACGGAGATCCCTGAGGAAACTCAGAAGGAGATCGACTCCCTGCAGGAGAAGATCGATGCCTTTAAGGATCCGGATGCGGATGAGAAGGAAGCTCTCAAGAAGGAGAATGAGGAGTTTAAGGCTCGGATCAAAGAACTGGAGGGGATGCTTTCAAAGGGAGTATCTAAATCGACGAAGACGATTGGACCTGAGGGTAAAGAGGGTGATGATGATGGAGACTCCTCCCTTTCGAAGGAGGATAAAAGCCTTAAGGAAGACCTTAAGAAGCTCAGGGGTGAGCTCTCAAGGGTCGAAGATTAAGCATAACAGGGATAAGAAAAGTCAGGCATACCGGGAAACAATTAAGTAAAATCAATAATTAAAAAAATATCATGGCAACTTTTATTAATACCAACATTGAGTGGAACGGTGAGGAGACACTTGAGTATTTCCTTCGTCCCCTGTTCATTGGACTGCAGCCTTACGAAACTCAAGGAGTTCGAGTTGTTCCCAATGTGCGAAGTAAACTGAATATGAACTACTTCAGCAAGGTGCAGAAGCTTCTTAAGGCATATGCCAAGGGATTCAATCCTGCTACCGGCTCGACGTATACCAAGCGAGTGCTGGAGGTCCATCGCATGAAGGCAGAGGCTGCCGACGATGCCCTGGATTTCTATCAGACCGTATTCGAGAGGGGCCTTCGTACGGATGACTGGAATAATTTGGATGAGACAATGCTGAAGGCCATTCTCGTGGAGCTGTATCAGAATGCTGTCAAGAGCGACGTTTATCGGCAATACTGGCACAATGATACCACGAAGGAAACCGTTAGCAGCGGAGTAATCACGGGCACGGCTGATGTAGATTATAATTCCTTCGATGGGATGTGGAAGCTGATTTTTGATAATGCTGCTGTCACCCCTGGAGATCTTCAGATCAAGAGGGTTGCCATATCCAATGGAGCAGTTGCCCAGGTAGATACTGTTACCCTTACCGGCTCCAGCGGTACGTGTAACGTAGCTGTCGGTGGTGTGAATTACCTTGCAACATTCGCGACCTCCATCGCGGTAACTTCTGCCAATTTTGTAGCCTTACATGCTGCAGCCCTGGCCCTGAGAGGTATTACCCTGACGGGAACGAGCACGCTGATTTTCACTTCAGCCGTTCCCGGGCAGCCAACACCCACCCCCGTTCCCTCTGCAGCTATCACTGGAGACCTTACCGGAAGTAATGTGGCTACCACTGCGAATACTGCCCCGGCAGATCTTTCCAGCGGTGAGTCTGAGGATATTTTCAAGGAGCTGTATGAAACCTCTAACAAGGTATTGAAGGCTACCCCGAAGAATGAAAAGTACATGCTGGTAACTGATACCATTCTGGAGAATTATATCTCTTACCTGGAGAGCCTGGGTACGGAAAGGGCGCAGATCCAGCTGGAGAATGGCCAGTCGCTGCATCAGTACAGGGGCATCCCTATCATACCTCTGAGCTGGGAGATTGATCTGGAGGCTGACTTTGCTCATGCCTCAGGAGAGAATCCTGCATATCCTCATAGGGTAATTTATACGAACCAGGATAATCTCGTTCTGGGTCTGAATTCCCTTAACAGCTGGTCAGAAACGAGAATGTGGTACAATCCTGATGAGGAGGAGAACCGCTTCCGTTCAAAGTTTGAGATGGGCGTTCAGTATGTACACAATGAGCTTTCCTCTGTAGCCTATTAGGCTGCGAGGATCTTATTGTAAACCATATATCTCAATTTAAAGAGGAAGATCATGAAAAAGCATATTAAAACAATTATCGGAGTGCTCGGGTTTATCGTTGTAGCTATTTGTATGGCTATGATCCTGGAGCAAGAGACCGGGGTTATCCTTGGTATGGCAATCGGTACCTATACCAGATCCTGCAATAAGAACGTTGCAGGTAACTCGAATGTATTCCTGACTGAGGCAGCGAATTTGTCCAGCGTAACGGTTACATCTGGAGAGATATCAGCGATTACAATGGCATCAGGCCAGACCTTCCAACAGGTACAAGCCAATATCGATGGGGTGATACGCACGGAGGAGGGTGCCGGATCGAGGAATAATATCTCGTACACGCACCAGGTAGAAATGTTCTTTAATCGTCCATCCACGGAGCTTAGTGCCTTGAGGGATTCATTGACCGCTGCATCAAGCTGTGGAGTGCTGGCCATCGTCCAGGATGCTAATGGGGAATGCTGGCTCTCTGGATACAATGAGATTGATGGAACGGACAGGGCCTTGTACGTTCAGCAGGATAATCTTAACTCAGGCCAGGAGTCCGGGGAGGAGGATTCTCAGAATGTGGATATAATCCTGGAATGTGTTTCAGGTTATATTGATATCCCATTCGATGATACTCTCAAGGCTGGTATTATTGCTGGAACGGCTGTATTTATCACATATGTTTAATTGATTATGTCAAGCACTAAATATCAAGTGGTAGCTCGATTCAAGGAATCAGCTTTCCATATCAGAGGAGAGAAAGTAGGAACGCAGTTCCGAAAGGTGGAAGCTTCACAGCTATCCCAGGCTCAAATGGCACAGCTTCATAAAGGGGGCCACCCTGGCATCGAGCAAAAAGCAGCAGCAGGGAAGCAGGGTTAATAAAGAAGAAATGTTCATTGATCAAAGGGGAGCGGAGGAGGAACTTCACTCCCCTTTTTTGGCTACAATATGGCAAAGCAGAAGAGCGAAAGCGAACATAAAGGAGTTATTGAGGCTCAGTTTATCGATCTGAGCGCGAATGATCCACAGCCCTATACAGGGGTAAATAAGATCAATACAGCAGAGTTCATTCCCTTCGGTCCAGATAATCTATTCCCCCAGGCTTTGGCCTTATTCGAGAGGAAAAGCCCAAACCACTCCGGCATTATCGATTCTAAGCATGAGTATATCCTTGGAGATGGTATCACCTCAGATGATCAAGCGACCGTTGATCTCATGTCTTCAGTAAATTACGAGGGGGAGACAATGGATGATGTAATACAGCGCCTTCTCCTGGATGATCTGATAGTAGGGAATACATATTGGGAGCTGATTACAGATGCGAATAGATCATACCTATGGTTTAATCAAATCGATGCAACAAAGGTCCGGCTGCATAAGGATCTGGATAAGGTAATCGTTCACCCTGATTGGAGACAGGACAAAGGAAAAGATGATAAAAACCGGAAGATTCTCTCCCTCTATCCCAACTTCGAGCCTGACAGTGAGGGAGAGGATTTCCCGGCCTACAGATGCGTGTACCATTTCAAAAGGTACCGTCCGGAATATGTATTTTATGGGATACCCAAGTATATTGCAGCAAAGGATTCTATTGAGATAGATTTTCGAACGAACCGCTGGAATTTGGCAAGGCTGAAAAATTCCTTCCGGGTATCCGGTATTCTCGTTATCCCTGTAAAGGATAAGCCTGAATCAAAACAGGTGATCAATCATATCGAGAAGAATTTCATCGGAGAGGATAAGCAGGCAAAGCTATTGACGATCACGAAATCAAGAGCTCGGGAGAATGAGAAGGCTGATCGTACGGAGCTGATCGAGACGAAGCAGCATGATGAAGGGAGCTGGACGGATCTCCATAAGCAATCAACAGATGATATGATCGTATCACATGGCTGGTACCGATCGCTTACCTCCCTTCCGGATAATACCGGCTTTGATACACAGCGGATCCTGAATGAGTATGAGGTGGCTCTTAATACCGTCAT
>Ga0180434_10001204_pt1 | contig 37554 bp, 21 predicted proteins | sample SS_ome_7_FD_132453 | JGI IMG/M metagenome (GOLD analysis project Ga0180434, IMG submission 132453) | Hypersaline lake sediment archaeal communities from the Salton Sea, California, USA - SS_1_D_2 metaG | ecosystem: Environmental > Aquatic > Non-marine Saline and Alkaline > Hypersaline >... | reverse complement strand
GCGAACGACGCGGCAATCTCTCTTTCTTCAATGGCTCCACCATGTGCGGCTATCGTTCAGTAATCTCATGCAGAGTACAGCGACAACAATCTGACCACGACGACACGACGAACTCGACGGGGGGAGATCAGGAGCATAGGGAAACTGGGACGTTGACCTGTTTCCTTACTACATGCGAGTCATGTTGAAGTTATATTTGCAGCAATCGGCCAATCGCGAATTCTTTCGCGAAAGTGACATTTGCACCAAAGACCATGGTGCACGGTTCGCTTCATAAGCGTTGAGTAGCCCGAGTTTCTTGTATCGACTCTCCGGCAACCGGAGACGTTCACCTGTCTCCCGTCCGTTGAGTTCTGCGAGAAGTCTCGCGCTGAAAGAGTGACAGTGAGAAGTCCCTTGCTACGAGCAACCAACACGTGATGCGAAGAGTGCGGTTGGTTCACTCTTTTCGCACGCAGATCAGACCGCGCTATATCGCATTGCAGTATGTTGCATAACGTACTAGCGCGGTTTGAAACAGACAGTTAAATGAATACCATTCAGTTATGCATGTCTCCCAGCACGCTCAATGCAGGGAGCAGGAAAGACAATCGAAGACCAGGTAGACGTCCCGCTTTATCCTCCTCGAGCTTCTTCGAAGCCTGGCTCTCCTCGCGGCGGTGCCTTGTGCTGAGTTCATGACATCCTAAATGCCTGATTGCAGTGCGGACAGTTGTGTTTCGATCCAGTTCTCAAATCTTGGATAGAGACCGAGCGATTACAGGACGGGCAATCAAAAGATGCCTGACAATTGGCGAGTTTCCTGTCTTCCTGATCTCGCTTCCTGGCCGCTTTCAGTTTCTCTTGGTCTATCTCATTGCGCCGTCGTTCCTCTGCTACCTGACGTCTCTGTCGCCCGACATGTTCCGCGTGCAGTTGTGATTTCCGGCCGTCTGGATCCAGAAACACGCTCATCCTCTGCAATTGGGTGATCATCTCTTTGAGTTGTCTCGAGAGGCCATCAAGCCGATTCTTGATTCCGAAAACGGCAAACGGTAGCACAATCCACAGAATGGCGAGAACGAAAGCAATGAGGACTCCGATAACAGCGGCTATCCCGAAAAAGATCTCCATTTCATATCCTCAAGATTTCAGCCACGAAAGGAACTAAATGTAGCACCAAGCCAGCTCCCCATTGGGCGGCCCTACCGACCAACGGACAATAACCTCCGGAGGCTGATCACCGCATGGCTCCGGAGGCAGAACAAATCGTCCCATGATCACGCCGATCGACAAGGACACAGCAGCCACCAACAAGTTCTTGCGAATAGACATTCTCTTTGCACCTATGAATAGAAGAAGTAGAAAAGCAAGCCGACTCCCCACAGGCCAGACAATAATGCAAAGATGGCTCGCCCCATTCCTCTTTTCTCGGGGTGCATCTTGATGTCAGCCATTGCAACCACGCTCAAGATCAGAGCGAAAGGTGCACCGATTCCGGCAAGAGCGAAGAGCCCTACGTAGCCGGCAGCGATAGCCCATCCTGATCTACCAACGGGCAAGATCATTCGAAGAGCCTGGTTTCCCAAGTCAGAATTGCCTTGCTTCCCCTTTCTTGCATTCCCTGGTCCTGGGCGTGGAGCGCCACATTTCGAGCAGAATCTCTCGAGGTCGCCGAGGCTGCGGCCGCATCCGGAACAGAACATACTGGCCTCCTCAATGGTTCAGAATGTGACATGATGCACCGTTATGCGCCGTCATGGCGCATGATGGAGCATGCGTGTACTGCTATATCCGGGCCGCTTTGAATCTCAGATGTGTGCTGGCCTGGCGCCAGCGTGGCACGTCAATCAACCTTTATGTACGCCCAGTCGACTTTCCCAATGATCTGTGCCGACTCGGCTTCTGGATCGTCAACAATTATATCATCAAACTCAGGATTCGTCGAGTGAAAAATCAGGTGCTTGCCATCAAAATCAAAACGTCGCATTGAAAATGAACGCCATTCATCTATGCTACAAGGAAGATGGCTGGAATACTTAGCCACGACGGATGACGGGAAGAACCAGCGTCCCAACCTGGCAGAACGACATTCACCTGTCTTTCTCATTTCCTCAGATTGCATGCGGGCGCGCTGCCACCCGTCGCACGCCGCTACACAGACCAGCGAAAACGTTGCATATGTATATTCGCAAATCAGCAAACCCAGGAATAATGAATATCATTCATCAATGCCATGTAACGCACTGCCCCATCATGCACGCACGGGAACTCGGCAACAGTCGTCGCCAATTATCCTGAGCTGTCGAACTGCAGAAACAACGGCGACAGTCACATCTTCCGGAATCCAGACGGACAGTGAGTATCATGCGTTTAATGAATGCCATTCAGTTATGCATGTCTCCCTGCACGATCCATTTGGTGATGAACCCGGTTGACTATTTCCTGATGCTGAAAGGTTGACCTAAGCCATTCCATTGCAGAACGTTGCATATGTATATTCGCAAGTCTGCAAATTCAGGAATAATGAATGCCATTCAGTAATGTGTGTTTCCCAGCACACTCAATGGAGGGAGCCGCAAAGGCAGCCGAAAGCCAGGCAGACGTCCCCCCGTTAGCATTGCAGTACCACCCCCACTTTGCCACTCCCACTCTGTCCCGTGCTTCATGCAAACCACGTGCGGATCATATCGATGTCATCCACCAGCATCCCAAATGATTGTCTTGGGATTGCCACCTCACCGCACGTTTCTTGCATCGACTCAGTCCCGCATCACGCTCACCACCAGGCCGGTTGGGTCTTGGCTCCGCGCTGGCCAGTCCCGGCACCGCGAGCGACTTCGCGGGACTGCTTTCTCAAAAAATCGAGGGCACGTTGCTTCTGCAACCTGTCGCCGCCCATGTGATCCAGCATCTTGCGCGGGAAATTCGACTTGAGCAGTTCCGCTATTTTCCGGGTCAGAGATTGGAGTTCGCTGAATTGCCGGTCAATCTCAGATGTCTTTCTGGGCACTCCGCTCGACAATACCTCCTGAGCCTTTGCATAGAGCTGGTAATAGCTCTCCGCCGCTTTGGCATAGACCGCTCCGATCTCCAGGCTCTTTGCATACCACGCCAAGTCTGATATCGCGCGGTCAGTCGGCCCTGCTCGAAGGGCTGCCTGCACGGCTTTTTGCGCTTTCACCGTGATCTTCTCTACCCTGCCCCATCGCTTTGCGAAGTCGGCGGCTTTCTCGGCTGGCAAGTCGTCACCCCAACGGTGAAGAGGTTCTCTGTTGGGATTGCCAAAGCTATCGGTCATCTTCGTCGTGAGATGAGCAAGAGGGGACAGATCGTCGCTTGTGGTCAGAGAGAATACCTTTCGCATGTGTCGCCCTGCATCTTTCCCATACAGAGCTTCGCAGGCGCGTCCAAGGAACCCCTGAGCGCCGAAGATGTCCTGCGGCTGCTCTTTCCGATCTTTGTATGTATCAAATTTCTTTTGGCATTGCGCATATGTCCTTGGCAGAGCAGCACCCGCAGAGTTCCAACTGAACTCGGAGTTTAGCAGTTGTAACGGCTCCTGGTAGGCATTACCTGAGCAGTTCATCAATAGACCAGCGCCGCGATAGAGTCCGTTCAAGGATGGTGCTGCGCTGAATAGATGATCAGTATAGAAAGCGTCACATCCATTGAACACGGCAGCACACAGACCGTGACCTTTTCCACTCTTCTGAATCGCGTCCGCCATTTCCCTGAACCGCAACCGCGTCCCATTGTGCCGCCTGAACTGCTCGCGTATGCCGAAGTATACGTTCTTCACATTCCGCATATAGCGACTCACGGACGGGAAATACTGCAAGTGCCGATCCCACTCCTTATCCGACGCCTCGGGGATGCTGTAGCCGGGGCTGATATGGGCGACGAGACAATCCCGGCTGGCCTTGTATCCCATCTGATCGTCCTCGATGCTGAATACGGTGTCCGTGAGCGCATCGTAATGATAAGCATACGCGCCGGCGGCGCCATCCGGTGCCAGCGGATCGTCATTTGGCCATCGCTCTTTACAGCGAGGACATCGCTGCAACCAGCTTTGCTCCAGGCCACTGATATTCACCAGATCAAGATTGTGTATGTATAGCGCACCTGGATGGACAGACTGGACGAACTGGCGAAGCTCCTGCTGCTTGAGAGCCATCAACCTGTCATTTGACAAACACGTACCCATCAGGCGAGATCGCTCTTCTTTAAGCTCCGGATTTCCACAGCACGGGTAGACCTTGCCGTTGGGGTACCTGCTGCGGTTTTGGAAGGTCAGCCCGCAGTTGATTGATTTGCCGTCGTAAACATTCCCCGCGCCGTAGCCCGCCGCGTAGCCCGAATACATGAGATGAATGCCGAGTTCGCGGGCGTACGCATTCAAGTCTCGCGTCATCGCCCCGTAGCCCGGAAATCTCTCAGCATTCCAGCCGAAGCCGTCGATGAGAATCACATTCACCTTGTGATCAGCAGACCACTGTAGTTTGTCCTTGATGCGGCGAACGAAAGCCCGCTTGCCGTCGCCGTGGTCGTATGACCAACAGCCGATCTCTGCCCAGATCAGCCAGTCATTCATGCGATATTCGAAGTCGGGCCAATCAACAATCTCAGCTACGCGAATTCGATCCTGTCCGCGAGACTCGAAACGAAGTTGTTGAAGTGTGGCTTCCGCATATCTCAGGCCTTGTTGTCCCGTTGCTCCGTAAATGATTCTTGGCTGCGGCTTTGATTCAACATTCAGGAAGTAGGCCTGTTCACCGCATGATCCCTCGAAATGTTTGCGGTCCTGCGGCTTCAAGTGTTTCTGAAAGTATTCACGAATGACGGCAGACTCAGCGACAAGTCCCTTCACAATCTGGCAGGACGAAAGCGGGACTGATCCGGAACCTACGTGCAACCTCTGCGGCGTGGGAATGATGTTCATTAAGATGTCTTTCTTCTGCAGTTAAAGAGACAACTGTCGCTACGAGCAGGCTCTGTCATTGTAGCCTCACCTATATGCCGGTGAATGGTATCAAGGTTCATGAAAGAAGACAAGCAATTAGATCAGAAGCACACTAACCATTCAGATTTGAGGGGGCATGCGATAACCCGGGCGTGTGTGCATGATGATAGCGGGAGCGAAGAACAACTGAAGAATAGACAGTGAAATTGCAGAAGTGCGATAAATGGCAGCGATGGCGACAGGGACAAGGCAGCTATTTCATTGCGAGGAGTCCGCTGCTGCGAACGACGCGGCAATCTCTCCTGCTTCAATAGCCCCACCATATACAACTATCGTTCAGTAATCTCATGCAAAGTGCAGCGGGGACAATCTGACCACGACGACACGACGAACTCGACGGGGGGAGACCAGTAACCTACAGACGACTACCTATACCTCCCTCCCTACTGCATGCGGGTTATATCGAGGTCATGTTTACAGTAGTCGGCTAATCGCTAATTCTTTCGCAATAGTAACAGCAGCACCCGAAGCCATGAGACTCTGGCACATAACGCTACCGGTGTTTGTGGCCGCAGTTTTTCTGCAAGACACCAGCGATGGGAGAGATTGCTTCGGGCGCTCGCTGTCATCTCTGAAAGCGCGGATGTCAAGAAGCCAAGGGCACTGTTCTTACGGACCGAGCCGGTTCATCTCATCATACCCCTCTGCACTTCTTCAGAAATCCAGACAAGAAACAAGCTCAGATGAAAAGCATGTGTTTAATGAATGCCATTCAGTAATGCCATGGGGAACACGGCGGGAATAATACGACCACAACAACACGAAGAATTCCACGGGGTAAACTCGAAACCTACAGACCTTACCCATCCCAAATCACATGCGGGGTATATCGACGTTATGCGTCTGGGCAACTGCCAACACCCCGCACGAACGCCTTGGGAAATCCTTGTCACCCCGAGATCTTTGTATCGACTCTTGCCCTGCTGATGATTACGGCGGGCCGTAGGCTGGAATTCCAGGACTGTTAATGAACGACAGCGATAACATCTTCAGGTTAGCACGGAGAAACCCGCCACGAGAGACAATCACCCGTCGGCGGGCAACGCTTCCTATAGATGATTCTTCCAGACGGTGTCAAACACATCCCACATGATTCGGGATTCTGTCGGGTTATTGAGATAGACCTTTGCCTTGACCTCGCCCGCACTGCTTTCATCATCCAGCGGGTCATGGTACTGCTCTTTTCTCAACATACCAGAATCGTTGAAAATGAAATGGCCAATCCTCACAGTAGGTGCCGACTGAGCGCACTTGACTGACAGAGTCCCTTCATACCTGCGTGAGAGCCAGTTCAAGTAATCGCCCTTTTCCCCGTCCACGATCACTATCCGAACCAAGCCTTCACTCCACTTTTTCAGCCGGTCCAACAATGCTTCGAAGCTCTTGGAAAGACACCTGAGAAAATCGTCGGCCCCCGCCCCCGCAAGTATGCTCATGGATGTGAAAGTATTCCTGAACATCAGGTCCGTCAGAAACAGGGCGTGAACGTAGTTGTCATTGTTAAGCCCATTTTTCCAACCGATCTTTCTGAACATGTCAACGAGATCAATTTCGTCCATGTTGACAGCACTGGCATGTTTGCGATAAAACTCCCTCGCCGTGCAGATACTCATCTTGCTGGTATCGGTCGCTATCAAGCGGTGTCCCCCATCCTTATTCCCGTCACAAGCACATCTTCTATCCCTCTACACTTTTGTTATCGGCAGACCCATCAACGGTGTGAGTCAACATCCTGTAATTTCTTCAAATGACAGATCTTGCGTGCCCAATCCCATTTGCGGCGGAATTATGGGGCAGGAATTCTGAACGTCAATCGCGGAAGACAACCAATGCATGCTAAAATTGAGACGTCCCCAACACGCGTCGTCTGTGAAAGGACGGTAACTGTCACTCTTTTCTATTGTCGGGGCAATATCTGATGGACGAGGAAGCTGCTCTGCAACAGCATTACGATGCAATCGCCAAAGAATACGATGCTGTTGCGCAACCTGTAGAGGATATCCTGTCAATACTGAAATTGCCGCCGCACGCATCAGCCCTCGATGTTGGGTGCGGCACGGGCAACCTCACGTTTCGCCTGCCTCATATAAGAATTCTCCGACGAGTTGTCGGAGTCGATGTCTCCGATGGCGTGCTGAGCATCGCGAAAAAGCGAGCACACGCCTTACGTTTGAATAATGTCGAGTTCATTCGCGCCAGTGCGAGCCAGTTGCCTTTTGACAACGGAGAGTTTGACGCAGTTGTCTCGAATATGGTGTTCCACCTAATACCGAATCAGGAGAAAGCTTTTGCCGAAGTGATTCGCGTATTGAAATCGGAAGGACTGGCTGTCCTCAAGTTCATGGGTGGCGGAGAGGTCCTCCCGGAGATGATGAGGCTTTTTCATCAAGCCTGGAATGAAGTTTTGCCCGAGAAGCCTCCACCTTGCCTTTTCTATCCGCCTGCGGTGGAAACGGTCGAGAAGCATCTCGCGAATCTCGGAGTTGAAGCCGTCGAAATAGCGCAGCGTCACAATACAACAAGAGTAACAGAAGCGGATGCGGCAAGCTGGCTCAACTTCTTTCAACTCGTGGCAGGTTTCTGGCGAAAAGGCATAACGGAAGAAGCCGCGGCGCACATCGACGATCTATTGGCGGATAAAGTGATGAAACAAGTGAAAGCAGAAGCCAGCTTTTCCGTAACGGTCGATACCCTTCTGGTCGAATTCAAAAAGACCGCCAATCCAACCACCTCCTGAAAGATGCTGACTGTTACTGTCTTCCGCTCTGGGAATGGCACACAGGTGGTGTCGATACGCGCCGGAAGTTGCTGCGCAAATTGGAGTCGATGGAGAAATAGTGTCAGCAACCATTCTGCAAACATGGTGAAGACCTTTGTGAAGAAAGGTTGTCCCAACAGAAGGCTTGCTATTTCTTTTGTCCGTGCCCAATCACCTTCCGCACAGTAGGACAATTTTCAATCTCTTCCGTCTGCTACCGCAACCGCAAAGAGACGGCACACCACATTGTCCTGCAACAGCTTGCGGCGGCGCAGGTAAAGGATGGTCTTCCCTGCAAAATTAGAAGATGGACATTGACTATGATGAGTCGACGCAAGAAACACGGGGTGACAAGTCCCTCCGAGGAAAAACCGGGACACAATACTAGTTTTGCAGAACGGCTTCTCGTTGTTCCACATTAACCAGCACAAAACTAGTTTTGTGTCCCGGCTTTTCCCAAAGGTTGATCCGCCTGAAATACCCCGACATTCATGTATCGACTGGACCATGATACCATAGTTGCGTGCGCCCGCATATCTGGTATAATCAATCCCGCGACCAGAAAGTCTTCATATGAACGTCGAAAGGAATCTCGTCCTGGAGAATCCCGAAGAGCGGTGACCGTGATTATGTTTCTATTCTTGACCGTTGTTCGCACGAGAGACGAAGCACACAAATGAATATGAGGAATTAACAACATGACCGCCGACACCGATCTCCTCGGCTCGCTGCACAGCATAATGAAAAAGCTGCGAAAGATGATGGATAGAGAACTCTTCTCGCTCGGAATGGGGCACACGGAGATGAGGCTCTTGATGATCCTCTACAACAATGACGGGTGCCAACAGGAAAAGCTCGGCTCACAGCTCGAGGTCGACCGCAGCAATGTCGGCAGAGCACTGAAGAAGCTGGAAGAACTGGGTTACGTCAAGCGCCAACGGGATGACGAGGACGGCCGCGCCTACAAAGTCTTCCTGACAAAAAGTAGCTGGGCTGTGCGTGATCAAGTACTTGAGATCAGAAGCAACCTCAAGAAGACATTGACACGCGGAATCACAGCCAAGGAGCTAAAGACATTGGCGGAACTATTGAGAAAAGCGGACGGCCAACTGTCCGAAAAGAATTATCGCACTATCAAACACCAGGGCCAGAAATGATTACTGCCACAGTCTTCTCAAAAGAAAGGTATCACCACTATGACTGCTGACAATCCGCATATCAGTCCGTCGATGGTTCCCGAATACGACGACAAGGCAGACGAAAAGAACTGGCGTGGCCCGGAAGTCGTCTTCGGACTTTCCTATGACTTCGTAAATCCCGGTCAAACGGTCCTCGACATCGGCATCGGAACGGGGCTTGCTTCTATCCTCTTCCACAAAGCCGGACTGCGCGTATATGGAATGGACCTCTCGACCGGCATGCTGGAAGCATGCAGGCAAAAGGGTTTCGCGACGGAGTTGAAAGAGCACGACCTGACGATCGCGCCATATCCATTTGATGACGCATCCGTGGACCACGCAATCAGTGTCGGCGTGCTCAACCATTTTGGCGATTTGAGAACGGTGTTCAGCGAAGTCGCGCGTGTTGTTCGCGACGGTGGGATTTTTGCGTTTATGGTGGGAGATCGCGCCGAGGATGAAGAGGCGGAAGTAGTCGCGGGATGTGGACACGGCCAATCGCATTCTGGTGTGAAACTCTACCGCCACAGCACGGAGGAAGTAAATCGTCTTCTGGAGAACAACGAGTTTTCGTTCTTGCGGTCAGTCGCATTCGCCGCGTCGGTGAATCCCGATGGGACCGAGGCTGTCCGCGGCAAAGCCTATGTTGCAATGCGGAAGAGCCGCGGCTGATCGAGAATAGAAGGTTGCGACTCTGTGGCGGGCGGTGTTCCTTTCTGTTACTTCAATGTAGCCAAGGCGATCTCGATTTCTGCGATTGCTTTAGATTCGAGCTTTTTCAATTCCAAAAGTACCATCTGTTCATGCCTGAGTACGTCTGGTGACCATTGGTCAATGGCCTTCCCGGTCCAGGGACCGAAGAACACGGTCTGTTCTTTCACTTTGGCGTTCAGGTATTCATATTCTTCTTCATATGTGGCAGCCGCGCGAAGCACAGCCTTGGCGCAATCACCCTCCAGGATGTTGGCGTTCTCTCTAAGGAAAGTCCCAGCACTGCGCCGGGCATCACGGAGGCAGTTCATATTCCACCAGTTGACGAGAAAGAGCTTCTTTCGGTCTTCTTCGTTGTAGCGCTCCGCCCCATCCAAGTCCTCCGCCCATTGGGTAAAAGCATCAAGACCGAACCTGTAAACGGCTTTTCCGTTGGAAGCGGAAGCATCTTCACGCCTCCAGTTTTGTACTGCAACTTGCAGAGCTTGAACCATCGAATCGGCTTTTGGCGGTGGATCGCGGTATTCCTGGAGCAAGATGACCATCGGCCCAAGTTCTTCAATGGGAAGTTTGTGCACCTCCCCTTCCACCATGTAGTCACGCAGTTGCAGTGTTTTGCCGTCGCTTTCATAACCAAAGGCAACAGCCACATTAAGGGCAGGCTCGTAGACGAGAACCGGTTTGCCCGCATCAATCGAAGAGATAATGTCCGGCATGAGCTTTGCCAGGTCTTCGGGCGGGGACTCCCATAGCCAGTGCTCTTTGAGATGCCAGCCAGTGGCTTGTTGGATGGCTTTAACGGATTCAGGAAACTCTCCGACCGGGCTGGATCCGCACCATTTCGGACTGGTTTCGCCACGATACCAACGCACTCGGAAAGCCAATCCGCTGACTCCCATCAGAAAAGCATACTCATATGGATGTGCTGTCACGGAGAGAGCTGCTTCTAAAGCACCGAGGAAGGTGCACTCTCTGTTGGTCCCCCAGGACAATGTTGGTACATTCTCCAACACCTTGCTGACAAAACTGGGAGGCAGTTTGTGCTCGTTAAAGACTTCCTGGACCACCTTTTCCAGCTCTTTTGAAGCATACGCGCTTAGCGCCGGCTTCAGCTTCTTCTTGGCCCGGTGAATCACGGTCTTCACCGTTCCGATAGGAATGTCAAGGAATTTGGCAACCTTCTTGTAACTCAGGCCGTTGAGATGAAACATTGTGAGGGGTACCCGGTACTTCGGAGGCAACGATGCAATAGCTTCCAGGACTGCTTCCGCCAGCTCCTTCTTTTGCACATTTTCACAAGGGCTTGTGCAAAAGTCAGGGATTTCTCCGTATTCCAGATCAACATGTCCTTCTAACTGACGAAACAAGCCAGGTCGAAACGTCTTCAGCCAGTTCATTGCGACGCCAAACGTAACCCGCCGCAGCCAGGCGGCAAATCGATTTGGATCGCGCAACTGATCCAGATTCATGTATGCTCGAATGAACGTTTCTTGCGTGATGTCCTGGGCTTCCGCCCAGTTGCTGACGAAACTGTATGCCAAGCCATAGACGTGCCCCTGGTAGCGTGTGACCAATTGGCCATAGGCTTCTTTTTCACCTGACCTTGCCCGAAGGACGAGTTCGTTATCTGTAGCGTGTTCCACGTTCTCCCCACTCATTCATTCGCGAGAGTAGTTTCCTTGCCAAAGAAGTCACATCATAATGTCAACAATTATGCGGAGAATGTTTCACAAAATACGGAAGAAATTTGGTTAGTCTTGTTGGAGTTGCTCACACACCGACCGTGAAAGAACAATCCGGGACACAATACTATTTTTGCAAAACAGCATTACATGCTGCTACTCTACAGCCATCAAAAAATAGTATTGTGTCCCGGATTGTTCCAATTGGTTAGGACAATTCCCTTCTCCACACTTCTTCAACCTCTTCAGCCCTAGTGATGAGGCGATGAGAGCCATCAGAGAGTATCATTACTTCCGCGCAGGCAGGACGGGAGTTGTAGTTCTTTGTGCACATTGCCGCGCTATAGGCTCCGGCACCCATCACAGCTATGCAGTCTCCTGTCTGTGCCTCGGGCAACAGGACGGTGTCGATTTCCTCGGGGTCGCCTTGCTTGGGTGTGAAGATGTCCCCGCTCTCGCAACAGGTGCCGACAACAACATAGCGAGTCGTCGCCGCGTCGCCTCTACCCAACAACCGGATCGGGTGCCTGTCCCCATAGATCATGGGTCGCAGAAGCTCTGTCATGGAAGCGTCCAGCTTCAAAAAGCGGTAACCCTCAGCGCCGGTATCGACGATATCGCTTATCCCTGCGATGAGAACGCAGGAATTGGCGGCCAGAAATGTGCCCGGCTCGATTTCGAGACGGAGTTCCCGGCCAGTTTCTTCGGCGAATTCCTCAAAAGCCTCTTTCACGGGTTGAAAGGCTGTCTGGAAATCGATCGACTTCTCCGGCTCCATGCGGTTGATCTTGTATCCGCCGCCAAGATTGACGATTTCGACGTCGGGTAGTTCCCGCGCAACATTGAGAGTCAGGCGTGCAGCCTTCTGCCAGATTCTCCAGTCGCTGCCCGATCCGACATGAGAGTGCAGACGCGAGATCGTCAATGAATGTCGAGCCGCGATATCCAGCACCTCGGGAAGATAGTCTCGCCAGATTCCGAAGGACGCACTGGGTCCCGCGGTGTTGGTCCGATTGTTGTGTCCTGAGCCAAGACCAGGGTTGATACGAACAGACAGTGGACGAACACCTCCGGAAAATAAATCGGCGAAGAGCTGTAGTTGCGCCAGCGAGGTGCTGTTGTAAATCACACCAAGCTCGACCAGTTCTTTCAGTCGCTCTGGTGTCAGCGTTTGCTGGCTCGTGAGCTGAATATTGCTCGGGGCAATTCCCGCTGCCAATGCTCGCTTTACTTCATAGTACGAGGACGCATCGATGCCGATACCCATACCGTCAAAGATGCGAAGGATCGTTCGATGTGAATTGGCCTTCATCGCATAACGCACGGACAGCCCGAATGCGTTGGGAGCCGCCAGAGCTTCATTGCCGTAGCGCCGATAGGAGTCTTCGTCGTGAACATATAGAGGTGTCCCGTGCTCTTTCGCAATCGCCCCAAGCTGCGAGTCGGTAGCAAAAGGAAGTTCTCGTTGAATGGATTTCTCTTTGGTCATAATGTACGCCTACATGTGCTAATTCATTAGAAAATGGTGACTGTCACCATTTATTGCATTTGTTATTTATTTCATTGTGAGGTCACAACTTCGACGGGTTGGCCTGCAGTACTGTCGTGGATGGTTACGGCACACTCGCCTTCGCTAAGTGCATATTCAATCTCAGCAACACCGCTCCGCCCGTCGCCGACCCACACGAGGAAGTGCGAGGTCACGACGAAACCAGCCACTGCCAAATGGCCGCACGGCGGCAGCTCAAATTGGGGCACTGATCCGGCAAGCATCTGCGGGACGAAAAGCTCTTCCGCTTCGATCAACTCCGGCCAGTCCGTTGTATAGCCGTGGTGCCAGCGTGCGGGGTCGCCCTTTTTGCTTTCGTGAACCACACACTTGCCGGGACTAAGACCTTCGCAGGCTTTCGCGAAGGAAGTATTCAACTCTGGCGGGCAACCCGTTTCCTCTTCGTCCCAGAACAGGTGGACCTCAGTCCATGCAGCGTTCCCTGCAGCCCACAGAGAATTTCGAGCCTGCCAGGCATCTGGCACCTCGTCTGGTGTGCCGCCGATATCTTTGAGCATTGTGGCATTGCAGTCTGGCAGGGCTTCGGATCGATACCACATTGCGTAATCACTGATTCCGAAAAATGATATCGCCATTCGGAACAGGCCGGGAAACTTTGTGACAGCCGACAATGCATTGCCGCCTCCCCCGCTGTAGCCGAGGATGTTCAGGTTTGTCGCGTCCGCGTGGTCGGGGAAAAGCTCGACAGCACGTCGAACGCCGTCAACGATATCGGCTATTTCAACCGCCGCCGAATCACGCTGCCCGGCAGACTTTCCGCGACCGCGCATGTCGATTGAGACGGCAAAGAGGCCCTTGCCAGCCAGCCTTTCGACATCGGCTGCAACATACAACCGATCATCACCGTACCCGTGCATTACCACGATCACAGGACGGCGGCCACCTGATGGCAGAAATGATGCGTCGCCATAAAGCGGCCCCACTCCGTCGACGCTACTGGAAAATTCAAATTCCTGTTTTGTGATTGACATATACATCCCCATCAAAATGTGCAGGCCTGCAAGGTCTGATCCTCTCGCTGCATATGATAGTGTTTCAACCTATGACATTCCAGCATTTCGCCGGGGAAGAGTCGATGCACAAATTTCAGTGTATTTCAGGAAAAACCGGGACACAATACTATTCTTGCAGAACGGTATCTCGCTGTTCCACATTGACCAGGACAAGAATAGTACTGTGTCCCGGTTTTTCCCGGTTCTTCCTACAATTGTTCGAACAGTACGAATATTTCGCAAGGGCGTGTGCTGAATGAATAGGGCACGGGGCCGGTGGCCAGGTAGAACCCCGTTCTCAGCTCATTGCTTTGCGTGTGAATACCGAGGAACGGATAGACGACACTTTCCCACAACGGTCTCATAGTCTGGTTTTTCCATTGTTGGTCAACCGCCGTCTGAAGAGAAGGATTTTGCAGCGCCTTTAGAACAAGCAGGAGCTGGTCTCCGCTCTTAATGTCATCATATTGTCCGTGCTTTGGACTCCACACCAAGTATTTGCCTCCAGCTTTTTCCATGTAAAACTGCAAGCCCCAGTGTGCGTGGAAATAGAGAGTGTTCCCTTCTCCTTTGAACTCCCCCGCCACCTTGCGAGCTGCGCTACGGTAGCTTCCCGCCCAACGATAGTCCGCAGTCGCCACTGCCAGTGCCAACAGCGCCGTCACGCCGACAAGTGCTATCACCCAAGCCCTCTTGACGTCCTGGTTCTGAATGGCGATGCCAAGGAGAATCGCTGCGGGGGGCAGGCTGAATAGCACAACGCGTACTGCCACCGCCCAATTGAAGAAAGCACAGAAAACCAAAATCCCTGTCAACCACATCGTGAGGAGCCATCGTTCCGCCGACCAGCTTCTGATTCCCCTGAAGCAATGACAGAAGAATGAGCCGGCGCCACACGCGAAAATCAGTAATATCGGCAATGTCGACCCTGTGACGACAGTGCCGAAAAAACCACGTATGAGCCAAACCGTAATCCCCGTAACCGAGGCAGCAGCAACTGATACCACCAATCCCCATAACCTACGCTTACATACGCACAAAGACAGAAAAATAGATGGCCCCAAGGCTCCTGCAAAAAAGCTCGCTGTCATGACGAGAAAGTATGAATGTCTCGCCAGCGGCAGAAAAGCTGGCTTTGGAGCGCCGGATAGCAGCTTCGACCTGTACGCACACGCCTGTAGAAAATGCGGTTGGCCATAGTAATACATCCCATGCGCCCCCCAAGCGGCAAAGACAACTAAAGGAATCAACAGCACCAGCAGCCTTGCCGAAATACGCTTCTCTCGCAAAACGGAATAGACCGCAAGAAGGGGAACAACCGTTATGCCCAGGTACTTGGACACGGTGGCAAGGCCCCCCAAAACGCCCGCAAGCATGAGAACACTCCACGAATTCTGCTGACTTCCATGCACAAACGCCGCCACAGCAAGCACATATAAAGCTAGAGTAAGCGTGTCGGAAGACACGCCTGTCGCGGTGACAAAAAAACCAGGACAGACGACCAGTATGACCGCGCTCCAGAATGGATTCGATGATGTGCGAGATGCCAGCCAGTAAGTGCCCAGCGATGCGGCCAGTGCAGCCAGCAGGTACGCAAGGTGCAGCGGCACCTCGCGCTCCCCGAAAAGCCCAGTGACAGCCGCAGAGTAATAGCACGCCAGAGGAGGATTCATAGTCACCTGCCACATATGCTCCTCTGTGACATTCCAGGTGAGCATGAAATCGTATGGTCTAAGCGGATTCTTCAAGATTTGTCGAGCCGAATACAGAAACAGCGTGTCATCGACGTGAAATGCTCTGTTCACAAAAGGCAAGAGGAGAAGGATGGTAATCACTACAACTGCCACTAGCCGGAGGCCACGGCCTCGTTGTCTTGACATATCAAAACCTCTCCCGAACGAGTAGAATTTGATGAATGACCACCGAGAGGATTATACTTCATCATTGTTGACAGAGGCAATCAGCGATAGGAGCCTGCTATTATGCGCAGCAACCAAGTCAAACAAGGTATCGAACGCATGCCCAATCGCGCACTTCTGCACGCAACCGGTGTCACGCCAGACCAGATGGAGAAGCCATTTGTCGGCGTGTGCTCGAGTTTCACCGACCTCGTGCCCGGCCATGTCGGCATGCGATCTCTTGAACGAAAGATCGAATGGGGAGTATGCGCCGGAGGCGGTGTACCGTTTCTCTTCTCCGTGCCCGCCATCTGCGACGGCATTGCCATGGGGCACTCAGGCATGCACTACTCCTTACCTTCACGTGAGCTTATCGCCGACTTGATTGAGTCCATCGTGCAAGCACACGCTCTGGATGGAATCGTGTTGTTGACGAACTGCGACAAGATCACGCCTGGCATGCTCATGGCGGCGTGTCGACTCGACGTGCCCGCGATTGTCGTCACGGCAGGCCCCATGATGTCGGGACACCACGACGGCCGAAGGCTGTCACTTGTGCGTGACACGTTTGAAGCTGTGGGTCTGTGCAAGGCTGGCAAGATGGGCGAAGCCGAAGCCCGCCGTTTTGAGCTTGAGGCTTGTCCCGGCGAAGGATCGTGTCAGGGACTTTACACGGCAAATACCATGGCGTGCCTCACCGAAGCAATCGGGCTGAGCCTGCCCGGAACCGGGTCAGCGCTAGCTGGCAGCGCCAAGAAGCAACGCATCGCAGAAATGGCTGGCGAGCAGATTGTGGGACTCGTCCGTCGCGGTATCACCGCACGTACGATAGTCACCAAAGCGTCGCTCGAAAATGCGATTTGCGTTGATATGGCCCTCGGAGGCTCGACCAACACTGCCCTTCACATTCCCGCTATTGCTGATGCTGCGGAAATGGACATCACCCTCGACGACCTCGACCGGCTCAGCCGCGAGACACCGCAGCTCACATCGATCCGTCCCGGCGGTGAGCAGATGATGGAAGACTTGGAGTTGGCCGGCGGCATTCCGTCTGTCATGAAAAACCTCGCGCCATTGCTGCACGGCACCTGCGTAAATGTGAACGGGCAGACGCTTGCTGAGATTATCGACTCCGCTCCTGTCGGTGATCCTGAAGTCATCTATCCGCTTGAAAGCCCCGTCGCAAAGGAAGGCGGCATTGCCGTGTTGAAGGGATCACTTGCTCCTGACGGGGCCGTGGTAAAACAGAGCGCAGTGAGTCCGGAGATGATGCAGTTCACCGGAACAGCGCGTGTCTTCGAAGGCGAAGATGCTGCGATGAAGTATCTGATGGACGGCAAGGTAAAACCAAATGATGTGCTCGTTATCCGTTACGAAGGGCCAAAGGGCGGCCCCGGCATGCGTGAATCACTCGCACTGACGGCAGCCGTTGCGGGGTGTGGCCTTGGCGACAAGATCGCCATTGTCACTGATGGACGATTCTCAGGTGGCACACGCAACCTCAGCATCGGCCACGTATCGCCGGAAGCTGCGGTGTGTGGCCCAATTGCCCTTGTGCAGGAATGCGACAAGATCAAGATCGACCTACCTGCCCGCAAGCTGGATCTGCTGGTTGATGAATCCGAACTCGCAAGTCGGAAGAAGGCCTGGAAGCAACCTGAGCCAAAATTCATCCGTGGCTGGCTTGCCCGCTACGAACGACTGGTCACGAGTGCCGCCCGCGGGGCAATATTGAGGACGCCTGAAAAATAAAACGTAGTGACAGTCACCATTTTGGCACTGGCCTGACGGGAGGAGAAGAACTATGTATGGGATACTGGAAGTGTTGGCAATTGGACTGGCTGTGCTCGTGCTCCTGGCTGTTGTGGTGGTCTACTATATTCTGGTAGTCCGTGCCATTCTGCAGGCGTTGCGTCGCAAGACGAATCAGGTGTTACTTGTCTTTATGTTTCTGTCGCTGGTGCCGGTACCCCCGTGCATTCTTATGGGAGTAATGATCCTCATTATCTGGCACACACACAAGCGAGATCTGTCGGATGCATAAGCGTAGGCTCCATAGAGCAAGACGCAGTCACGATTTCTATCGTTCATTACGCTGAAAGGAAGCATGATGGCCATTGGCAAGCACAAGCCCAATATAGCAACGCGCACCGACCTGAGGAAGGCGATTCATATCGGCCTCGATGAATGCATGACCGCATTTGAAGAGTGCTTCCACGATCTGACAGATGAGGAAGTGTGGAGGTCTCGACCGATTCCCAACAGACACAACGTTGGCACAATTGTCATGCATGCCTTGGCAAATCTCAACTTCTATGCCCTCCAGATCAACGGCTCCCGAAGCTTGCTCGAGGAAGAAAAATGGTTCGATCTGGAACGCCATTCACCACAAGAACTGGACGAAATGCAGGAGAGGGTGCCGACCGTCCCCGATGTCGTAGAACTCTTGCACAAGACGCGCGACGCGATCTCCGCACTGCTGGAGAGCACGAGCGACGATCAGCTACTCAGTCCGCGGCTGGGGTCCATGTGGTTTGACCGTCACCCCGGCCGAACGGTTGCGGACGCATACATGCGGACCATCATGCACACCACGGCACACGTGCGACAGATCTGGCTACTGCGCGGCGCAATAGGCGCCACCGGCAAGAAGATTTGGCCAAGGCAACATTGGGCGTAGAGAATTAACTCAAAAGGTGATCAATCGTGGAGTGAAAGAGAGAAGTCTGAGGGGAAGGTTTCCCATCCCCCCAGACTCTCCATGCCTGGCGAAATCTCTACTTGTAAAGTAGGATCATATCTGCGACTTCAAGAGGCAAAGTAACTATAATGTCTTTGCCATCCTTTTTCCAGTCAACTTCGCCTTCCGACGCAAGGCCGACTCTGCTGACCTTGCCGGGGTTCTTGATCGTGACTTCGAGTTGCTCAACCGGCGCACCCGACCAGTTGATAAGCGGCACGGCTATGCCGGTGTCCGACTCGATCAGGCTTGGCTCCACGAGCTGCACTGAGCATTCGACAGGTCGATCAATGTGAGCTACGGGACTGAGAATCAGGTCCCTCGCCTTCTGATCAAACTCAGTCGGGATGAAGTGCGTAAACGCATCGTCCGTCGCACCTCGGTCACACGGTCGCTTGGGAATGGCTGGCTGGAAATATGCCATGCCGGGGAAGAAGCCTGCGTACGTCGCTTTCCCTCTTCTCACCTTCCGCGTGATGACAGCAGGTGATCCATCTTTGAACTTCAAGAGACTGTCGCGCCACTTTACCCTGCCAGCGGTCTTGAACTTCTGTTGTCCGATGAACACCGGAATCTCACCTGCAGACTTACCTAGACGAACCGCATCCAGCGGCTCAGCCCATGGCAGGTTTTCTTTGCCGAAGAATGGCGCCACATCGAGTTCGATCTTCATCTCCGCAGGCTCAATGCCAAAGAGGTCGAGAAGCTCCTCGTTTGGCTCGTTGAACTCATTGCGCGTTGCTGCTCCTGCGGAAGCGAAGAGTTGGCCGCCTTTCTTGACCCACTTCACAATCTTCTGAGACGCGTCCTCACTGACACACGGATCGGAGATGTAGAGGACCTTGTAGTCATCAAGATATCCGTCCGCAACGTCGTCTTCGATGAGGAAATCGACCGGAAGCTGTGCGTGCTTGAGTGCCATCCAGATGTGTTGCTTCTCGGCATTGAAGACAAGCGAATGGCCCCAGAGTTCTGAGGACTCGGACAGCAGCATGGCGACTTTTGCCGGACGCACTTTGCCGTCGAATACGATGTCCTCAAAAGTACCTGCATCGCGGATGACATCGTACATGGCCTTCCACATGTCGAGGTCTTCTTCCCGCAAGTGGTTCTCGGTGTAGGCCAAGGCTGTCGGCACAGGCGTGAAGAAATCAAAGTACTTCGCACCGTGAGCTACGTCCATGTAAAACGCGCGCCTGAAGGCACTCGCCGTGTTGCCGGGGGTGTGCGGCATGATGTACATATAGATCAACTGGTCATGATACTTCGTCGCGCACCTGAATGCGTCAACAAGGAATCCAAGGACCTGCTGCGAGGTAGTAGGAATCTGCCACAGGTATCCCTCGCTCCACGGCATCGTCATCGCTTCGTCTTTGAAGACATTGACCCACTGATTTGTGTGGGGCATGAAGAACGGATGCGGCGAGTAGTTTGCACCAATCAACGCGTTCGGCAGGTTCTTGCGAAGGATGTTGGTGCGCTCTTTCAAGAAACGACGGCCCTCGTAATGATCAAACATGCGGGAATAATACGTCAACCTCGCGTTGTTTTTGTCGTCTCTGTTGAACTTGATCTCATCGTAAGACTTCGCTCCGGGAACGATGTCGGAAGGCTCGACGTCATATTCAGCCAGAGCCTTGCGGAAGAGCTTGTCGAGGTCGTCGCCTCCCGCCCTGTGCATCCCGATTTCATCACCGAGGCTGATGATACGGTAGAGGTCGGCTTTGCCTTCTTCCTTCTGCTTGTCGCACCATTCCTGGAGCTTGTCATGGCCCTTGATGTGACGCACATCCGTGTGCAGTTCCGGCACTGTTTCGCCGCGTGAGTTTTTGCAGTCGTCCGTGTTGATACCCAGTGTATCTGCGACGTATCCGATGTAGTTCTCCAGACTGCTTCGCGTCGGGTAGAACAGGATTTTGTCGGGGATACGGCCGTGTTTGGGGAACTTCAGGATTTCGTCATTGAGCTTGGCAAGTACCTCATCACGAGTAAAGATCTCTCGGTCCTTGATAACGTTGCCAGTGATCGTGAAGAACGGGTTCTTCTTGGTGTCCTCAAATGTGCGAAGAACTTCAAGCTCACCGTTCTCGCCAGGCACGGCAAGTGACATTGTGTAATGCGCTTTCCCTTTTGGATCCACTGAATTCTGTCCCTGGCGCTTCGTCCTGATCAGCGGGTACCAGCCACAGTCATTGAGCGTGTCGGCGAGGACGCCGATCTCGACCCAAGGCGATTCCTGCCCCGGAAGTAGCCAGTCTTCTTCTTGCGGGTTCCTTTGTTCCTTCCCAAACTCACCTCGAACACCAATTGTCTTGCTGAATGGATCGCGTATGTGAATCCAGTAAGGAGAGTGCTGCACCGAGAAAGGCATGTGCAATATGATCGGAGAAGGCGAGTCGGCCTCGTTCTTGATCTTCACGTACAAGTCGCCCTTTTGCGTGAGCAGACCATCGAGAGGAAGGTAGTTCTCATTCTCCAACCTGTGCTTCACATCTTCTTCGTCATTGGTCAGCATGACGAGGTCGACGTTGCGACGCGCACCAATGCCGGGCTGCTCACCTTTGTAGAGAGTTATGCGAGCCTTGCCGGGTTGGAGGTCGACCTTGTATTCGGTCCCTTCCCACACGACATTTTCAACCGGGCCCCAAGAAAAGCGGAACTCTTTGATGAGCTTCTTCTGACGCCTAGTATAGAAGAACCAAACCTTCGGATTTTCGCGGGCGCCGTAGAGTGTGTCAAAAACGACTTCGCCGTTTTGCTCGATCTTGATTCCAAACTGAGTTTCAAAACGATACGCCGCTTCGTACCTGGCGAGGACGAGGTAGGTGTCTGCAACCGGAACATCGACCTCAGTCACTGCCTCGGCAGCAACGCCCTGTTCCGGTGCGCCGAGATAGGCTTGTCGACTGAGGAAGGAGTTCGCAAACCCCGCGGCGTAGTAGTTTGTGCCCCACGGCTTCGCTTCCCAATCGCCTTTGACAGAAGTAAAGTCCTCAGCTTCCTTGACAATGAGAACCTTCTCCGGCTCAGCGGCCAAAGTGCAAGGGACCAGACCCGTGGCCAGAATCAATATAGCCAATGCAAAACATGCCAAAACCTTCTTCATCAAGCATTCTCCTTTCAGGATCTCAGTATCGCAGCATTATCACATCCGCCACTTCAAGCGGAAGCGTGACGACAATATCATCTCCATCGCGGTCCCACTTTACCTCTTGTTCGGTGGCTAATTCAACTTCGTTGACTTTTCCGGGATTCTTGACTCTGACCTTGAGCTTGTCGATTGGGCCATCGGTGTAGTTGATAACCGTCACTGCTACACCAGCGGGAGCCTCAACCCAGCTAACTTCGACCAGGTCCTTCGTCTCGATAGGACGATATACTTTGGCATCTTTGACAGGCTTGAGGATGATCTCTTTGGCCTGCTTGTCGAACTCAGTCGGGATAAAATGCACAAAAGCGTCGTCGTTGTGAGCACGGTCAGCCGGGCGCTTCGGCAGTGCTGGTTTCACATAAGCAGTTCCAACAAAGAATCCCGCATAAGTGACTCCACCCTCGCCCACTTTGCGACGCGCGATGGCCGGTCCGCCGCTGGCAAAGTCAGAGGTGCATTCATATGCCTTCTTCGGCTCCGTCAGGTCAAACTTCTGTCGCATGAAGAGCGCAGGCAGCTTGTGTGATCTCAGGAAACCGGCCTTCACCTTTACCGTATCCATCGGCTCTTCAAGAGGTAACATGTCTTTGCCGGCAAACATCGGAAGGTGACGCTTTAACTCAAGCTCCTTTGGTTCGATGGCAAGGAGATCACGCAGGACTGTATTTGGCTGGTCGAATTCGTTCTGCATAGCGCCACCAGCAGTAACAAAGAGGTGTCCGCCTCTCTTGACCCAATCTGCGATGACCTTTGAAGCCTTCTCAGTCACGCAGGGATCACAGATATACAGTGTCTTGTAGCCATACTTGTCGAGATCGCCCTCCGCAATGTCATCCTCCAAAACGAAATCAACTTCGTACTGATGGCCTTTCAGCGCCATCCAGATATGCTGCTTTTCGGCGTTGAATAGCGGTGTGCGGTACCACATCTCCGAAGACTCGGAGATGAGCATCGCCACCTCGCCACGTTTCACATCGCCGTGGTAAATGATATCCTCGAAGAGGCCCGCTTCGTGAAGCACGTTGTAGGCTTCCTCATAATTACCGAGACTCCGCTTGGCACGAAGGTAGCCTTCGCTGTAGGACATGGGAGCGGCGCTCATGTCAGGAATCATATAGTACTTCACCGCCCGTGCCACGTCGTTGTAGAAGCAGCGACGAAAGCCGTTCGGCGTGTTGCCATAGAAGTTCATCACGTACATAGTAATGGGCATATCGTGATAGCGGGCTGCACTCTTGTATGCGTCCACAAGAAATCCGATGATCTGTGGCGAAGTCGTAGGAATCTGGAAGAGCCAATCCTCGCCCCAGACGAGGGTCAGTGACTTGTCGCGATATGGCAGCATACAGTGCTGCGCCTTCGGCCAGTAATTTGGATGAGGGCTGTAGTTTGCTCCCGCCACGCGGCCGGGCAGGCATTCGCTCAGGACGTCGGTCCTTTCCTTGAAGTAACGGTTGCGGGACGTAATGTTTCCAAATCGATGCGCCCAGTAGTAGTGCACAGGGTTTTCGTGTCTCTTGTGCCAGAACTTTGGCGAGTAGACGTGTGTCGGTTCAGGCCAAATGTATTCGATTTCGTCCCAGCTAGTGGCCCCCGGGATGATGTCAGATGGTTTCAGCCCCTGTTCCTTGAGGTACTCGCGGAAGAGAGGGTGATCTTCTTCAACAGGCTTTCGCGGATCCGCCCATACCTCGTCGCCCAAACTGATCCCGATGACCCCGTCGGCAATCCCCTCTCCCTTTTGCTTATCGCACCACTCTCGTACACCTTTGGGGGTGCGCACTGGCGGATGGCCGAAGGTATGGCCGTACACAGTGGGTCTGCCAAATTGGTACTTGAAGCCCATCGCATCAAGGACCTCATGCCCTTGCCAGACACCGCCCTCGACAATGAGCAACTCCGGCGTCTTCCCTTTCTCGGGGAAGTCCCCGATCAACTCACATAATTCGCCGACCATCTCGTCTCTCGTCTGGATTTCATATCCTTGACGCAGATTGCCCCATATGCCAAAAGTGGCCAGCCCCGCGTACGGCTTGTCGTGTGCGACGCTGTACTTCATAGTGCGGATGACCTGAATCTCCCCATCGGGAGACGGTGAGCCAAATGTGAGGGTACAGTCGGGTTTGATATCAGATTCTGAATTGTCCTTCACAATCGACCAAGGCGCCCAGCCGCAATCCGACAGAGCATCAAAAAGCGAACCAATCTCGACCCAAGGAGACTCCTGACCAGGCTGAAGCCAGTCAGCATCTTTCTCCTTGTCAGCCCCTTCGCCGTTGACTCCAATCAGTTTCCCTTCCTTGGTCTTGAAAATGTGCGCCTGACCGTGGGGCGACTTCATCTGGTTGTAGCTTTGCAGTGGTGCACTGAAGATGATCGGCTTCGGAGAACCCGCGTTGTTCTTCACCTTAAGATAGAGGTCGCCTTCGCGTGTGCAGAGTCCGTCGAGCGGAAGGTAGGACTCTTCTTTGAGCCGGTGCTGAATGTCTTCCTCTGTATTTGTGAGAATCACGCGGTCAATGATTCTTCTCGCGGCGGGTTCAGGCTGCTTCTCAGCGATGAGGGTGATCTTCGCTTTGCCGGGCTTGAGCTGCACCTTGTATTCAGTGCCTTCCCAAGCTGTTTCTTCGCCGGGCTGAGAGCGGCCCATCTTTACTGTCGGGTGCACACCCCATACCCATCCGCCCTCCGGCGGCCATTCTTCCATGCCAATGTAGTACTTCGAGAATGCAAGAACCTTGTAGTTGTGAATATTGCCATACAACTGGTCGAAGACCTTTTTGCCGTCCTGCTCGATCTGGATGCGGAATTCCGTATTGAAGCGCCAGCAGGATTCGTAGCGCACGAGCGGCATGTAAGTGTCGGTCTTTGGTACATCAACCTCGGTCACGGCAATCGATGCGCCTCCCTGAGGAGGCGCACCGAGATACTGCTGACGACTAAGAAATGAGATGGCAAAACTGGCGGCATAGAGATTCGTGCCCCAGTCGCCCACCTTCCAGTCGCCTTTCATCACTTCAAAATCTTCGGCCTCCCTGGAGATGTAGACAGCCTCCTTCTCAACAGCCAAAGCGCAAGGGACCAATCCCACGACCACAGCAATTGTGGCCAAAGCCAAGAAAGCCGAAGTAGTCTTCATCAGAAACACTCCTTTCAGGTTATCAGTGTCGCAGCATTATCACATCTGCCACGTCGAGCGGGAGCGTGACAATGATGTCATCGCCATCCTGCTTCCAATCGACATCCTGTTCGGTACCAAGCTCGACCGTTTTGATCTTGCCGGGCTTCTTGACCCTGACCTTGAGGTTGTCGATAGGACCATCAGTGTAGTTGATAACCGTCACTGCTACACCAGCGGGAGCCTCGACCCAACTAACTTCAACCAGGTCCTTCGTCTCGATAGGACGATACACTCTGGCGTCTTTCACAGGCTTGAGGATGATCTCCTTGGCCTGCTGGTCAAACTCCGTCGGTATGAAATGGACAAATGCGTCGTCACTGTGAGCACGGTCAGCCGGGCGCTTTGGCAGCGAAGGCTTCACATATGCCGTGCCCGGGAAGAACCCTGCATACGTCACACCACCGTTGCCCACTTTGCGACGCGCGATGGCCGGTCCGCCGCTCGCGAAGTCCGACGTAAACTCATACGTGTCTTTCGGAGCCGCCAGGTCGAACTTCTGTCGCATGAATAGTGCAGGTAGCTTGTGTGATCTCAGGAGACCGGCCTTCACCTTCACCGTGTCCATCGGCTCCTCAAGCGGGATCACATCTTTACCGGCGAACATCGGCAGGTGCTCTTTCAGCTCAAGCTCCTTGGGTTCGACGCCGAGAAGATCACGCAGGACAGCATTTGGCTGGTCAAATTCGTTCCGCATAGCGCCGCCAGCGGTCACGAAAAGCTGCCCGCCGCTCTTGACCCAGCCCGCGATGACCTTTGAAGCCTTCTCGGTCACACAGGGATCATTGATGTAGAGCACCTTGTAGCCGTACTTGTCGAGATGGCCTTCTTCGATGTCGTCTTCGACGACGAAATCGACTTCATACTGATGCCCTTTAAGCGCCATCCAGATGTGCTGCTTCTCGGCGTTGAAGAGCGGCGTGCGGTACCACATTTCCGATGACTCGGAGATGAGCATAGCCACCTCGCCACGCTTCACATCACCGGGGTAGATGATGTCTTCAAACAACCCCGCTTCATATAGTACATTGTAGGCTTCTTCGTAGTTTTCGATATTGCGTTTCGCACGAAGGTAGCCTTCACTGTAGGACATGGGTGCTGGGCTGATATCGGGGATGTTGTAGTACTTGACAGCACGAGCCACATCGGTGTAGAAGCAGCGGCGGAAGGCTTTCGCTGTATTACCAAAGAAATTCATCACGAACATATACATTGGCATGTCGTGATAGCGCGCTGCGCTCTTGTACGCATCCACAAGAAAACCAATGATCTGTGGCGAAGTCGTCGGAATCTGGAAAAGCCAGTCCTCGCCCCATACGAGCGTCATAGACTTGTCGCGGAACGGCAACATACAGTGCTGCGCCTTGGGCCAGTAGTTTGGATGCGGGCTGTAGTTTGCCCCCGCCACGCGGCCGGGTAGACATTCGCTCACAACATCGGTCCTGTCCTTGAAGTATCTTTGGCGAGACTCGATGTTTCCAAACCTGTGAGCCCAGTAGTACAGCACTGGGTTATCGAATTCCTTGTGCCAGAATTTCGGCGAATAGACGTGTGTCGGCTCGACATAGACATACTCGATTTCCTCCCAGTCTTTCGCGCCGGGCACGATGTCTGAAGGCTTCATTCCCTGTTCCTTGAGAAATTCACGGAACAAGCCATGGTATTTTTCCTCAGCCTTAAAGTGCGGATCTGCCCATACCTCGTCGCCCAGGCTGAAGCCGATAACTGCGTCGGCAGTTCCCTCTTCCTTCACCTTTTCGCACCATTCTCGAACGCCTTCGGGGGTGCGAATTCCCGTATGTCCAAAAGCGTGTCCCTTGCCAAATTGGTGTTTGACGCCCAGTGCTTCCAGAATCTTGTGCCCTTGCCAGACGCCCGCCATTACCATCAGCTTTTCAGGCAGTTTTCCTTTCTTCGGAAACTTTTCAATCAGCTCACACATTTCATCGACCATCTCATCCGTCGTCTGGATCTCGTATCCCTCACGCGGATTGCCCCATATGCCAATAGTGGCCAGACCCGGGGTGGGATACTTGTTTATGGCGCTGTATGGCATAGTGCGGATGACTTTGATCTCGCCACCTGTAGATGGTACGCCAAAAGTAAGCGTACAGTCAGGAGTGATCTCAAACTTCGGATTGTCCTTTACGATCACCCAAGGTGCCCAGCCGCAGTCGGAGAGCGCGTCAAAGAGCGAACCGATCTCGACCCAAGGCGACTCCTGCCCGGGCTTGAGCCAGTCAGCATCCTTCTCCTTATCGGCCCCTGCACCGTTCACACCAATCATCTTTCCTTCCTTGGTCAGAAATGTGTGAGCAGAGCCGTGGGGAGACTTCATCTGGTTGTAGTTCTGCAGTGCAGCATTGAAGATGACCGGCTTCGGTGAACCGGCGTTGTTCTTTACCTTCATATAGAGATCGCCTTTGCGTGTGCAGAGGCCATCGAGCGGAAGGTAGAACTCTTCTTTCTCCCGGTGCTTAATATCCTCTTCCGCGTTCGTCAGGATCACGCGGTCAAGGACTCTTCGCGCGGCAGGTTCGGGCTGCTTTTCGGCGATGAGTGTAATCTTAGCCTTGCCGGGCTTAAGCTGCACTCTGTAATTAGTGCCTTCCCAGGCTGTTTCCTCGCCGGGCTGAGAGCGTCCCATCTTCACTGTCGGGTGAACTCCCCATGCCCATCCACCTTCCGGTGGCCATTCTTCCATTCCGATATAGAACTTCGAGAACGCCAGGACCTTGTAGTTGTCGATGTTGCCATACAACTGGTCGAAGACTTTCTTACCGTCCTGCTCAATCTGGACACGGAACTCCGTATTGAAACGCCAGCAGGATTCGTAACGGACGAGCGGCATGTACGTATCGGCCACAGGAATATCAACTTCGGTCACGGCAACCGAACGGCCGCCCTCAGCAGGTGCTCCGAGATATTGTTGACGACTGAGAAATGAGATGGCGAAACTGGCGGCATATAAATTCGTGCCCCAGTCGCCGACCTCCCATTTGCCTTTTACCGGAGTGAACTCCTCCGCCTCCCTGGAGATATATACATCCTTGCCAGCGCCAAAGCATGCACTGGCCGCCAATGTCGAGACCAAAATCAATGCCACCAACCTCTTCATCTCTTCCCCTTTCACAAAATTGAGAAAACACATTCCTTAAATTCTTAATGAACTGTCATCTCTCCGATTGCTCCTTCAATTCATGCCCGAAGGTTCTACCGTGAAATTCAGGATTTTCGCAGCTCGCAACATCACCGGGCCAAGCAGTCCTGACTCCAGCAAAGGCGAGTCCTTGGTATAGTGCTTGAATGTAGTAAACGTGTGACGGCCTGTGGGCCTGGCCTTGCCTTCTGCAAACCACTTGGGCCACTCGACTGGAAGGCCACCACGCCATTTCACGTCTTCAGGGAATTCCCTCTCATCGCCAATAAGCCGATTGGGCCAGAGATTTGTGACCTGAATCTCGATGAGGTTCTTGCCAGCTACCGCTATGTCAGTGATGTCCAAGCGAACTGGTGGTTTCCAAAATATGCCAAAGTCCTTACCATTCACCCTGATCTCACAGAGATTCTTCACCTGGCCAATGTCGAGACATAGGGCCTGTGAGGGATTGAGCATTTCTGAAGGGATCTCAAACTCTTTCGTATACGTAGCAGTGCCGGAGAAGTAGCGGACACCGGGATCATCGTGCTGTGTCCACGAAATGAGTTTATCAAGTGTAATTTGCGCTGGCGCTCCCCATCCTGACGGAAAACTCAAAGTCCACGGACCTTCCACATTCACTGACTTCGGGATGGACTTTACGTCTGCCCTCAGCAGTCCTCCGGAGGATGTCGTCAACTCATATGTGCCTGCTTGCCATGCTTTGAGTTCGATGGTCCCACGTGGCCTGACGGCAAGTTCGTACTCGGGAAACTCACTGACATCGAGTGGGGGGAATTCGAGCAAGTTGTACTCGATCACATCCACCTTATGCGGCTTGCCGTCGTGGACGTAGTCGACACGCAGGTTCATAAATGCTTCCGGCATTGGATCGCATCCCAGCACGTCGTCCGTAACATGCAGAGAAAGCAATCCGCTATTCACAGCACCAGCAACTTTTTCGGTAACATCAAGAGAACTGCTCCCGACTATCGCTTCCCGAATTTCGATATTCGGTGCTTTGGCAGGTCGTGTCGGACCGATGCGAGTCGACTTCACCAGGTATTCCTCGTGGCCTGCTTTCTCGCGGAAGATCACGAACATCGAACCTGCAGGCTCAAACCGCAATGGAATGATTGTGCGTCCATCCTCCACGCGGTATTCCGGAGCCATTTCCATCTTGCCTGTGTCGGGATGCCACAATTCCGGCACTTTGCCTGCAACACGAAACGTGCATTCCACTTCCTGGCTCCGCCTGCCCTGGTTGGAAACAAAGTAGATGTCGGTCTCGTTCACCACACGGTGAATGAAGGATAGTTTTGCATCTGGCTTCAGGTATTCGAAATCAGGCCTAAGGCCCATCTTCCGCAGCACCTGCTTCAACGGTTCACCCCATATCACCCTGCCCTTGCCAAAAATACGCTCCCCGGTGCTTTCACCCTCACCATCTCCCCACAACTCGTCCGCCAAATCCTTTACCTTTCGGTCGCACATTGGATAGTCGGTAAGGCTGGGCGACTCCTCGGGCCTGCGACCAAGAACCGTAGCCCCGTCGTGAACCAGCTTCCTGATCCTGGCGAGTGTTTGGGGAGTCATAAACCTGCTATCGGGCAGGACGAGCAAGCTGTAGCTCATGCCATCCGGGAGAACCAGCCGACCGTTCTGTACGGTCATGCGAGTAAGAAGCACCTCTGTGTTGCACACATCGTAATCGTAACCTGTCGTTTTTAATTCCGGATGTATGGGAAAATCTGCGTAAGGACTTTCACCGGCAAAATAGCATACGTCCGCTGCAAGAAGGCCCTTTTGGAGCATATACTGGCACCGGGCCAGGTACTCAAGCCAGGCTCGTCCCTGCTCAAACCATGTGACTGTCCTTTCGAAGTGGAAGCCCCACTGGCCCATAGTCATTCCGGGTTTCACGTCCTTCCAGGGTTGATGCGTGTAGCGGTGGAATATCAGGCGGTTGATGCCCTCGGTGAAGGTGAGATCGCCCAGGCTTTTCAGTCCGTACGGATCGTTCTTCCACCTCCCCTCTCCGGGGATTGCAGTGAATGCCTCTGCACCGACAATTGTCTTTCCATAAATGTGCGCTGTAGAAGCAGCTATCTTGCCCACGCCGTCAATGCTCCACATGACAAAGAACTCGGCCATAGGTATGTCTGCTCGCCCACCGCAGGTTATGGCATCGAACGGTCCATTCCCGTAAGCTTCTGCAGAGGACATCATTCCATTCTTGTGGCAAAGCTCGCTGAAACGGCCAAAGTAGTTCTCTGCAAAAAGCTCTGCGATGGTAAGTCGTAGATCCCATAGGAATCGCTCTGATATTTCCCGGCTCTCCACAATGCGACCCGTAAACACTGGCAGGTAATCCAACAGCTTGTAACCTCGTCGCCGCTCAAACTCCTGGCGAAAGAGTGGAGTCCAGTTTTGACCGTACTTCTCATAGCTGTCTATCAGCGAATTGTTCAGAACCTTCCCTGCCAGCGGGCCGATGTCGGATATGATCTTTTCCATCATGCCAGCCCAGTGAATGTCCAGCGCCTCCCGGCTCATCTTATCGCACTCAAGACCCCGACCTTCCGGAACCGCGGGATGATTGATCTCGCCGGTGAGCGTATGTCCGATTCGCAGGATGGTCCACTCCCCCTCCGGCACTTGCCAGGAAAGGACGCCTTCCTTATCCAATTGGTTGGTCAAATTCACTATTTCTCGTGGGTCTATCACGGAAGCTGGCGACGCGATCGGCATTTCCGACGGTTCCGGGCTTGGAATTGGTCCCGTCGTCATACCCGTCTTTGCCTTCAGATTGTCAATTGGCGTGCCCTCGGTCGGGGTTTGAAAGGCAAGAACAGCGATATCGCGATAAAATTCGTGACGTGTTTCCGGCTGTGGCAGTTGTTCGGAAAAGTGCTTTGGTCCGGCGACTTGCACCTCGCTTGTAACCACCATCTGCATGGCATGTTTGGGAGAAATCCACGGTCCACCGCTATTCGCCCACCCAGCGCAATTGTGCATGCAAAGCTCAATACCGAGACGTTCTGCCTCCTCGACCGTGTGTTTCATCATTTGGCGCCACTCGTCAGTCATGAACTTCACGGTGCCGGATGGAATCCCGCAGTCCGCGTCGAAAATCTGCGCTCCGCCAATGCCGACGCGCTTCATCGCCTCGAGATCTGCGGTTATTCCTTCCTTAGATATGTTGCCATTTATCCAGTGCCACCATGTGTGGGGCTTGGCGGAATTCGGAGGATTCATAAAAAATGCTGCGAGGTCTTCCTCAGTACCAAAGGCCATTCCAGCAACCAGAATGAAGCTCGACAGACAAAATACAGTGATTCTGAGTCTGGACATCAACTTACGCCTCCATTCATATTGCGCTGTCGCTCTTATCCGCCTCAGGCATTGAGACATTCTGGATAGTGCGAGTCAACATTGAGAAAGCACAGTTCTGCCGCAATAATGATCATGCCTCCCGCTTCTTACTGCTGCGGCCTCGGCTTTGTCGAATATATCTTCACTGCGTATGGCTCCAGCCTATCGCTGAAGGCCCCTCCCCAGCTAGCGCGAAGTCGATGGTCTTCGTACCAGCAGTGGATTTTTCTGAGCCTAAGCTCTGGTGCTTTGATCTGGACAGTCGCCGGGTAATCCGAGGTGTTGGCTGTCAAGATGACCGGGTATTTGCCGTTCTGCTTGACGCGGTACTCGATCTGCTCCGGCTTCGTCAGCGTATCTCCGATGATGGTGACCTTCGGCTTCCAATCGGCATCGCGCGCGGCAAAAACCGGCGCCATCTCAGCAAGCTCTTTCACGACTTGCTTGTGATATGACCAGAACCAGAAATTGTCCCTTTCTTGAGGAATCTCCTGAGCACCCAGTCTTTCAACGATCTCAGCCGTTGGGCCTGGATAATAGAAAATGCCGTTGGCTCCATTGATGATCACGTCATAAGCCATAAAGCGGCTTTGCTGATACGTTGGAAAACCGTCTGGCTCGTTGCCGTGGGAAAACGCCTGGCAGACGGCGATCACCGGCTTGCCGGGTGCCAGCTTTTGCCACAGTTGCGTGACCTTGCCCATGACCGCGATCGAACGTGGCCAATCCGGCGGCATCTCATCAATCCATGACCCCAGATTCTTGAGGGGTATGGGATAATGGTCAAAGGCGTACACATCGGCGAGTTTCGCCCAGCGCGCAAGCTCGTCCTGCTTGTCCAGGTAGGGAAAGTCGACGATGTATACAGGATGGTCGGGATCAAGCTTCTTCATGATTTCGACCGACCCGACCCAGTTGTCGTAAGTCTGTTTGTTAACTATCGGCTCATCGTCCACTTCCCAGAACAACAGCGCCGGATGAGTTTTGAAAGCCTCTGCGAAATTCTTCAACACATCGGTATTCGGATACACCTGGCCGTTCCGATACCATGCGCGAAGACCCGCATTGGCAATTCGGTCCAGATCCTTCCTGGCAGTCTCACTGGGATAACCGTGATAGAAGACGGTGTTAAACCCCATGTCACGAAGAATGCCGAGCAGCTTCCCCGTCTCGTCCGCCACAATGTCGCCACACCGATAAGCACCGATGGGGAAGAATGGCTCGCCATTGACCAGGAAAGTACGGTCATCGCGGACCGACACCTTGCAGCCGATCTCTTCTTCAGCCAGGCTGTTCAGCGAGATCGCCAATGACAGCACGGACATTACGAGCGCGTATGTCTTCAACAAGTTCATCTCCTCAACATGATTAGATCAGCAATCTCAAGGTCCAGTTTCGCAACGACGTCATCCCCGTCATAGCGCCATTCGACCGGCCTTTCGCTGGCAAGCTCGACCTTGCTGATTTTGCCGGGCTTCTTGATTCGAATCTCGACGTTCTCTGCCTTCTTCTCCTCGTGCCAGTAAACCAGGGGCACTGCGATTCCGTCTGCTGATTCGATCCACGCCACCTCGACCAATGGCACTGACGACTCGATGGGGATATCCACATTGGCACGTTTGACCGGCTCGAGAATCAGCTTCTTGGCTGCCTTATCGAAATCATACGGGGTGAAATGTGAAAATGCGTCGGGAGCCGAGCTGCGGTCGCACGGCAGTTGCGGTATGGCTGGTTTCACATATGCCATGCCGGGGAAGAAGCCAGCATACGTCACCGTGCCCTTCCCTACCTGGCGAGTGACCATCGCAGGACCACCGCTCTTAAACTTCACGATGTCAGAATAGAACGTCTCCGGCTTCGCAAGCTCAAATTTCTGCTGTCCGATCATCACAGGCAGCTTCTTGAAGAATGAAAGCTTGACATGATCCATCGGATCAAGCCACGGCAGATGCTCCTTGCCGAAGAACGCCACTTCATCCCCGAGATCCTCCAGCTCCAGCTTCTTAGGGTTGATGCCATATAGCTTCATCATTGTTGCATTGGCTTGGGCAAATTCGTTTTGAGTACCAGCGCCAGCAACTGCAAAGAGTTGTCCGCCGTTCTTAACCCATTCCACCAAGGCTGCGGATGCCTTCTCGTTTATGCACGGGTCGGCAATGTAGAGCACCTTGTAGTCGTCGAGGTAGCCGTCGATCACGTCTTCCTCTATCACGAAGTTGACGGGCACCTGTGCTCCTTTGAGCGCCATCCAGATGTGCTGCTTCTCGGAGTTGAAAATGTTTGTGCCATACCACAGCTCCGACGATTCGGAGAGAAGCATCGCGACTTCGCCATCACGCACCTTGCCAGGATAAACAATGTCCTCGAAAAGTCCCGTCTCGTGAATAACGTCGTACATCGCGCGGAACATCTCCTCGCAGTCCTGGTGGACGTTGTTTTCGCTGTACTCAATCGCGGGTGGGTCGAGTGTAAACAGGTTGAAGATGGTATTGCCGTAAGCGATGTCGGTGTAGAAGAGCCGCCTGAAGTTGTCATCCCTGTTGCCGGGACACTGCGGCATGAGGTATGTGTACATCCGCTGGTTGTGCGTCCTCGCGCCGGCCCGATGTCCCTCCATCAGGAAGCCGAATACCTGTGTCGAAGTCACCGGCACCTGATAGACATAGTCCTCGCCCCATGGCATTGTCATCGCCTCTTCGCGGAAAGGCTTGACCGCCTCGCGCACAAGCGGCCAATAGAATGCGATGTGTGGCGTGTTGTTTGCGCTGATCAACGCATTCGGCAACACCTCGCGGCACCTGTCGGTCACTGTCTTGAAGCTTATATCTCGATTCTCCTTCGCGCCGAATATGCCGGAGTAATAATAGAGCTTTGGGTTATCCGTCTCCCAGCATTCGATTCTGTACTGTCCAAAACCCTCTCTGACAAAACGCACAATCTCCGGATCCATCTCGATGCTTTCCCAATCGGTCGCGTCGGGGACGATATCCGAAGGCTTCAACCCCTGCCCCTTCAGCCATTCACGAAATCGCTCGTGAGATCCCGGATACGGAGCGGCGATACCTGGTGCTCCTTCATCGCCGAGACAGACATACTTGACCTTGTCCGCCATGCCTTTGTCGACGAGTTCTTTCAGCTTCTTCTCAAGAGCTTCACCACGCACTCGCCACCCGAGATGGAGATAGTCTGAGCCGATTATCTCGCCATTTTCGTCTCTGAAATAATCGGTATTGAGGCCGAGAGCATCTCGATACACTTCTCCAAACGGATAGAACGCCTTGGCAGGATAGAACGATATAAGCTCCGGCTTCTTTCCCTTCTTTGGGAAGGAGCGAATCATGTCAGCGACTTTCTCTGCCAATTCGGGTCCGAGAAGAATTTCCTTCTTGCCGGCAACATTGCCCGACATAGCGAACATGGGCTTCCGGTCTGTCATGCCTTCCATAACACGGATGACTTCGAGTTCGCCGTCATCGCCGGGAACTGCGAAGGTGAGTGTGTATTTCGGGGCCGGACCGTCCTTAATGTTCATGACACCTTTGGCTATGGAACTTGGCGTCCAACCGCTGTCGTTGAGCGAATCAAACCCAGAGCCGATTTCGACCCAAGACGATTCCTGTCCGGGCTGGAGCCACTTGTCATCTTCGACCTTCGCCACCTCAGCCCAAGGAATCCCGCCAGGGTTGCCTTCAATTACCACACCGCCTTTACCAATCGTCTTGCTCTTCCAGTTTCGCGGGTGAATCCAATAAGGCGAGTGTTCATAGAAGCCGACTACCGCGCCGAAAAGCATCGGCACGGGCGAGTCAGCATCATTCTTCACTTTGAGATACAGGCTTCCTTCCTGAGTCATGAGTCCGTCGAGCGGAAGATAGGCTTCATTCTCCACACGATGAAGGACTTCCTTCTCGTCGTTCGTGATCATCAGGATATCGATGTTTCGCTTGGCTGCCGGTGTCGCCTGTTTCCCTTTGTAGAGCGTGACCGTTACCTTGCCGGGCTGAAGCTTGACCTTGTTTGTATGGCCTTCCCAGACAATATTTTCGACAGGGCCCCAACCCAATCGCATTTCGGGCTGGACGGTTTTCTTCTCGCCGAAGTATTTGCCGAAGAACCATATTTTCGGATTTGCTCTGGCTCCATACAATCTGTCGAAAACAACTTTGCCGTTCTGTTTTATCTTGATGCCAAACTGCGTTTCATACTGGTAGACTGCCTCATACCGGCAAAGCACGAGGTAGTCATCTGCGACAGGGACATCGATCTCTGTCACTGCCACTGACTTGCCCTGTTCGCTTCCACCAAGGTAAGCCAGGCGGCTAAGAAACGTGTTCGCCGCTGTCGCAGCGTAATAGTTCGTCCCCCACGGCTTTGCCTCCCAATCGCCTTTCACCACATCAAAGTCTTCGGCCTCTCTGAAAATGTAGGTTGGTTCAGCCGCAACAGCGGAATCAAACATGCTCACGACACACACTACGAACACCAGACACAAAACCAATGACTTGCTGATCATCTCGACGGCTCCTATGGAAGTGATTGCATAGGCTCTCGCCTGAAAATATACGGCTCTCTTGACTGCGCAAAAGTAACACGCGAATCAAGATACTGTCAATGTATGGAATGTCACAAAATGTAACGCTCCACTTGCGCCATTCCTCGCCCCAGAGAGAGCCAAACCTGCTCCGTCTTCCGGAATGCGAAACACCCCGATTGCGGTTTTGACCTTACACAAAAAGTGTATTATCGTTGTAAACCCAACTGCTCAGGAACAACAAGATGTGGACCTGAGTCGATACATGAATTTCGGGGTGAAGGTAAAGCATCGATTGAAAGATGTCTTCTTGTCGGGGAAAGATTGCTTCGCTTCGCTCGCAATGACAATATGTGATTGACTTTGGTGTCATTGCGAGGAGTTCGCAAAGCGAACGACGCGGCAATCTCTCATGGGAAAACCGATACACAAAACTAGTTTTCCGCGACATAAATCTCTCTAAGAAATCCGCTGTCTTTTCAGCCTAGTTGAAAACTAGTATTGTGTCCCGGCTTTTCCAGAGTCTCCTGGATCGACTCATGTGGACCTGTAATCTTGTCAGGAAATGAATAATGCCAAATCTTAGAAGCTATGACCACCGCGTGATTTCAAATACGATCAAGCGTCTCAAGAACAGCGCGTATGTTGTTGTTGGTCGTCTTTCGATAACCGCTTGGACTTCCAAAGAGCCTTTGTCGTATAAGGATCGCACGTGCGGGAATAAGCGTAAGCTTGATATCGGCCAATCCTGGGGAGAAGAAGTTTTCGATTGTGCGTGGTTCAACTTTGTTGGCAAGATCCCATCTGCTGCGAAAGGACAAAAAGTTGTCGCACTGATCGACGTAAACGGTGAGCTTGTCATAGTTGATAGGACCGGTTCGCCAGTTCGTGGACTCACGAATAAATCCAGCTTCTTTGATTACAGACTTGGTGAGCCGGTTAAACGTGTCTTCGAACTCACTCCCAAGGCAAAGGGCAATGAGAAGATAGACTTGTGGGCGGATGCAAGCTTCAATGACCTCTTTGGGGGCGTTCGAGAAAACGGTGTTGTCAAGCAGGCAGATATCGCAATCTGCAACACGGTGGCTCGCTCACTTTATTATGACATGCAAGTCCTCGAAGAATTGCGTCAGCAGTTGCCTGAAGACTCTGCCCGTCACCAGAAGATACTCGCGGCCCTTCACAAAGCCTGCGATATTCTTGTCAATGACGGCGACAAGGATATCCGCAAAGCCAGGAAGATCCTGAGTCCTTTGCTGAAAACGAAAAACGGCGATCCTTCGCTGAACATCAGTGCGGTCGGCCATGCTCATCTGGATCTGGCATGGTTGTGGCCGATTCGAGAATCAATTCGTAAAGGTGCTCGTACATTCGCTACCGCCCTGGACCTTATCGAAAAGTACCCCAAGTATGTCTTTGGCGCGAGTCAGCCTCAACTCTTTCTGTGGATGAAGGAAAACTACCCGAGCCTTTACAGAAGAATAAAAGCCGCCGTCAAAGCAGGACGGATCGAGCCGCAAGGAGCCGCCTGGGTCGAATCTGACACGAATATCCCTGCAGGCGAGTCTTTGATTCGACAGATGCTCTTGGGTAAGAGATTCTTTCGCAAAGAATTTGATCAAGATATTCGTAATCTCTGGCTGCCGGAT
>Ga0180434_10001203_pt1 | contig 37570 bp, 53 predicted proteins | sample SS_ome_7_FD_132453 | JGI IMG/M metagenome (GOLD analysis project Ga0180434, IMG submission 132453) | Hypersaline lake sediment archaeal communities from the Salton Sea, California, USA - SS_1_D_2 metaG | ecosystem: Environmental > Aquatic > Non-marine Saline and Alkaline > Hypersaline >... | reverse complement strand
GGAGTGTCCCGAATGTGGAACACACCACGATCGCGACGAAAATGCAGCAAAGAACATCTTGGGGGCTGGTCAAGCCCTGCCAGCGCGTGGAGAGACTGTAAGACGCAGTCGAAGCAAGCTTCGAAAACGCTCGTCTCGTAGAAACGTGAACCACTCTGTAGGACGTTCTCAGCATCGTTCCTCAGGAATCCCCGTCCTTTAGGTCGGGGAGGATGTCAAAACTGTATCCAGGCGCTCGCTCCCTGATGTAATCCTCAATCCAGAGCTTTCCACCAGATACCCTGCTCCAGCAGCATCCGTATCTGTAGCTACACTTTTCGGAGGCGGCGAATGTAAAACTACTCCACCAGACTTGTAAGTTCCGCTGTACGGGAGGTTTCTCACGTAAGACATCAACGGCCTTCATTCAATTTTTTAATCATGACAACACGGGCCTTATACGCGTCTTGTGCTGCATCTATGAGCATCAAATCCGTTACTTGCTCACGAACCCTCAATCCATGATAGACAAACACATCACGTAGCAGGGCTCCAAACGTTTTTTCATCTCCATAAGCTCCATAGCGCCGATGATAACCCCCTTCTTTCCAGCTCAGATAATCAGCCCAGATATCTGCAAGTTCCCCTTCAATCGTAGTAGTGTCTTCTCCATATGCCTCTAATTCACCACCTTCACCTGAAACATCGATGTCTGCACCTTCCTCAATTATCTCTGCAGAGCTGAATTCGATCTGGTTCATTGCCTCTTCGGCCAGCACTTCGAGAATGGCAGCTTTTTCATGCTCACCCACCTCTCGCAAATCATCAGCAGCCTCGGACAATATACTAGCTGACTGTTCGAGAGCATTAAGCAATACAACATCAGCATAGCTGAGCTGTTTCGCCAAGTGAGGTTCGAGAGGATTTCGTTTGGAACGACGCATAGAACATGCCTTTCAGAGGAGGGATGAGATTTCAACCCGAAGAGTTCAGGGGCTTTGCACACACCAGGTTGCTCGTGAACAGAATATCACAAGTTGATTGGAGGTGCAGCAGTTCGTACTTGACACCTGCTCAAAACTATCACATGATACATTATGTTTTGCTTCCTGGCATTGCCTGGGCGCCTGCTGGTGACCACAGATCACGATGCCAGAAAAGAATGCCCCCTGATGTTTCCCCAAACTTGATTCGGTGTCGACGTCAGGAGAGAATTTTATCCCCGTGAGTATGTCTCACGGCAGCCTCTTTCAACTGGAAGAGGCTTTTTTTGTTTTTAGCGCCAAAGCATGGCGTCATCCTTCTCATCATACTCCACCAGCGCTACCTGCCCTCTCCAAGGTTGAGATTGCCTCCACCTGCGAGTACTCCACACAGACTCTATTCCCAGCAGCGCCGTGGCTTGCTCGATGATGTAACCACAGAAAGACTCTGGCTCAGGAGCCAATCGGATCAGCTTGGGGAGACCACACTCACCATGACACGTAAAATCACCACAAAAGCTCTTCCCATCCGCCTTTAGCAACCTGTGAGGCCCGTCAAGACACCTCTCCAGTTTCTCAACCCGCTCGATTCTTTCAGTAATCTCCAGCATCAGTACTCCAATTCAGCGAGACAATTCTGTCAGCCATTTCGCAAGCTTCTTCGGATTGCGTCGAAGCTCTTGGCGTTTGCGCTCCTGCTCTTCATCCAGAGCAGCAACCGCTTCCTGGTGCTCACGCTCGATACGAACAACCTCAGCAACATGTTGCTGTCGTGCTTGTTCGATCTCGGCATCTATCTCTTCATTGTTTCTATCGATTGCATCTTTGATGTTGTCCACGGGTGTTGCTCTTTTACCATCCTCACGACGCCTTCCGAAAAGAGCACCTCCTCCAACGAACCCCAGCACGAGCAAGAGGAACCCCATGGGAACCCAACCCCACTTCCTGAACCAGTTCCACGCCTTGATCCACCAAGGTAAATCGAACGATTTCTCTGACTTATCTTGTGACATAGCTCCTCCTTCGCAGGGGGTAAGATCAGTCACCCTCTACAAGTACTCCACATTGGAATGATTAGGGTTGGTCAACCTTCGTCAGTCTCGGACGAAGGCTTCCGAAGCTCGGCAGGCACTGGTGTCTCGTTGGGCGTCTCGTTCTCTTCGGTGGCATCCATCTCACTGTCTTGAGCTGGCGGAACCATCGATACGGTTGGCATGAGCTGGTTCGGATCTTCAGGAAGGTTCACATCTTGCCGACTGAGGATTCGCCGAATGAGCTGGTATCCAATAGATGCAAGGAACCCACACCACAGGCCTATCAAAATCCTCATTCCTACTGTCGGGTCCTCCATAGGCATCGTGCCTGGTATCCAAACAAACCCCTGGCAAAGCAGAGCAGGATACGCTGGCTTCAGCTTTTTGACCCATCGAATCTTGTTCATCCCTGGCCAAATCCGACGAAGCACCCACAGGATAAACCACGCTGCTGCGGCTATCAAAATCACATTCATGTTGAGTAGCTGCGCTTCAAAATCACTCATCTTGTCTCACTCCCTTTCGAGATTAGAATTCCAAAAAAGAGTATACCACCAAACGAGCATCCTGAGGATGATCGAAACAGGGAATCAACCACACGCATACGTTTCGCGCAACCACCTGATAAGAGGTTTTGTCGTCTCATGCCATGACCATTGAGTACCAACCGCTTCTGCCATCTCACAGGAAGCTACAGACAGCGCGTCACTATTCATCAGGCATTGCTTCATGGCTGAATATACGCTTTTCACTGTAACCTCTGGCGCTCTACCCATTTTCCCCCAAGCTTTTGTCATTGGACCGTGCTGAACCTGAACAATCCCCCATCTCGCTGGGTTATCATCAGGATCGAGATGGTCACGATGACCTGTGCAGAACGTCTGAACAATAGGCACTCCACTACACGCTCTCATTTCAAGTGGAATAATTCCAAAGCCTTCTGCTCGACTCGGAAAAAGCCCAGCATCACACGACTGATATGTTTTGATAATCTCTTCTTGCGCCCTGGCGCCAGAAAAGAAAAAGATCTGCAACCGGCGCCTCACCTCTGGTGAACAAGCTTTGATAAGCTGCTTAATCGGCTTCGACTTCATTCCGAACACAAGCCTCAAGACAACATTGTGTCCTTCTTCCACCAACTGAGAAAAAGCCTGAAGCACCTGCGGAGTCCCTTTCCTCTCTGGAAAGAACACGGCTGAACATGGATGAAAGAACACATACGGCTCCCCATCCTCTCTTCGTTTCGGTTCACAGTCTGGTCTTGGCTTGAAGACTGATGAAACGCCATGGTTGAGAGCCATTACGGGCTTTTTGATACCAGCTTCAGCAATGACCTGCTTGTACCAACTCGAAGGCGTCAACACCAAGTCCTGCTTATTCATGAGTTGCTTCCATGAATCAGGAACCGAATCCACGTCACCGATGAACATTCCTGCCATCCGAACACCACTCTCTCGAATGCCAAGCAGGTGGTAGGACGGATTCACGGCAACGCATACGTCAATGTCATCGGATGGGAGCTTTGCCTTGTGAACCAGATCAACGACCTCCCCTTGGTCGAGAAATCTGATACTATCCTTGACGGAATCGAACTTTGGCTCTGTGTGGTCCGGAGAACCATCAGCAGTCACATCAGCCACGACAGGCTCTATGCCAGCAGCGATAAACGCTCTCAGCAAGCCCTTGCTCACAACCGGATAGCTCGTGTATCCAGATACTGGTCCAACGAACAAAACCTTCATCATCCCTCCTATTATCGATCAGTTCGAGTGCGAACAATGCACAACTCTGGCTTCTCGCGTGTGAAAACAAAGATTGTACACCTACTCAGATCCACCATTACAGGAGCATCTGTTCGCGCTATATGATAGGTTTTGTTGTTCTTGTCGACCTTGGGCACCAGCCTTATAGTCACTGCTGACGTTTTACCTTCGGGTTCATCAGAGTACTCATCGTCTCTATAAGTCATCGTCTTCTTCCTGTACGGTTTGCTGAACCTTCAACAGGAGTGCGGCGAGCTGTCTTCCAACAACCACTTCACCAAACCTTTGGTTCATCTCATTCCAACTCTCCACATCCTTACTTCGACCACGTTCATATTCTGCCCTCATGCAAGCCGCGAGTGATTCATCGAGAGGCTCAGCCCAACACTGTTCTGGCTCATAACAGCCGATGCCTTGCATATTGAAAACAGACACCTCCTTCGCTGCAACAAGCTGAGTACCTTCAAGACCTTCCAGGATTTCTGGAGCAGCGCCCCATGACGTGGTAACGACCTGGCTTCCACAAAGCTTCGCCTCAAGCTCACAAAGACCGAACCCTTCACCTCTCGTCGCTGAGACATAGCAATCCCCATCGAGATGAAAGGCCCTGATCTTCTCCACAGGCCACTTCCCTGTAAAGAAGTTCAACGAAGGCCTTTTCTCTGGATCGATGCCGCTTTCATCGAGAGCTTGTTTTGCCAGCTCGGCGAGCATCCCCTTATCAGCGCTGCTTTTCAATCTGAGAACAACATCTCTATGGCCTTCAAATGCCTTGAAGTAGCCTCTCATCAGACCGACAAGGTTCTTCCTCTCGATAGGTGTTGCCACTGAGTAAAAGACGAACTTCTCCCTTTCGGAATCAAGCGCCAACTCATCCTGTGAGGGTTTGGGCCACTTTTCGAGATCGAATGCATGCGGAACAACTTCGACGTCAGCAGAGACGCCACTGTCCACAAACGCTTTTTTCGCGTGCTCAGAAGGAACGATAATCAGGTCAAGCTCGCTGAGAACCATCGCAATGGCTTCAGGGATCTCAGACGTCTCCCAGACCGTAACGCCAACAAACGCGACTCCTGATGGGCGTCCATGCTTCACTATGTTCGTATAGTGACGACAAATCGACGCTGGATCGTGATGAATGACGAGGCACTTCGTCTCGGCAACCTTTGCGCTCACATGCTCCTGCTCTACATCCAGATCTATGGAACCTTCCGTGATTTCAATCTCTGTCATCACAGGCTCACCATCTTTGTCGAGATCTGGAGCGCCATTGATATGGCTGGGAACAAGTCGTTTTGTTCCTATCCTCGGATCACCTGCTTTGACGAGAACGAGAGGCTTCATACGAAGCTCTTTTGGAGGCCTCACCAGCTCAGCAAAACCACTGATATCTGAATCTCCAGCCTTATCGAACCGAAGCAGTGATGTCGAAACAGACGGTGGTATCCTCAAGCCTGGATACTGAGCCTGTATGAGACTCTTCAAGTAGCCGCGCGTCGCGAAGTCGTGCCCATCACCTATGCCCAACGTGGAATACCACATCGTAATAGGATACATTTCACTCATTTTCAACCACCCAATGCCTGCCACTGTTCAAACGAAACCTTTTTGAAAGTAGGCTCTATCTGCTCATTCCAGTAGGTTGTCCACCAGTATGGGTCTGTACCCAAACGAAGCTGAGGGTTCTCGACAATCTTGCTGATCAAGTGAGCGTAGAGCACCCTTTTGCGCTCCTTGAACACAGCGTCATCCGCCGATGGTCCTGCATGTTCCACCCAGGCTACAGGCTTGAATCCCCTTGCCCACTCTGCCCAGAGCTGCCCAGTCGCTTTGTGCATTGGCGCCTCGTGGATCAGACCACGAAAATGCATCATGCTCTTACGAAACACTCGCCCATTGTCATCATTCAGCACAACGGACTTGATCTGCTGATGCACCACTTGCCGAACGAGTGCTGGATCACCTCTCATGATCCTGAAAGCCAGGCAGCTCTTTCTCTGATTCTGTATCAAACCCGAAATGTTCGGTGCAAAGTCGATGAGGTTTTCGTGCCACACCTCACCGGGATCAGCGTGGACAATCCAGTCGTTTGAAGCCAGGTCTACGGCTTTTTGTTTCGCAGCTCCGAAACCGTACTCCCAAAGCTCACGATCACTGACCTCTGTGAACACATCAGCCATATCTCGAAAAGCCTGCTTTGATTGAGCATCACTACCCTGGTCGGCGATACTCAGCTCAAAGTCAAACTCCCCAAAACGTCTTATACTCTTGATGGTCTGAACCGTCTCTTCCACACGGTTATGCGTGAGAAGACAGAGCGTTGCCTTGAGAGCACACATGAAGCCCCCTTCTCAAGCGTCTTGCATGATGTTGTCAGTGATCTTGAACCTGGCGCCACAATAGGAACACTTGAACGTCTCTTTCACCGTGAGCAAGCGCTTGACAATTGCAGGTTTCTTGTCAGACCCCATCACTGGACGACCATCGGGCATCGTAACGACACCCCAGTCCTTCTCTTCGAGGTCTTGAATCTCGTAATGCTTGTTTCCGTGTGTCAGCGACAGGATACTTCGACGAGAAGCCTCTTTGGGTCTATTTTCCTCATCGGGCTGAGTGCAACGAGGACACTCCAGGTGAATCACCGGAGGAAGCTTACCATCACTTTTGTGTATTGCTTGATCGCCCAAAAGATCGCACTCGATAACCATCTCATGGGTAATGCCTCGGTAGACGAGGTAAACGTGCTCTTCAGCAACTTCACTCACTGTCGTGAGAGCGCTCAAGGTAGCGTTACCTTGCTTGTCGACGCCCTTACGGATCTCAACCTTCATGGGGCGAGGAGGGGCGGGAGCCTCTTCTACTGCCTGCTCTTTATCATTGCCAATGAGATACTTTGCGTCAGGGTCGTGAGACATGTGTAGATACTCCTTCGACGACCGCGCAGGATGGGGACTGTTCGTGCTATCGCGAATAGTAGCAGATGCTACAGATTGTGTCGAGAAATCATCGACGTCGAAAGACTCTACTAGAACCAGGAAAATCTGGAAGGTGCTGCGTGTGAGGGTCCACAAGCTCCAAACCCATAGATTGGAGTGCCTCCACATCCCAAGGGGGCGTAGGAGCCTCAATATCGCGATCCTCAAGAGCGCTATCAAGCACCCAGATAAATTCAATCCCAGACCAATCAACAAAATAACAAGGCATGCCATCATAAACGCCTTTCTTGAAGGCGATCCACGAAGCCTGCTCAAAAGCCTGCACCATTCCATGGGTGCTAGTCACAACACCCTTCCAAAGAAGCCAATCCACAAGCCCTTCACAATGACGACGCATGGTTGAATACTTGACAAAAACAGAATTCTCCTGCAATTCATTGATCAAATTGCCAGGATGAGTGTCAATTGGCCACCAAGGCATGTCCGGGCACGCGAGTAAATACACATAGCGTTTCTGCATTAGCTTCCTCCAAGACACCTTTAGCCTAGCAGGCCATTAGCGCGTTAATCAACACGTGACTCTGAAGCATTGCTTCAAATCCATAATGCTTACTCTTCAAACTGAGCAATTCCTGAGGTGTAAGCCATAGAAAAGCGTCATTCTCTTCGTTGAGGTGAGGTGCAAATTCATTGGCAAAATAGCAAACGAAGATGTCCAAACTCACGCTTCCATCAGCATACCTCCCTACGGGCCTGAGGTCACCTTTCGGCAAGAGCACCAACGTCTCTTCGTAGAACTCTCTCACCGCCGTTTCAGCAGGTGTCTCAAGCGCTCCCCTGATACGCTCCACACCGCCACAAGGGAAAGACCACGTCAGCGGTGAGGAGACCAACATCGAACGTCTGGTCACCAAAACACGACCGCTGTTACAAGCTACTGCCAAGACGCCTGCTGCAGACATTCCATCACCAACCAGAGTCGAACTCTAACTCTTCCAAAGGAGCAATGAACTTCTCGGCTTTGAAAGGTTCTGTATCGAACTTTCCGCCCATTTCATAGGCTGCGCCACATGTTCTACAAGCCAAAACAGTAGTTGGTCGCTCTATCCACTTACCCTTCATTCGGTCATGGTACACACAAGGTGCTCCATAGCTCGACGTCGATTCCGGCAACTCCATTGGAGCAAGGCCCATATATCCACCACACTCAACGCACCTGGCAGGATGTCCTGTTCTACCAGAAACCCAGTAAGCATGGTGAAACTCCAAGGCCTCAGGCGGCTCGGTCCCAGGCTCTCCATACACCTCGACGAAATCATCGATCTCAATCCAATCCTTGCGAAAGATGACACCCACAAGCCAATCGAGAGGTAAAACCTCTGGCATCAAAACCTCTGCATTGCCAACAGCACTCGTCACATTTTCCGCAAGCCATCGTATCTGATGATACGATCGCTCTCCCACCTGCCTGGAAACATAACGCAAAGCAGCGGCATTTACCGGACTCACATCCCTCAAACCCTGTATCCATTCGAGCCAATCCAGCGCCTCCCCACCTGACAACCTCCAAACATCCTGTATAAATCTCGCGTCATCCAAAAAAGCTTCGAGCTGTTCTGGTGTCCACGTCCTCTCATCATTCCTATCATCGATTCTCAACCTATCAGCCACTGTCATGTACAGCCCCTGAAGATCATCAAGACCCACGAGAGCGCCTTCCTCTACAAGCTTGTACGGATCGAACACCAGATGATAGCCAAGTCTCCCCGCACTATGCGGCTTGCAAACATTCAAAAATACGAAGTCATCGTCTCCAGCAGCTCTATCCATGCCAAAGATCATAGAGCTTTGACCACCCAACCCTATCCGCCTCCGCTCTGTCGCAGAGTACACAGCCCCCTGCTGCCATATCAGGCGAAAAGCGTTTTCTGTCGCTATCAGCTCTTGGGGCTCAGCTATCAAACGAGGATTGAAATCCTCAGGACGCACGCGTGCTGCAATACCATGATAGGCATACAACCCATCAGGACCACACGCTGGATAGTAGACGCCCGTTCCTGTGGTGGGATTTTCTCTCAAGTACTCGACAGGCATGAACCACTCCTCAAACAGACTCGTGATGTGAATAACCACCCTTGAGGAGCGTCGTCTCTTTGGAAATATCACCCCTGAGGGCTTCTCAGCTTCGACTCGACAGCGGCTTAGATGCCGCCTCTGTAATGGCCTCTGTCTCTGGTGCCGAGATAGGTAATGAGAGCCACCCCGCCAAATGCCAAAGCAAAGGGCCATAAACCACTCAACGCACTCTGCTGCGACTCCGTCTGACCATTTTCGGTATCTGTCCCAAAAGCGTCTGGACCAAAAGGCGCCACCCTGCTCAAAGCACCAGCCGCTCCGATACGATACAGATTCGACCAAAGCGGAGACGCCTTGGGATTAATCTGAGTAGCAACATATCGCCCATCAGCATTTTGAGAATCATCCCCCATCCCAATAGACTGAACGTCAGGAATTGGAACGGCGATTTCTTTGCGTGGATACCCCTGTTGCAAGCTCCACATCACTGGGCTCAGTCGGGGAAGATGTATTTTATTGAGATGCTTGACTCGCTTTTGCATTTTTGACTCCCTTGGTGGTCTACCACCTCTCGTAATATCCACCGAACGGAAGAACGATGGGGTAATTTGCTGAAGGACTTGCTATGACGGCGCCCGAACCCACTCCACGTGCCACTGTCGAGAATAGTGGCCGCTGCAACTGTTCCGACAACCGCAAAGTCTCACCTGGCAGCTTCACAGCCACCTTTCCGTTCACCTGAACAGTCGGCAGCTCACGAACGTCCCTTGGATACAGCCAAGGCATTACCGGACTGTCCCCCCTGGGCGTCCTCATGACTTCTTTCCCCTCTCTCCATCTTGCTACCAAGAGCAGCCAGATTCACTTGCTCTGGTACACCCTTCTCATCCTCCACTCGCCAGGTGACTTTCCAACCATGGATGAGTGACTGTTGCACCATCATAGCGGCCAACTTGATCGCTGGCTTTCTCTTCTGAAACCCTGGTCGCATGAAACGAGAGCCATTGATAAAAACGCAAACACGCCAGACCCCACCTCTCACAGGCGAGTTTTGTCGCTTCACAACAACAAATGCTGTATTTTGCTCTTGATCAGCGTCTTTCTTTGGTGCTGCGTAAGTCACAATTCACCTCGTATAGCGACGTCTGCCTCTTCTCGCAACCGTTCTGGATCTCCTGGTTTTTGCTCGACGAGCACTGGCCATGATCGACTGACGATCCATCTGCGCCACCTGCTTGGCTTCCCCAGAACCATACTTTGCGATCCAATCCACGACATCACTACAAGTGGGAGACTCCGTCATCGAGCAGCGGCCTGCCTTGACATACGCCAACGCAATCCGCTGGTGATACTGATCACCCACTGGCCATTTGCACTCCCCACCCTTGCGAGAAATGCAGCGCTTACTTCCCTTGCGGCGAGAAGTGCGTGGCGTGCGCTCTGAATATGTTTTTCGAGAAGGGTTCTCGGCTATACCCATAAGAGCAATCTCTTCAGCCATGACTCGCTCTTCGGGCCTTGTGAAGTACTTCACAATGAGGTACCCAGCACTCGCCCCTAATGCCATTTGCAACACAGGATGCATCAATTATCCCCCTTCTTCGCCAACATCCACTCAGCAGCAGCATTTACGAGCTTCATTGCTTTTTCACGTTCAAGCCGCTCCTGCTCATTCTTCGCTTTGTCTGGATGAACTTCTCGCGCTCGGCTTTTACGAGCCGCTTCGATCTCCTCTTTTTCAGCATATGGGCTCACACCAAGCACATCCCACGGATGTGTTTCATGTGGCCATGGATTATCATCCTGAGGATGATAACGTGCGCCTGGTGGCGGCTCCACCGTTACATATGGGAAATGTTGTGAGATACACCCCGAGCAAAGAACATTGATCTTATCGAACGCTGGCGCATTCACGAACCCATGGGCTCGACACACATACTGACCACAATTCATGCAACGAACGAGCGTAGGCTGTCCGCAATAACCGCACTTCGGTGCAACACGTTTAGCTGTTTCGACTACACGCTTTGCTCCGCTTCCGATCAGCTCATCGAGCATCGAGCCCCATAGGCTCGGATCGTTCCAACCTCTTTGCTTAGGTCCACCCACAAACATCTCCTACAGATTTGCTGCAAGAAGAGCCCACTTACCGGTCGCATTTACAGGTGGTGCTGATTGAGCAGCATTCCCATTTCCATTTGCCATAGGTATGGGACCTGCTGTCCCTGGCACATGCGATGGAGCGCCTAATGCTCCAGACAGATCTGCACCCGCTGATTGGTTATTCATCGCGGCTTGAGCTTGCTGGTTCATTGCAGCAACCTGTGCTGGCGGTAGAGCCCCAGCAGCTTGTGCCGGAACGCCCCGCGTAACACTCGGAACATGAAGAACCATCGAGGTGCCGTACGCGGCTGCTACACCTGCAACTGCCACTGCCGCATCGGCCATACCTTTTTTACGAAGGTAATATGCCAACGCAACACCAGCACTAGCCGCAACAACCTTATGGGTCGTAGAAGACTGATTCCACCTCTCAAGAGGTGCTTTGGCCACGTTCTTTATCGTATCAGGAAGACCTGATACGCCTGAAAGCATAGCCAAAGGATTCCCTGCGGCATTCATATCATCAACCCTTCGTATCGACGATTCTGAACGTCTTGCGAGGGAACTTCTTCTCCAGTTCGCCGACCTTCTTACGGGCACTTGTCAAGAGTTTGCTCGACGACTGATAAGCCATCCGACCATCAACAATCACGAAGCGTTGTGCTCTTGCAGGTACCTTGGAGACGGTAACCGAAGATCCTTTTCGCTTCGCAGTCGTTTTGCGAGCAGCGGGCTTTCGAGCAGTAGTCTTCTTTGCCGTAGACTTTCTCGCTGTAGTCTTCTTCTTTGCAGAGGTTGCCTTGAGACCATAAGCCTCTTTCACCATCGTGGGAGTAACACCAGCACGGCGCTTACCAACCTTGGTGAACAGCTTCTGATCTCTCTTCGACATCACTCGACCTGCACAGGGCTTCCCTGTCACAGGGTGCTTCGTACAAGACTTCGCCCAGGTCAGACTGGTCGTTGTCTTTTTCTTCGTCGCGTTGCGCCGCATGGGCTTGCGAGTCGTAGCTTTCCTTGTGGTCCGCTTTGTCGCATTGCGTCTCACCGGCTTGCGAGCTGTCTTTTTCCTTGTTGTCGTCTTCTTTCTTGCAGTAGCCATTGCGGCACCCTCCTCGTTATTCCTCACAGCCCCGAGGGACGCTCCACGGGACGAAGCTTTTTCGCCTGTGCCGCTGTCTTCGGCCAGACGCGTCGGCCCTCTTCGTAAGTCCGAATATGTTGCCCACCGGTACTTCCTCTGAATATCTTCCTAGGATTTCCGGTCTTCGATCCGATTCTAGCAAAAAAAACTGCAGAACGCAGAGGATATCCTTCAGGATAGTACTTACCACCCTTTTTCGGATACGTTTCTCTCGTCCCCACAACCCTCACAAAGTACCTATCCTCAGTGACATTTCTTCCCATGCAATCGCATGTGCCACCCAAATTCTCTGTAATATCACCGTCTTTTTCTTTTGTAGCACAGGTAAGCCTATAAACACCATAACCCACACCACCAACAAGCACCAACTTCAACCACAACGGCATTACTCTGTTCTGAACAGTGCCCAATGGTTGCTGCACAGCCTCTTGCTGACACTTTCGGCGATAGTAGAATCCCAAAGCAACAGCACCTGCCGCTATTGCCAGACCTATCTCATAATGCCTAGGCTTTTCTTCAGGATTGATGATAGCCAAAGCTTCTACAGGATTAGAACGCATCAGACCATAACCTCGCCAGTACTTATCCATGCCTCGGCAGGTAGCCCTTCAAAAACACGAAGCCACTCATCTCGTCTTTGCATATGAGCATTCGGTCCCCACTGCTGATCCAAAACAGAATAGCATTGACGACCTACTTCAGATCCTCTTACAGGACAGTTCCTTGCGCCAGGATTACCACTTGCATGACCAGGAGCAGAGTGGCCACCAAGCTCTATGCCCCACAAAGCACCTGGCGTGCGCGCCATCGCATCTCTAACATGCGCAACGAAACTCGCCTCTCCACCAGGACCATAGGACGCCACCCCCCAGCCAGATTCACCAGGATTGCTAGCCGCACTACAACCAGCCCACCCTATCCAACCATCTGCAGCCATCCTGGCAGCCAGCTCACTACCAAGACTATCCGCAGAGATCCACAGAGGCAGAGCATCAGCACCCACCCGAATACCAGCAACGCCAGGTTGCATGAATGATCGCGTGGTGCCATGTCCTATGAACACGAGCCTTTTGATTCTTCGATGGCTTCGTAAAGCAGCAAGAATCTCTTGAGCATTGGTCACTGGGTAGACAGTGGCACCAATCTCAGCTCCTATCCGTTGAGCAGTAGTCCTGAATTCCCCAGAATCAGGACCAGAAGCCTGATAGATAACTACATTGTCACCGGAATAAGCATACGCGAGAGCAACAACACCAGCAGTGACCACCAGGCCGCCAATGAGTCCCAGTGCTATCAGCGGCGTCTCCGTAGCCAACCCCAATGCACGGCGCCCAGTATCGCTGAGACTCGGGTTTCGGCCTAAACCAAAGCCATTCTCAGTGATATCGGAGCGAACAGGCATTACGCAACCTGTTCCTGTCGAGCCCTGGCGTTTGATGCTGTACCGAAAACGTTTCCAGCAACAACCATCCGATCTAAAGGAGTGTAATTTGTTCCCTCAGCACGGAAGTCCGTACGCGTTCCAATCGGATTTGGAACACGACCCTGAACAAACCTCTCAACCAATGACCGAAGCTCTAGCGGCAACTCATTCCAAGGCTTTGCCCTGAGCGCACGACGGAAAGCGACACGACTGGCCGTGCACATATGAGGAGCACTCTGGCATTTCGATCCTGCAGGATCGACCCACCTTGGATTGATAGGCTGAGAGTAGTACTGAATAAACGTTCCCAGAGTCGGGAAAATGGAACGCTTTTGACCGACAGTCAAGTAATGGTTTGCATACGCCCACAGAACAGCCGCTGCTCCGTTTTGGACATCAGCTCTGCCCCATGCAGAAGGATCTCTATTGACTTCACCCCAGATAGATCTGGCCATCCAGAGCATATCGTCCTGCGTTATGACATACGGATTGACACCAGGAAAATAGATACTCCCCGAAACAATCTCGACACCCTGATTCCTCAGAGCCCTATATCCTTGAATCAACCGATAAACCGCATACCCCATAACCATGACAGCGCCAAAACCCAAAACCATCATGAGAGGCTTTCTCTTGATGAAGTCAATGGCACTCCCGATGCGCATACCGACAGATTTTGGTATGTCATACATCAATGGGTTCGATCGATACCTGGGATTTCTCGCCAGTGCTGCACGATGCTCAGGAGAGTCAAGTAGCTGTTTTACATCCCGTATGTCTCCACGCATCCTTTCGAGACCAGGGAAGTCGCAAGGCGGGCAATTGCTACCGTTAGCTCCCACCTCATCTATATCGAAATCGGACGAATCGAACTGCTCCTCATGCTCCGGAAGCATAACGATGCGCTCGACATTCTTCGATCGCCTTCTTTCAGGAACGACTACAACCTCTCGCACACGATCACGATCAGTATCGAGCCTCTGCTCTCTCAAGACATCTTCGACCATTCTTTCGACACGTCGAATATCCCGATGCAGGTCATCATACCCATCATGAGTGGATGACGCAGGCTCTGTAAAGTAAGGTTGCTGCTTCGCTTTCTTCTTCCGTCGTCTGGAAGGATCGGTCGAAACGAACTGGCCCTTTTCGTTCCTTGGCCGTTCTGCTCCAGGAACCTTACCTTCCTTCAAAGCCCGCTTGAAAGAACGCTTTTCAGCCGCGCTCCACTCGGACTCTGGAAGAAACTTACCTGTCTCGGGATCTTGAGGTGGTATCCAAACTTTTTGCTGACGACGCTTGTTGGACTTCCGATTTACGAGAGGATTCCGCTTCGGAGCTTTTCTCTTCTTGGATCGCTCATAACGACGAATGTCTTTTTCAGACCATTCTTCTCGGGGAAGAAACTGACCATCTTCTCCATGAGGTGAAACGAACTGAGTGTATCCTCTACCCTTAGCCATATTCTATAACCCTCTCTACACAAGCTCCGGAGCATTAGCACGGGTGTCAAGGACCGGCCCCTTAAGACCCAAGGTTACCCTCCTCAAAACAAGTACCCCTGGTCTCTTTATTATTTGTGACCCTAGACACCCGTGCTAACACCCCGCAACCTGCAGGATATCACTCTTCGTCTTCCTCCTCATCCGTCTCTTCAGAAGATTCCTCTTCGTCATCAGAGGTTTCAGACTTCTCTTCAGCTTCCTTCTTCTCGCCGCCTTCTCGCTCTTCAGTCTCTACATCATCGTCGTCGTCGTCATCATCGAAATAGCCATCGAGAATCGACTTGAAGCGCTCTCGCTCTTCTTCTGTCAAAGCCTCAAACTTATGAATGAGCTGTTCACCAGGTGTCAAACCTGGGTTTTTCTCTGGAGGAAACAATACGTTCTGAACAACGCCCTTCGCCTTATCTATAAAGGACTCATCCTCATCGTCAGGATTCGACTTCAGCTCGGCCCTCATTTCGCCACCAACAGCCTTGCCCATAGCCTCAATCTTTTCGATCTGACGACGATGCTCTTCCTCATCACTCTTCTTGCTCTTATAGTACACATATCCACCCAAGCCAATGGCGCCTGCAGCGGCCACTGCCCAGATGTTGTCACTCAATGCCTGAAGAACAAGCTCGATCGGAGTAGCCGTCTGGCGCTGATTGGTCTCTTCTACATCAGAGAGATATGTGAAAACAGAGACTACTCCAGCACCTACCGAAGCGATGCTTATCGCTATAGCGGCTGGTATTTGAATGAGACCCAACTGATCTTCCATCCCCTCGGGAATGCCGTTTCGCATATCCTGAGGAGTGGGCTCTTGACCTCTGAGAATTCGCAAAAACTGACGCAACTGCTCTACAGCAACCTGTTCATCTCGCGGCTTTCTGTTCGTCGTCAAAACCTGCTGAACTTGCTGAGGTATCAGCTTCGCCGCACGCAAACCAGCCGCACGTTCGTTGTTCTTTCTCCGAAGATCATGAAAGCGAGCTATAGTCGTCCGCACTTGCCGTATGGTTTCCTGCATATCAGCAACCTGCTGCGGAGTTGCTACAGGATCTGCATTGACGAGTGGTTGCATTGGCTGCGTCATCGCTGCTGCTCCAAAATCTCTTCGACAACGTTCGAGTCGATGAGCCACCCTTCGATTCTCACACCCACTGTGGCTATGGGAACCGGTGGAATCACCCTATTGATGTAATACGCCGTGAGTTCTCGACCACTCTTGGCAAACAGCGAGAACGTTACCTCACGAGCGCCTATCCTGTCGTTCAAAAACGGGAAATAAGCTCTATTCTCCGCTGGCAAAGTCGGCTGAACACGTGTTGTGCTTATCTCAACCGGAACCACTTCACCAATCTCGAAGAAGCACTGAAGCGCCCCTTCGACAATTCCGGCTTCAATCAAGCCAGCATTAAACGCACTGCGAGCAAAGAACTCCACATTATCAACGATAAAAGTCCTGTTGTCCGGTATTGCATGCGTCAGTATCGTAAATCGACGATTGGTGGTGAGGTCATGCGTGACTTCTTCAGTCAACTCCTGATAAATAATGTATTCTTCAGGCTGATCCGAAAAGAAATCCTTGACGAGCCTGACCCTCTCAGCATCTTTCCTATTACCGCTCAGCGGCTTTGCTGCGATTCGATCAGGATCAAGACCATAAACTTTTTGCCTGGTCTCAGGTCGAATGATACCAGACTGTTTATGGTCTTTCTGAACCATGGGGCCTATCGAAACCCCGTGTCTTTTGCGTCCACCTCCCATGAGATTAGAACTCCAGCGGCTGAAGCACCTTAAAACCGTCGAATGTAATCTTCACCTGAAGATCGATGGGACCCGAGTCAGCGCCAAACGTGAGCGTTGGAACCGCTCTCAGCGGATGCACAATAAACGAAATCGTCGTTCCAGCAGCGAAGATTTCGTTATTCATCAGGTAACCATCATCATCGCGACGGAAAAGAATGTCTCCGCTGATCGGTTTATCCTGACGGTTTCGCTCACTTCCACCATCGCTGTACTCCCACTCAAAATCGAGGGGCGGCGGAACGTAGCTATCAGGAACGAAGTCATCAACATCGCGAGCCCAACTATTGTATTCGGTTCGCGAACTGATAGGAACGAACCTACCAATCATGTCCGAGTAATCTTCAGTCGTCCCGCCATCTTCGAGAATCGGAGCATCCGTAATGATGGCGCTTGCAAAGATTCTTCTACAAATGAAGGGTCCGTCTCGACTGACGTTCACTGTACCAGTGACAGGAGACTGGCCACCACCAGCGAGGTTGACATTGATTTGAAACTTGAAGGGCAACTGCTTGCCAGGCATATCATCGATATGCACTTGCTGTCGCTCTAATGCCTCACGAGCTGCTCTTTCGTCTTGAAGCTGCGCCGAAAGCCGCTCATTCTCATCCTGGATCTGATTGAGACGGTCAGCAAACTTGTCCAGCTCAATCCTCACGAGAGGATGCAATGTTTGCTTCTTACTACGCCGACCGTTGCCGTTCGAGTTCGCGTTCATTTTCTCATCCTCTCCCGTGTGGCACGGGGAATGGCTCTTTGCGAACCATACTCCAAGACCCCTTTACGGGGTAGCAACCCTTGCAGAGTTGCGCTCCAGCAAAACGGTTTTTGGGGATACCGTTCTTGCTGGGTGGGTCGTGCGGCATCCCCCTCTCCGTAGAAAAACAGGAGAGGGGGACTCCACACCGAGCGTCATGGACGCTTTAGTTCAGGTATGAATTTGTGCAGCAATTCTGCACACTTGACCTACTGGACCTCGCGGGTGCCGAGACCGTCCAAGAAGTACTTGACATCTTTGGCGATATCGTCGACAGCGTTGAGGCTCTGGGTCAGGTCGTGATCGGCGTTTCCGCTGACCATGGGGAAGATCTCTGCGAGAACTTCGATACCCTGGCGCGGGGGAACGGCGATCGGGCGACCGAGGCGAAGCAGGTGGTCATGTCCAGGCTCGCCGTTGTTGATCAGCACGAGACTGGTATCACCACCGATGTCACCATAGATACCGGCTGCCATCGGAACGTAGTGCGTTCCGGAGATGAACTGGGGCTTGTCACCGATGGAGACAGTCCAGAAGAGCTGCGCCTGGCACTGGAGGTACAGCCGATGCACGTAGTATGCAGGGCTTCCGACCAGACCGGCGGTGAGGAGACCCGCACGGAAGTGCGTGAGGCAACGAAGCGCCTTGATCTTGAAGGTACGGTCGGCAACGAGCTGACCGGCGATCTTCATGTTGGTCCAAGCGCGGTTACCCAGGTTCTGTCCAGAGAACAGACGGGTCTGCGTGGTCACGGCCTGGTTGTTGGGACCAATCTGGCTGGTCGCTGTCGCCACACCGCGAGCGAGAGTGTCATACAGGGGCTGATGGAGGCGTTCGATTACGCCGACGATTGCGGGCATTTTTTTCTTTCCTTACTGTATTTGATTCGGCCTCACGGCCTAGCAGGTGCCGCCTGCTTTCTATGCCCTGTCCTTCTCCGATAGGACCAATCTCCGAACAAAAATTCAAGGTTTCGGGGCAGGCGGTCGGAGAACCGCTCTTCGGGGTGCACTCCCTAGCCCCGAAACCAGAGAAAACGTTTTTTCTACGCCTCGCCGTCGAAAATCCCACTGCCGTTGGCGAAAATGCCATCGGACAGATCCTGCCCAGATGTCGGAATCGGCTCAGCACTTCCAGGAACCATCTGAGGCGAGGGCATCGGAACGGGCTTCGTGTACATCGGCGCAGAGTTGCGGAGAAGCGGAGCTTTCCACGGCTCTACGGGGATATCCTGAGGACGACCAGTCGCCAGAGCGGCTCGCTGACCGAACTTCTTCCGAGCAAGGTTCGCGGCTGCGCGACCGAGCTTCGAGTAGAAGGCGTTGTCCATCGGCTGGCCAGAAGCGATTCGTTCACGAACCAGTCTCTGAACGGCCTGACGGAAACCAGGCATCAGCGGTCGATTCTGAATCGAGGCCTCGACTGCGGCTGCCGAAGCACCGTTGTCTTGACCCATGCCACTCATGGGGACTTCCAAGTACTCATTCATTCCACTCATGGGAACTTCGAGGTACTCATTCATGCCCGCGTAGGCTTCTTCGACCTGCGCGCCCATTCCACCCATCGGAACTTCGAGGTACTCATTCATGCCCGACATCGGAACCTGGAGATACTCCAACATGCCGCCACGACCCATACCTGCGTAGGCTTCCTCTACCTGAGCGCCCATTCCACTCATGGGAACTTCGAGGTACTCATTCATGCCCGCGTAAGCTTCTTCGACCTGCGCGCCCATGCCAGCATACGCCTGCTCGATCGGAGTTCCTGTTCCGTCAAGACCACTGAAAATGCTTTTACCGTTATCGAAGATACCATCGCTCATGCCCATACCGGACATGCGGTCAAGCTCCATCTCCAGCTCTTCCTCGATCCCACTAACACCGTTAAGCGCTGCTTCGTAGATATCGATTTGGCCGAATCCGGATGTACCCTCAGCCTCGAACTCCGTCGGCATCGTTTCGTTCGTCATCGTTCCGTTCGTTACCGGAACGGTTGCGTTTGCGGGCTCAACGATTGCGCTGGGCGCCATCTGAGCTGCACCGGCACCGGGCATTACCCACGCTGCATAATCAGCAGGGATGACCTGGCTACCAACGAGGTTCAAAACGGTATTGACGACAGCCGCGATACCAGCACCGATCACAACTGCAGGCTTCATGGCCTGAAGCTTCTCGTTTTCAGGCATTGCCGAAGCGAGAGCCCAGAAACCGAGACCTGTTGCGACGTTACCGAGCACGGATGTCCAGTTGCCAGTGTGCTGCGACAGCATGGTCACGTTCGTCAGAGCACGGCCTGCCGCGATGGCGCCTACGAAACCAACCGCACCAACACCGACCTTCTTGCCGAGCATTACCATCTGCTCGCGGTCAGGCAGGTAAGGATTGGAATCCATGTATCCGCCATTGCGCATCATCGCACGCTCTTCACGCTTCGTGAGCATTCCGAGTCGCTTGGCTTTCGCCTGGGAGACCCACTTGCCACCGTAGCTGTGGGGGTACCACTGACTCCGACGACCTGCAGGCACATGCACGCGCTTCCGCTTGGGGCTTCGACGAGTGTAGCTGTAAGGCTTCGTGCGAACCTTCGAGCGCTTGTAGGGATTGCGTGTGATGGCGCCACGACGCGTACCCGAAGAAGCTTTCCGCTTGTAGGTGTAACCCTTGCGAATGATCTCTCCGCTGCGGCTCCGCTTGGCGGGCACGCGCACCGTGATCATCCCACCCCGGCGACGGGCGTAGGTTCGGCGCTTCGCGGGCTTCCGACGCTTGGTCGGGTAGCGGCGCAGATAGGTCCCACCAGAGGGCTTCCGCACACGGTAACGAGCTGGACGAGCTGTACGACGAGTGGCAGGCTTGCGAGCCGCAGCACGCTTCTTGCCCTTCGCAGGCTTTGTCCAGTGACCCTTGACTCGAACACCGTCAGAACGCGTGTAGGGCTTCACCCACACAGCGCTCTTCGAAGGCTTACGGGTCGGGTTGCGACGCATGTATGTGTTGCGCTTCACGGTGCGGCGCTTCGGCGATGCATTCCGCCTCATGGCAGTGCGGCGCTTCGGAGCCTTTTTCCGTGTGTAGCTCTTCACGCGGACTCGGCGCTTCTTACCGGGAACCTTGCGAAGGTAGCTCTTGACACGCGTTGCTCGCTTGGCGGGCTTGCGCTTGGCTGCCGTCTTGCGCTTCGCAGGCTTACGACGCTTGGTCGGATAAGCGCGAAGGTAGCTGGTTCCGTCTGATCGATACACTCGATATCGCTTCCCACGCCGCGAAGTCTTTTTCTTTGCGGCTGGCTTCCGCTTTTTCGCTGCCACGGTCTTTCTCCTCGTTGTGGTGGTCTTTTTCTTTGCTGTTGTCTTTTTCGCTGCTGCCTTCTTGGGCGCAAGCTTGTAGGCCGCTGACACTGCTGCAGGACCGACACCCTTGCGGGTGGTACCATCGGTCTTGAACAGTTTCACGTCGCGAGCAGACATTTTCTGACCACCGACCGCTCGGCCAGTGACGGGGTGCATGACACCGGGCTTCCAGTGTCCAGCAGCAGCTTTACCCTTGACGCCTGGTGCTCGACGCTTGGTAGCGGTCACACCAACGCGCTCTCGGCGCTCTGCCTTCATCTTCGCGCGCTTGACACCACGCTTGGTGTACTTTTCACGCTCGGCCTTGGTCATCTTCTGACCACGGATACCGCGCTTCCCAGTCGAGGGATGCACATCGACTTCCCAACGCGGGATCGCATTGCGAACCATGCGCCCTGTCCGCTTGGTCGCATTTCGTCGAACTGTTCGACGAGTCGCAGGCTTACGACGCTTGTACGTATAAGCCTTTTTGACAGTCTTCCCGCCGCGCTTTTGTGCCGGAACCTTCACGGTTACCATCCGACCAGTGCGCTTCGTGGCGTTCTTTTTTACGGCCACTTTACTGCTCTTCCCTGCGGCATTGCGGGACTGGCGCCGCGTCCGCGTAGGTGTTTTCTTCGCGGTTGTGCTTCGCGAAGCTCTTGTGCTCGTAGTTGATCGCGATGTCGCGCTTTTCACAACGCGTCCCGAAACGGATCGACTCGAAGTGTTCCTTCTAGTCGTTTTTCGAGCGGCGGTCGCCTTACGAGCTGATGCTCCAGCCTTTTTATTTGGAACCATTCTTCCTGTGACTCTCGTCGCAGAAGCTTGGCTCTTACGCGCTTTTGGACTTCTACCCTTCTCTACAACACGACCTGAAACAGAAGACGCTCGCGACTTTCGTCTCGGCTTTGGGTTTTCTTCCCAAGCTGCTTTAGTGCGTCCACGACCGGTTGCTGGAGGAAGGATCGAGGCTCGTCGTCCTGCACGACGCTGGGTTCCATTGACAACTGTAACACCACGACGTCCGCCGTTTCGCTTCATCCGAGGTGTATTCAGTACGTAGCCAGTGGCCATAACACGCCTGTCCCTTCAAAGGGTTAGGAGGGTTCCTTTTCACCCGGTTCCATCCAGGGGCAGGGACAGGCTTACCGGAGCAGTTATACAATACGCGCGTCCTCAGGATTGTGTCAAGTTATTATTATCGTCCTGAGGACGTTTTTTACGAATTTTTCTAAAAGGAAGCAAAAACCGCGTCAGGAGAACGCCGGTTGAGATGCGGAGAGCCGAATTTCTTCTGTTTAGATCAGTAGCAGGAGAGTTGTTCGGTGACTACCCGAGACGAATCAGTGGTCACCTCTGTAAAAAACACTGATTCATATCGAACACCATAGGTTCCCTCAGGAACTTCCAGGTCACGGCTATGTCCCGTCGTGATAACCGCTGTAGCAACAACAGAGTCAGGATCATCGATATCGAAAACTTCAACCCTTACTGGGTTGGGCATTTCGTTTTCCAAACGAATCGTTGTTCTTTCGCCAAAAGGAAGAAGCGACGCATCCTCGAAACTGGGTCCACCATCTTGCAACTCGAAAGAACCATCACTCAGTTCAGGCAAATCACCTTCCATTTCAAGGCAGGCTCCCATCAGGATGCACGCGCAGCAACAAACCAGTCGAACCATCATCGTGATCTCCTTTTTCTTACGAACGCCAAACATAACATATGCTACTTTCCACCCTCGTGCAATCAAAACATTGACAGACGATCTCACGCTCGTGAAAACCGAGTTCAATAACAGAGAAATACAAAGGGTAAAACAGAAAGGCGAGAAAAGAATCAGTAGGCACCCAAACGTTTGTTGGTGACGCTTCCATGACGAACGCTGACTTCTGTCATGAACGTGGTGTCATAACGAACACCATAAGAACCTTCAGGAAGCGTCAGCTCACGAGAATGACCAGTCGTGATCGTTGCCGTTGCGACAACAGATCGGTCTCTCATGTTGAACACCTCGACCTTCACCGGATTGGGCAGAGTGTTTTGCAGAAACAGCTTGCCAGTTCTCCGCATCAGCGTAGCACCACGGTGAGAACCGATGGAGGGGGGAGCCAGCTTTCCAAGTCCACCCTGCTTCCTGTTATACTCGTAAGTCATCTCAAAATCCTCCTTCCTAACAAGCGGTTATTGCTTACTTGTTGCACAAACCGCCACAATCTAACGTGCGCTCAACAATACCGTTTGTGTTTGTCTAGCTCGAACAGGGACACCTGCTGGTCTACCACCCAAGCTGGGACCAGAATCAAAAAAGTCTACAGTCCAGAACACTTTGTAATCGCCTGGAGGAAGGCTAAGGCCAACCGTTTGCATAGGTGGAACAGAGGCTGTCCCCACCTGACGATTACTCATATCCTTAACGACAACCCTGGCCACCCTTCTGAATGTGTTTCGAAGCGCCATTGTCCCATTAATACGAACCTTAGCCAGCTCAGGCCTTTGAAATGCTGCCCCTAAGCCACAATCGCACTGTGGATTATCACTGTTTTCGTATGTCATTTCCTGTCTCCTTTAGCTCAGTCGCCCTTCAATCCGAAGACGCTCTCGCTCCTTGTACCCAATGTACAAACCAACGGCAACCGGAACCAATCCCGATCCACCAATATAACGACCACTTCCCTCTCGAATAGTATTGAGGGCTCCCGAAACTATCGTGAGAACGATGCCCGCACCGATACCAGCAAGACCACCGTAAATGGCTCCACGCTTCGCTGCTTCTTTTCTATGCCCTTCTGGTGCCATCACAGCAGCGCCCAATGCTCCCAAACCAAAAGGCATCGCCAAACCAAATGCCAAGACACCAAGGAACAAAGCGGCTATCGCGCTCAATCCCAATCCAATGGCGAGACCGTTCGAGTTGCCACCAGGATCAAATGGTGCCTCTTGATCATTGACGGCTATTGGTGGACCAACGACATTGTCTTCCAACAGCACGTCCGAAGCCTGAGTTTCAGCACCCAGACCCATCATGGATTCGTATTCGTAAGACATCTTTCAAGCTCCACTTCTCGCAGCCAACCTGTAAGCCTTGTCCAACTCGTAAGATGCCTGAAGCTCACTTCGCCACTGCTTTTGGTGCCATAGACCAATCAGAATACCCATGCCAACACCGCCACCTATCGCCCTGACCCAATAGAGGAGTCCAGACAACGGCATGATTGATTGCGATGCTTGGGTTGCTGCTACAGCGGCCACACCACCTTCGAGCAGCGCGCAGCTCCGCTCTTTGGGTGAAAAGTACATGGAAGCAAGACCGCCTGAAAAGAACTGGGCAACCACTGCTCCAATGTTCCCAACGGCTGTTTGAGGTTCCCCCATACCCATTGCTTGTTCGTAATATCCCAGCATGCCTACCCCTCAATACCATGCGGTGTAATTCTCAAGTTCGGACCATCGATCACAGCTTCTACGCCACCACCATCAAGATTGATAATGGCAAGAAACACTCGGTTCGGTTTTCGGCGATCCACCCAACCATCAGGCGATGCCACCAAGATATTCTTACCTCTCATGACGCCTTCAGTGATTTCATCTGTAGAGATAGGTCTCACCACGAAACCGATGCACTCCCCTATCAGCATCACTTCCTCAGGCCATTCATAAGGAAGCAACAACGGTTCGAGCGATGAATCCTCATCTAACGAAACACCAAAGCGAACAATTCTCTTGTCATGGTCGTGAAAATACTGAGTGGTCTTCCCCAGCTTGCTCCACTTATCACTCTCATAGAGAGTTCTCATCGCCTCGCCGACCAATCCTACCTGGTCAGGCCAATCAACAGAATCGAGCTGAAACACCGCAGAGTCTTTCCTGTGGAATGGATAGACAGGCTGCAGCTTGTTGCGACTATGAAAGCGCTTGAACCCTTTTTCAGCCGCTGCAAGACTTTGCTCGTCGTTTCGCCTCATATAATGAGGCTCGTCCACCTCTGCCTGACGAAGCTCTTCTTGAATCGTCTCGTAGGCCCGCTCTGCTTGCTCTCTCGTGACATCGATACCTTCACGAGCTTGCGTTGCAATGATGGTGCGAATCATTAACTCTCGTCGCTCGTGCGGATCTGCGAGAACGTCTCGAATCTCGACCCTTCTTTTACGAACCATCACAACATCTCCATTTCTGATGAATAAGAATCCTGAGGACGATCATTGCCGATTTTCGTCGTCAACCACAAGATCGCCGTTGGAATACCAATAGCCAAGGCTACCTTGATCCAAGGGTTGCGACTGATAGACGGTTCGACAGACGAGACGACCTCTCCCATCGCCAGGGCACCTCGCCCAACAAACTTCGTGTTTCTTGGTAAGGAGTGGCCGGAATAATCAGGATCTTCACCGAGTCCTCCACTGAAATTTCTTGGTGGGGGAGGAACTTCTTGTCCATACTTTGGACGAGTACTCTCGGGTGACTGGTAGTAGTCGTAGAGTCCATGAGTCCAGTTCCAAATGCTATACATTCCATTTGTGGCTATTGCTCCCTGGTTCACAGCGATCACCTATCAGCTTTCTTCTTTCTCAGAATGGCATAGGCACCGATGCCAATCATTACGGGAATACTGAGCATGAACACAGGGGTAATCTGATCTATCAGGACTTGCGTTCGAATCTGAGTCCCACGAGCCTGTATCTCAGCAAGCTCAGCTTGTCTGCGCAGTAGCTCTTGCTCTCCAATTTCGCCTCTAGCAGAAGCCACGCCCTGATCATACACATACTTCGCTCCAAAACCCGCAGCAGTACTCACACCTGCTGCAATAGCCCAAAGAGCGAGTACTGGTAATGGATTCGATTGCATAACTATCTCCAGTGCTTCTTCAGGGCGTACAGCATGAAAATCCCTGCACCAGTCACACCCGTAAGAGCTAACCAGGGGATTTGAACCCCAGAAAACGGCAAGGATGGACCATCGCCACTATCAGGCACTACAGTCAACGCATCGACAAAACGAACAGCTTCTGCACTCGTGAACCCCATCGATGTGAGAGTCACGAGGTCAGGCTCCCCTGTCTGTGGCAACCCTCTCCTCGCTTGAAAAGCAGAAACCGCTTCTGAAAAACGAGCGTCAGCATTGCCGTCGACTGCTCCTGGATCAACTCTAAGGCTACAAAGCTTGTCTTTGATTCGCCAAACAGCATTCTGAGCCGCCGTGGTCATTGCTGCGATGTCTTGCCTGGAAAGATCGCAGATCAAGCCAGATTGAGTCCTGCATCCCCTGTCCGTCGAAGGACAATCACGCGGACAACAATAGACATTCCCTTGATTACCACTCGTTGTTCGACAAGTCTGTGTGGTGGAAATACAGCCACAACTCTGAGCACAACTCAAATCAGCTTGAGCTGGTGTGAAGCATCTTTTTATGCCACCACCAGCTATCGTCGCACAGCTCGGATAACCAGGAAGGTCCGACCAGCCAAGAGCGCCCAATGCGGTTGATTCATACATCGAAACGCTCCGTTATCGATTCCGTAGTCGATAATATCGATACGCGTAGTACCCACCGAGGCCAAGCGTTAGCATCGCTGCCCAAGAAGCTGGAGTCATGAACAACTTCTGAACCCCAGCATATGGACTTTGACTTGGAGGCTCAGGCTCTTCAGGAGGCGTCTTGGGAGGAGGCTCATCGGTTGACGTAATACGCCCCTCGTCTTCTGCTTGCTGCTGAACCTGAACTCTCTGCTCTTCACGCTCACGCTGCTCAGGGGTCATTGGAACAGGCGTTCCTGGCCTGTCCTGAGGACAACACCAAACCAAACCTCTATTGTCAGACGCTGTTGTACATCCCTCGGTCGTCCGAATACATCCAGCTTGCGTTGCTGTTCTTTCGTCGAGAACATCATCCTCTACGAAACACAGCCGCCTTCTGTTTTCAGAACCATGAGGAGAGCACAAGCGTGTATTGAGAAAGAATCGGTCCCAAGCTGTCAGCTCCGACCAACCAAGACCAGAGAGCGCGTTCCGTCTGTCGTTGTACTCGTACACAGCTCACCTCTCGGCTAATCAGCGATTCCTTCGAGCTGCGAGTATTCCTCTTCTTCGCCGATCTTCTTTGCGAAGTAAAAGGTTACACCTGCACCAATAAGAATGCCCCAGAACCACCACTGACCAACATACCCCTGAACCTGGGAAAGCATTGATGGAGGTCCAGGCGGTGTTTTCTCGCCACCATCTTCCAAGCTCGGCCTGTTTGGTGGACAACACCATACCGAACCAGGATCACCCTCAGGAGCTGTGTTACAAGGCTGATCGATAGAGATACAACCTTGGCTTCGAGCAAAATCCTGTTCGGCCAACCGACCATTCACAGGCGCTGTTCTGAAACAGCGTTGCCTGTATCCTGGGCGATCGGGACAGCTCGGATTACCAGCAATCTCAGACCATCCCAAGCCGAGCATCTGTTTGTAACCACCCATCGTCTCCCTCGTTACACGATAAACGGAGTCAACGCGTATGCTCGACCGATCCCATCAGCATAAGAGAACAGTGGTCCTATACCCGGCCATGGTGGCATAAAGTTAGGAACCATGGGTTGTCCTCTCATCTTTCTCCAAAGAGAATAGCCGACAAAACCAACTGCCACTGCCAACGCAACATGCACGACGCCTGTAGGCATCGGCACCGGCTGAGGCGCCTCCCCACTAGTATTCCCGAGAACACTCTGCGGCTGATAGGGCAGCGGTCTTGCGGGACTGTATGGCACCAGCGTACTTATGGGAGCCTTCTGGCGCCCTTTGGTCGTGTACACATACATCAGATTCGCCTCGGCAGATCTTCTTCACGATCGTCAAACCAGTCACTGATCTGTCTTGGCAGAAGCGATTCACCCTCTTCTTCTCGCTTCTCATACCACTTCCAAGCAGCATAACCGCCACCACCGAGTGCTAGAGCAAGAACTAACCAACCTCCAAGACCCATACCTTGACTCGGTTGTTCATCCGGCTCTGTCGGCTGTCCACTTCTTGCCAATTCCTCTTGAAGCCGACCAGGAGGACAACAGAAGAAGATTCCCTGATTCTCACTATCGGTCATGCAATGGCTCTGACCTTGAAAGCTCACAGTTCGGCAGCCAATACTCTGAAGATATTCAACCTCCGGAGGTCTACCACAGATTAGGTCACTTCCCTGAGCCATAGGATTCTCATGGGTGCCCGTACAACCCTGCTGAGAAAACCTTTGTTCTTGACCAGGAATCGTAAAACTACCAGTCCAGCCGAGACCACCAGGACGTCTGTTGTATTCGTAATTCGACATTTTACTTTCCTCTTGTCATGTATGAGCCGATTGCGACAATAGCCACAAAGCTCACAGCAGCGGCTGCCCATGAGTACCAGCGTGCTCCATACCCTTCAGGCTGAAGAGCATCCTCAGGAACACTCATTCGCTGAGGCACCCATGACCAGCTCTGCGTCACGAAACCCCATCCTCTACGCTCAGCCAGACAACGTACTCCAGCTTCTGTCTCTGGACCCCAACGGCCATCCTGACCATGAGCTGGCAAAGAGCAGCCATTCTCAATGATCGCTGCTTGCAGAGAAGCAACATCGTAGATCGAGTCAGTTCCCATTGCGTGAAGCGTTGAGGCCTGTCGAAACCCAGATTTTCCGGAGTACTCATACATTTCAAACTTCTCACATGCCTAATCTGGCAAGCTCCATTTGCTCGATTTCCGCTTCTTCTTCTTCGCCACTCTGATACAGGGCTGTACCAATCACAGCGAGAAGACCAATTCCACCAGCAAGACCGAGCCACCCCCACCAGGGAAGAGCACCAAAGAAACCAGCTTGCTGCGACTGCTCAGGGAGCTGCTCATCAGGCGATCCTGGCGTCACAATCGTCGTGGGACTAGTAGTCACACCAGCCTGTTCAGGTGTTTTTGCTGTTGTTCCAGGATCAAACACAGTACTAGCAGGTCTTTCCTGACCAGAAGGTGTTGCCACTAGGGTGCTAATCCAAGGAAAACGCCCTGCAACATTAGCCCAACTAGAAGCTTGAACCGCACAGGTCAACCCTGCCCGAGTATTTGGACCCCAAACACCATCAGCACCTGTCGAGCCCACCGAGCAGCCCTGCTGAACGATGAAATTCTGCAGCGCTCGAATCTGATCTCCACTCACAGCCTGTTGAGCAACGGCAGACGACGGAGTTGTCGTTGTCCCAGGTCGACCTGGAGGACAGCACCAAAGAGAGCCAGCATTACCTGCCGAAGTTCGGCATGCATCGAGCTGGTTGGGTCCGTAGACCGTTGGCCTACAGCTCTGATTGACGAGGAAGTTCTGTTCATCAGAACGTCCACAGACCATGGTTCCACCACCAGTACACGAAACATCTCGTGCAACCTCATCCGACATCGGAACTTCCCAGTTCCTCGACCAGCCAAGCGAGCCCATTCCACCAAGACCGCCCTGCTTTCTATTGTATTCGTAGGTCATCCTTCTCTACCTTCCTCTTTTTACTAAGTAGTATCCAATACCCAGAGCTGTCAAAGCTCCAAAACCAAACATGAACAAGCCACCTGGCGTAAATGGACCTGATGGATTCGTGGTCACCTGAACAGGATCACTGGGAGGAGTTGTCTCACTCTGAGCCTGAATCCTCTGCGCCCCAGCCTGGACTTGCTCTGCCGTCTGCAAAGCTTGATTCACAAGCATGTCCGTTATGTCGCCAATGTTCTGTGCTGTCTCTTGAGGCGTTGGCATCGCTAGCTCCTCGTCAAAAAGACAGTGATTGCAAGAACCGATGTCACGAGGCTCGCTCCAATTGCAAGCTTCATGTACATCTCATAACGTCTCAAAGTATCTTGAGTCTCTTCGACTTGGCTCGCTATTTGTTGCGGCTGTTGCTGTATCCAGCTCAAGTACTGCGAAATATCAAACGGGCTCTCCGTCGACTGATCAGCGACGTCACCAAGCGCTGAAGTAACGGCATAGGTCCGCTCACCCATATGACGCGGATACACCCACATCCTTCGTCCAGTGACTGGATTGATCATAAGATAGTAATCGCCAGGCTTCACATGAGGCGTGACGAAGTACATCGGAACCGTTACCGGTCTCTTGGCAAGAAGAGGCATCCTACTCCTCCAACGCCTTCTGTTTCTGTCGATTCAAGAATTACCAGCCACCAGCAACAATTGCTGCCGCGACGAGTACTTTCGAGATACTACCATGATTCGAAGAACTAGTGGTTCCGCCCATACTTGGACCAACGAGAACAATGCCTCGTGCATCCGAACCTGGATACAAAGGCCTGCCTGGACGCCTCAGCAGATTCCACTGCATATCGGGCTGAGCGACTTCGTAATCGAAGCGAGCATCATCGTTGTAAAAGACGCCAGTATGCTGACCTGGAGGCACTGTATCTCCACCGAAAATACCGCCAGACTGACCTTCGTATCCAAAAATACCGCTTCCAATGACTTTCGGAAGCTGACCGTTGGGAGACGCGCCATTAATTACCTTAACGCCTTTGTATCCCAACCTGTTTCTATGCTTCAATTCGGGAGCTGGCCCCCGTACCGCGATTTTCGGCATGGTTTACCTCTACTTTCGTACAATGAGCCAGATGCCGACACCAACAAAACCTGCTGCCAGTGTTCCACCAACTAGCCATGGAGCCAAATCCCCAATCGTCGTACTCTCTTCTATCTGAACCTGGGGGGCTTGCTGAGGTGTAAACTCGGGCATTTGCCTTCCGGTCACCTCAGAAGCCGCTTGTATCGCTGCTTGCTGAGCCTGTTGCGCTACACCATCAGCTTGCTGGCCAATGCCCAGCTTCGAGGCAACAGCCTGATACATACTGCTAATCCCCTCGGTCCATGACGGCTCCTCAGGAGATTTTACAACAGTTGTAGTTGTTGCTGAAGGCGCCTCTCCGTTGTCAAAGGGAGAAGGCCTGAGCGTCTGAGCACCACCTGAAGTCACACCAGGGGTACACTCATCAATATCCAAAGAAACGAGCTGAACTCTGTCCGCGCCTGCGCCTTCTCGTTCAGCTTGTGACAGTATCGATCGAGCCTGAGAACATTGACCTGCACGCGCTAGCGATCCCGCTTGAGCAGTAAGCGCGGTCGGATGAGGACTTTCACTATATGCCTGAGCAAAAAGTGCAGCCGCCGACGAATATAGACCTCGGTCATAGGCTTCGAGACCTCGGTCATAAAGACCTCTGGCTTCCTCGACAGTGCCCATACTTGTGCAATATTCGTACATCTCACTACTTCTTTCTCACAGCCAGCCAGATGATAAAAGTCAATAGTCCAATAACCGTAGACGCCAATGTGATATGGGTCTGATACTGCTCTATCCAGCTCCTCTGCTCCGTCCTCACCTCTTCTGGCGAATCTGCAGGAGCTTCCTCGATAGGCATATTCTCATCATCAATTGCAGCGGCTGTTCTTTCGGCAGCCGCCGCTGTATATGTAGCAAAACCACTTTCGGTCGCTTTTCCTGTCGATGTCTGTCCAGGCATCGGCAGAGGCGACTCTGGTTTTGGTTGCGTAGGAAAACCCACTGTTTCAGCTACCCAATCGAAAACAGCAGAAATTCCGCCCTCATCTTCATCCTCATCCTCAGGACTAGGAAGCGAGGCATTTTGCGTTACCGATGACGGGCAACAGTAATGCTGACAAGCATCCGACCGTGCACCTACCGTCCCAGTATCCCCAGGGATCGGCACACACCGCATTCTCTGTGCCGCCGCCGCATCATTTCCAGAAGAACGAAAGCATATCTTCTGGCCAGAGCGAACAGTTCCCTGGTTACACGACCCACGAACGTCAGAATATCCGAGTGCGCCCATTCCTGGTCCGTAGTAATACATAGTCAACCTCAACCTCTTCTCTTGGCCACGAAATAGACACCACCCAAAACCAACGCCAATCCACCAAGACCTACAACCCACATAACCGTAGAAGAGGTGTCTCTACCGACCCCGTAGGTAAGCCCACGAGCCGCAAGTTCTTGCCTGAGAGCCTCTTCCCTCTGACCCACAATTGCGCCCTCGATCGCTTTCTCTTCTGCTCGAATGGCCTGATTCACAGCCTGAGTGGCCTGGCCCTGAGCCAGCCTCTCTTGTTCGAGCATCTGCTGATTCATGCGATCGTATTCGACACCTTCGAGTAATGCAGACACAGAAGCTTCACGCTGACGAGCCAGAGCGCGCTGCTGCTCACGCATCGAGCCAATCTGTTGTCCTGCACCAATAAGCCCAAGTATGGCGTCTACGCCTGCACTAATGACGTCACCTGCACCACCGCCACCTGAACCGCCTTCAGTACCCATCCCCTCGGCCTGGATATGCTCGTAAGCCATGACCTATGTCCCTACTCTTCTTTATCCTTCTTACGGGTAAAGAAATACACCGCACCTCCCAAACCTCCCATAGCTACGATCGCAAGAACGATCCACACAACCGGAGAAGTACCCGTTGTTTGAGTCGTACCTGTAGAAGCAGCGGCGGCGGCGGCTTCTGCCGCAGCTCTCTGTTGAGCAGCGGCTGTTGCTGCCTCCTCAGCCTGCTGCAGTTCTTCCAGCTCAGCTCTGCGCTGCGCAAGAGTTTGCAGAGCCTGCTCGTGCTCCATCTGCGACTGCTCGTGAGCATACTGCCGAGCTTCAGTAGCAGCTTCGGATTCGAGTCTCAGTCGCTCTCGCTCCAGATCGGCTTGCTCACGAGCTGTACGAGTTTGCGCCACTGATGCGGCGATCCCTGTACCCAGCTCGGTGACTCCACCAATCAAGTCCTCTATCCAGCTCCCCATGCCTTGAGCTTGAGCCGGATTCATCTGGGGCTGTCCAGACGCTGACTGACTCGGACCATATGTCACATAGGTACCAGGCGAGACACGCATCGCTGTACGTCCACCAACATCATGAACCCCTCCAGTCCTCATGTTTTGGAGAGCCTCATGATTCATGGCAAGCTTTGCACCAGTCTCAGTTGGAAAATACGCCATACCATCATCGTTTTTGGCGCCATTCGACATCTGAATCGGCGTTACACTCTGCGACTGCATCCGAGCTGGATAGTGAGGCTGTCTTGCAACACGCTGAACAGGCCTCGTTGGAACCTGAACCTGCGGCACATCCTCCTCTTCTTCGACAACACCCACGAATTCAACATCGTCGTCGTTGTAACCGCTATCCATACCGTTATCGAGAACACCCCAATCAGTCATCTTCTTCCTCCGACGACTAGTCTTTTGTCGTGTATATCCTGAACTGTTTTACTCGTTTGTGCATGTTTGCTGTTCGTGGGCCTGCTACAGGATCAACAGTAACCCATCCGCCTCCTGGCTTGGCGGCCTGCGCAAAAACATGCGTAAATGGACCTGGAAGCTTCGGATGAGGCGACGTCATCAACTGAAAAACAGGGTCTTCAAACAGTCTTGGATTAGGAAGCTTCCCGTTGGTTGGCCTGAATCCGACAGTAACAATCCTCGTTCGTCCACCAACACATCCAATTGCTGCTCGCAAAAACGTGGCGAACTCATCACAATCGATGAGAGTCGATCCTCTGTTTTTTATCTCCCACATGATCCTCATTGGGTCTTTCACTTGTTCGACTTTGAGAGGATCTCGTGTGTATCTGAACTGTGGTCCACAAGTCCAGTAGTAGATGGCGAGAATTTCACTCCAATAATCACGAGGTCTGACGTATCGGACTACATCCTCAATATGCTCACGAAGGGCAGGGGACTTTTGTCCACGGAATCCATCAGCAACCTCGAACATCTTCACCACAGTCTGTGGTGTGCCTCGATATTGCTGGATTTCCACATTTTGGTTCACGGCCACCGGCAGCACTCCAATTTGGTTGTGCCTGCCAAAAAAGACGCCGGGGCCGACAAACGTCAGACGGCAGGTGTGCTTTAGAAGTACACCATATTAAAGATAATTGTCAAGTTGTTTGCGTCTTGAGGATGAACGAACAGACTAATTCAGGCGAGCAAGGATGTTGGCCTGTACGGCTTTGAGATATTTTTTCCCACCATACGTTGCCAACATGCTTTCTGGGAAAGCGTTCGAAATGTCAGCAGAGAGCTGCTCAATTGGTGTTTGAGCAAAGGGCATGATCTGATCTTTGGGAGCCACCTGAACGATACCTTGAGCAACCGCTTCAGGAGGAGCACCGTTCTTCATCGCTTCCTCAAGCCCCATGACCAACGCTTTCAATTGAGCTATTGCTTCAGGAGGTATTTGCTGCGGCTGCACAGGCGCCTGTTGCTGTGGCTGAGGTTGCGGCTGTTGCTGCTGAGGAGCTGGATTTTGCTGCACAGGCTGTTGCTCAGGAACAGAGGGTTGGTCAGATTGCTGATTGTGCAGTCTCTCGACCTCTTCCGGCGTTACCTCGCTCGATCTGTTGTCATCGATGTTCACGCCTCCGAAAAATCCACTGTTTTCTACAGGCGGAACATTTGACATTACAACGCTGCCCGGTGGTTGCATTTGGGGATCTTCTGGAGCTGCCCCTGCAGGAGTAGGCTCTTCATCGACGAATCGCCCCGTGACCACACCTTGTCCACTGTCAAACTCTTCTTCCTCAGGATCAGCATAGACATTTTGCGGCTGCGAAGAGTACGGAGGCTGTTGCGGAGGACCATAGTTCGCTGGCGGTGGTCCATAACCTGGCGGTGGCCCTCCATGGCCAGGCGGTGGTCCATATGCTGGCGGTACGCCTGGCAAACCTGGTGCTCCAGGAACCATGCCCGGATATGCTCCAGGATGCATCCCTGACGCTCCTACAGCCATGCTCTTGAATATCTCGAAGACGCTTTCACCGACAGGAGTATCGGCAAACTGCATCATCTTTCCCCACCAACCAGCAGGCTCTTCCGCCTTTGCTTCGATATCGACATCACTCAAGTTGGCGGGTACGGCACCTGCTGCTCCACCCAGATTGAAGACAGCGCCAAGGCTTTCATTGACCTCTCGAATACGCTTCGCCTGAGTTGCGAGATCACCCTGATCAGTAACCTTGGACTGCGCAGCAACCAAATCTGACCGCGTTCTCTCCAGCTCGCTGTTCAACGAATCGATTCGAGCTTGGTAGCTCGTTTCTTGCATCGTGATTTGAGCTTTTTGCTGCGTATCCATTTGGCTCAAAGCTGCTTCCTGCTGCGCCCTGAGCTGTGCAAGTGTCGACTCATGCTGAGAGCGCTCTTGCGCCAGTTGGCTGTTCAAAGTCTGCGTAATCTGAACGGTCTGCGTCTCATGCAATGACTTCATGTGGTCGCTTTGCATTTGAGCATTTCTTTCAGTCGCCTCTCTATCCGTTTTCGATTGCGCAACCTGTTGATCGTATCGACGTTTCCACTCCTCTGTCGTTCGATCCAAAAGATTTGCTGCGGCTGCCTTCTCCTGATCGAAACGCCTTTGCCACTCCTCTTGAGAACGATCGAATCTCGCTCGATCCTCTTCTTGAAGCTTGTCATATCTTGCCTTTGCCTCTTTTTCAGCATCAGCAAAACGCTTATCCGCTTCTTGTTTGATACGCTTCAACTCGTCTCGATGAAGGTCTCGCTCTCGCTCAGTCTCGCGCCTTGCATTTTCCAGCTCTCTGTCAAGACGACCTTGCATTTCATTACGAATCTGAGCCGTCTGTTCGTTCATACGCTCTTGGAGCGTGCTGATTTCTCGCTCAGACCTATCTCGCAAAGAGTTAATTTCGGACTCATGCCGCTGCTGAGCTTGCTGAACAGCCTGAATCTTACTCTCATGAAGAGCGTTCACCTCAGACCGATGCTGCTCAGTCAAAGATTGAAGCATTTCGGGAGGTATCCCAGTTTGCTGATTACCCATTCGGGCGACAATCTTCTCGAAGTCCTGTCGATGCCTCTCATCAGCTTCCTGCAGTCGTTCAGCAGCAGCTCTTTCACTATCAATGGCTTTATCCGAAGCCTCTTTCAGTATCCTAAAAACCTCGGCAGAGGCCACACCACCCTGCTCACCTCCCTTTTGGGCCGAAGCTACAATCTCTCGCCTGAGTCTTTCGTTTTCCGCAGAAAACTTCTCTTCTCTCTTTGTCAAGAGATCGAAGGACTTTCTCACAAGCGACCCGTCCATATCCGGATTGGGTACAGCATCCTTTTCCCACGCCGCTGCTGTCTGACCTGCGTGCTGAGCCTCCCTTACCTGTTTATTTGAAAGAGGGCCTGCCTGGGGTTTTGCTAGCATTATTCCACCCTCTTGATACATGTTCGCATCCATTGATGAAACCTTTGGATTACCCGAGATCTTTACTCGAACACCATCCAAAAAGCCCTTGCTCGTTCCTGCTCTGGGATTTGGGCCTCGAACCCTGATCGAGTAAACGCCGCCGCCGAAATGCTCTTCGATGAAGCCTTCATCGATGGAATGAGGAAATGACGCGATAAAACCCTTACAGTTTCGGCCCTGCCAGGTGGGCGGCTGAATTCTCTCGATCGAAGCGTCAAAGTCTCCAGAATCCCAATCATAGCGATTCATAACTTCTTGGAGATCTTCTTTCGCCATGCTCGTTCTCACACTGGTCTCTGTGAACGGCCTGCGTCTTTGCGGCAGAGTTTGAGCTTGAGCTTGAGCTGGTTCTGCCTTCTTACCTTTCTTCTTCGTTCCCCTCTTCTTGGCTGGTTTTGTCGACGGAGTCTCCTCCACATCGTTCTCGTTCAATAGGTCAGGGTCTACCTCACCTATCTCATCCAATTCTTCAGGAATTTCCGCCATCACTCACCTCCGAAGGGGTAATGTCTCCTGCTGGAGCCTCCACTTCCGGCTGCTCTACATTCTGTTCTGTAGACTGACCAGAGCTTACTTCTTCAGCAGATGCAGTAACAGCAGATGCCTCTTCCTGAATCTGACCAGAGCTTACTTCCGGCTCAGTCACGTCAGCAACAGACTGCTCTGTCACATCACCACTCGGGGTCGCATCAGCAGGCTCTGCGGACTCATCGACCGGCTCTCCAGTCGAAGGATCGAGGACATCCCCTTCATCCTCAAACTCGTCCTCATCATCCTCGTCTTCATCCTCGTCCTCATCTGACACCGTCAGATCCTGAATACGAGAGATCAAACCAGGAGCCCTTGCCACCAGCAGTTGAACAACGTTGGCAAGATCGGGCCTGCTTTGGAGAGCAGGAATAATCAGACCAAAGACGTGCAATGCTTGTCCGATGAACTGAATCAACTCGGCAGCAAACTCTTCATCGATTCCGAGACCACCAGTGCCAGACGCTTCTTCTTCCAGTGTCGTCACCCTACCGTGAAGATCTCCTGTATACCAGTTGGCGATATTGGCGAGGTCGATCAGGATCGGGTAGAGGTCATTGACCAGGAATGCTTTCAGCCTTTGAGGATTCGATTGCGGAAGTCTGTTGAGAGCATCCTTTCCAGACTCCAGTGCTTCAGCAAGATTCATAAACTCTGTTCGAGAAACATCCTCCTCTGCCGGTTGTTCTTCCATCTCCTGCTCTGACTCCTGCACCTGTTCGGTCTCTACAGGAGCCTGAGCCTGAAGCTGCTGCTCAGGGACCAACACCTGCTCGGTGTCGGCGGGAGCTTCTGTCAAGGGTTGCTGCTGTGCTTGCTGTGTTTCAGGCATTCTCATCACATTCGGCGTAGGAGACCCCGTCCTTCAGGGCGGGGAGGAATACGCCTCCTCCTTTCTTGGAAAAGGAAGCTTGATCGGAGGGCCAGTAAAACCAACCCCCCGATCAAGACATCCAACGCGGCT
>Ga0180434_10001202_pt1 | contig 37581 bp, 35 predicted proteins | sample SS_ome_7_FD_132453 | JGI IMG/M metagenome (GOLD analysis project Ga0180434, IMG submission 132453) | Hypersaline lake sediment archaeal communities from the Salton Sea, California, USA - SS_1_D_2 metaG | ecosystem: Environmental > Aquatic > Non-marine Saline and Alkaline > Hypersaline >... | reverse complement strand
CTTTGGCCTTGAAACGGTTCCGCCGGGTCGACAGCATGTCCACAGGCTGAGCGCCGGGCTGGCATGGGTGGTGAATCGGGTGGGTGCGAGCGGAAAGCCGGCGGGGCGGCCTCAGCCGCCCGACGGTCGGCGGGTCTGGGTCAGACGGTTACCTCCAACCCCTTCGCAAAAAGCGTGAGTGACGGGGCTGCCCCGTCACTCGTGAGCATCATTATCGGACACGGGCCGGGGCGTGTCAACCCCGTTGTCGGGTTGGGGCGCGCACGGGGGAGGCGGCATGCCTTGGCCTATCCGAGCCGCGAGCGTCAGCGAGCGGGTACCGCTCCCTTACGGTCGCGGCTCGGTTACGCTTGCGGCTCGGCGGGCGGTGCGGTCTCGACGGCCAGTTCGCCGTCGGCGGCGGTGATGGTGACGGTCGAACCGTCGGGCACCTCGCCGGCGACGATGGCCCGGCCCAGCCGGCTCTCCACCTGCCGCTGGAGATACCGCTTGAGCGGCCGGGCGCCGTAGACGGGGTCGTAGCCGGCCTCGGCGATGTGCCGGCGGGCCGACTCGTCCAGGTGCAGCGTGATGTGCTGGTCGCGGAGGCGGTCCTGGAGGTAGCCCGCCTGGAGGTCGACGATGCGGGCGATCTCGTCGCGCGTCAGCGGCTTAAAGAGCACGATGTCGTCCACGCGGTTCAGGAACTCGGGCCGGAAAGCGGTCCGCAGGTCGCGCATCACCTGGTCGCGGACGGCGTCGGGGATCTCGCCCTCGCGGCCCGCGGCCTCCGACAGCACCTGCGACCCGATGTTCGAGGTCATGATGATGACCGTGTTCTTGAAGTCCACGGTCCGGCCCTGGGCGTCGGTGATGCGACCGTCGTCGAGGATCTGCAGGAGCACGTTGAAGACCTCGCGGTTGGCCTTCTCGATTTCGTCGAACAGGACCACCGAGTAGGGCTTTCGGCGGACGGCCTCGGTCAACTGGCCGCCCTCCTCGTAGCCGACGTAGCCGGGCGGGGCGCCGACGAGCCGGCTGACGGTGTGCTTTTCCATGTACTCGCTCATGTCGAGGCGGACCATGTTGTCTTCGGAGTCGAAGAGGGCCTCGGCCAGGCTGCGGGCCAGTTCGGTCTTGCCCACGCCCGTCGGACCCAGGAAGATGAACGAGCCGATGGGCCGCCGCGGGTCCTTGATGCCGCTGCGGGCCCGGATGACGGCGTCGCAGACCAGTTGGACGGCCTCGTCCTGGCCGACGACGCGCCGGTGCAGAATCTCGTCGAGGCGCAGCAGTTTCTCGCGTTCGCCCTCCACCAGGCGCGTGACGGGCACGCCCGTCCAGCGGGAGACGATCTCGGCGATCTCGTCTTCGGTCACCTCTTCGCGGAGCAGGCGGCCTTCGCCGTGCGTGTCGGCGATCTTCTTTTCCTCGTCGGCCAGTTGCCGCTCCAGGTCGGGCAGGCGGCCGTGCGTGAGTTCGGCGGCCCGTTCGAGGTTGTAGGCCTGCTGGGCCTCGTCGATCTGGCGGCGGGTGTGCTCGATGGCCTCGCGGAGCGTCTGGACGCGGTGGATGGCCTCCTTCTCGGTCTCCCACTGGGCCTTCATGGCGTCGACCTTGGCGCGGAGGTCGGCGAGTTCCCTGCGGAGGGCCTCGAGACGTTCGCGGCTGGCCTCGTCCTTCTCCTTCTTGAGGGCCGCCTCTTCGATTTCCAGTTGCATGACGCGGCGCGAGGCCTCGTCGAGGTCGGCGGGCATCGAGTCGATCTCGGTCCGGATCATCGCGCACGCCTCGTCCACCAGGTCGATCGCCTTGTCGGGCAGGAATCGGTCGGTGATGTAGCGGTCCGAGAGGGTGGCGGCGGCCACGAGGGCCCCGTCCTGGATCTTCACGCCGTGATGCAGTTCGAACCGTTCCTTCAGGCCCCTCAGGATGCTGACCGTGTCCTCGACGCCCGGCGGGTCGATCAGGACGGGCTGGAACCGGCGCTCCAGGGCGGCGTCCTTCTCGACGTGCTTGCGGTACTCGTCGAGGGTGGTGGCGCCGATGCAGTGGAGTTCGCCGCGCGCCAGCATCGGCTTGAGCATGTTGCCGGCGTCGACGGCGCCCTCGGCCCGGCCGGCGCCGACGACGGTGTGCAGTTCGTCGATGAAGAGGAGGATGCGTCCCTCGGCCTCGCGGATGGCGCCCAGGACGGCCTTGAGGCGTTCCTCGAACTCGCCGCGGTACTTCGCCCCGGCCACCAGGGCGCCCATGTCGAGGGCGAAGACGGTCCGGTCCTTCAGGCCCTCGGGCACGTCGCCGCGGACGATCCGCTGGGCGAGCCCCTCGACGATGGCGGTCTTGCCGACGCCCGGTTCGCCGATCAGGACGGGGTTGTTCTTGGTGCGGCGCGACAGGACGCGGATGACGCGGCGGATTTCGGCGTCGCGGCCGATGACGGGGTCCAGCCGACCGGCCCGGGCCTCCTTCACGAGGTCGCGGCCGTAGCGCTGGAGGGCCTCGTAGGTGGCCTCGGGCGTGGCGCTCTCGATGCGCTGGCTGCCGCGCACCTCCGACAGGGCTTTGAGGAAGGCGTCGGCGGTCACACCCGCGTCGGCCAGGATGCGGGCGGCGGGCGTGTCGGCGGCCGCCAGGATTGCCAGCACGATGTGTTCGACCGACACGTACGCGTCCTTGAGGCGTTTGGCCTGGTCCTCGGCCGCCACCAGCGCGCGGTTCAGCGCCCCCGTCACGTAGATGTTGCCGGGCGCGGCCCCGGGGCCGGAGACCTGCGGCCGCTTGGCCAGTTCCTGGTCCACGGCCTGGCGGACCCGCTCGACGGGCACGTCCATCTTCCGCAGGAGCCGCGGCAGCAGACCGTCGGGCTGGTCCAGCAGGGCGGCCAGCAGGTGTTCGACGTCCACCTCCTGGTGCCCCGCGCGGACGGCCCGCGACTGGGCGTCGTGGACGGCTTCCTGGCATTTCTGGGTCAGACGGTTCGGATTCATCGGTGCCTCGCTTCCGGTTGGTGCACTTCCATGGTAACCGCGCCGTGTCTGCGGTCACAATCGTTGGGGCAAACGGTGTGCCATGGCCGGAAGGGCGTCAGGGGGCGTTTGGGCGTCCTGGTGGGTGATTCGGCGGGGCGGGCTGCCATTCTGGCAGGCCGGGGCCGGGCAGGGTGCCAAGGAGCGGAGCAGGGCGGGCGCGCAAAAACGGCGGCCGGAGCAACCCCTTCTCTCCGGTCGCCGCAAGGGAGGAAGGGACTCGTCGGCGGGTGTTCTTCCCGCTGCGTTGACCCGGCCGCCGGGGGCACGTAGAATGGAGCCAGATACGACAGTCCATGACCGACGGACCGAAGGTGGATATCCCGGCCACGGGCGAGGCGGTCGCCGACCTCTTCGCCCGGCAGGAGGTCGTCGGCGTGGTCCGCACGGCTCTCCGCGAGGAGGGGCGGGCCAGCGTCGAGGGCCTGTGGGGATCCAGCGCGCCCGCCCTGGCCGCCGCCCTCCTTCCCGATTGTCCTTCCACGCTCGTTTACGTCGTGGCGCACGTCGATGACGTGGACGACGCCTGCGACGACTGGCGGCTGTTCGGCCAGGCCGAACCGCCCGTCTTCCCCGCGTGGGAATCGCTGCCGACCGAGGTCGACGTCTCCGACGAGGTCCTGGCCGACCGGCTCCGGCTCCTCAAGACGCTGGCCGACGCCCGCGCAGAATGCTGCGCCGCAGGGAACCGAGCCGCAAGGGACGGAGCCCTGGGGAACGGAGCCGCGACCGTCAGGGAGCGGAGTGACGATGGGCGGCTTGGAGGCTATCCGCTCCCTGACGGTCGCGGCTCGGAGACGGCGGCGGCTGCCGAGCCCCGCCGCGCGGCCCCAGGCCCGCGGGTCATCGTCACGACGATCCAGGCGATGATGCAGCCGGTGCCGTCGCCCCGCCACCTGGCCGAGAATACCCTCCATCTGACCGTCGGCCGCGACTACGACCTGGCCGGGATGCGGGCGTGGCTGGCGGCCCGGGGCTTCCGGCCGGCGGAACTGGTCGTCGAGCCGGGCCATGTCGCCGTTCGCGGGGGAATCATCGACATCTATCCGCCCACCGCCCCGGCGCCGTATCGGCTGGAGTTCTTCGGCGACGAACTGGAGAGCCTCCGCACGTTCGACCCCGGTACGCAGCGGAGCCTGGACGACCGCGAGCACGTGGCCGTCTCGTTCGTCCCCGCGGGGCGCGGCGGCCCGCTCGCGCCCGAGACCACGACGAACCTGATGGACTACCTGCCGAAGGACGCCTGGATCGTCTGGCACGAGCCGCTCGAGATCGCCGAGATGGGCCGGTCGTTCGTGGCCCGGCTGGCGAGCCCCGTCGGGGTGTACCAGTTCGACGGTGTGGTCCGCGAGGCCCGGCGGTTCGTCCGGCTGGACCTGTCGAGTTTCACCTCGAGCGGCGCTGCCGACGCCTTCGCCCTCCGGACCGAGCAGGTGGGCCCGTTCAGCGGCAAGGCCGAGGCCGTGCGCGAGGAACTGGCCGACGCCGCCCGCCACGACACGGTGCTCCTGTTCTCCGACAACGAGGGCGAGTGCGACCGCATGGCCGAGATCGTCCGGGCCTTGGACGACGGCGTCCGCGGCCGCATCCGGCTGGGCGTTGGCCGGGTGGGCGCGGGCTTCCGCCTGGTCGGCGAGCGCGTGGCCGTCGTGCCGAACCACGAGGTCTTCCAGCGATACCAGGCCCGGCGGCGCCTCGGCCGGCGGCTCGAGCCCCGCGCCCTCGACACGTGGATGGACCTGGCGCGCGGCGACCTGGTGGTCCACGCGGTCCACGGCATCGGCCGGTACCTGGGCATGAAGACGCTCCGCCGGACCGAAACGGTCCCCGTGGAGGCCGACGGCCGGCTGCCGCTCGAGACCGGCGAGGGGCGCCAGACGGCCGACTACCTCGTCCTGGAGTTCCGCGACAAGGTCAAGGTCTACGTGCCGGCCGACCAGGTGGACCTGGTCCAGAAGTACGTGGGCGGGTATCGCGGCAAGCCGCGGCTGTCGCGCATCGGCGGCAAGGCGTGGAGCGAGAAGAAGCGGCAGGCCCGCGAGGCCGTCGAGCACTTCGCGGTCGACCTGCTGCGCATGCAGGCCGTCCGCCAGGCCCGGCCCGGCATCCGGTTCCCGGAAGACAGTCTCTGGCAGAAGGAGTTCGAGGCGTCGTTCCCGTATCCGGAGACCGACGACCAGACGGCCGCCATGCACGAGATCAAGCGCGACATGCGCTCGCCCCGGCCCATGGACCGGCTGATCTGCGGCGACGTGGGGTACGGCAAGACGGAACTGGCCATCCGGGCCGCCTTCAAGGCCGTCGAGGCCGGCAAGCAGGTCGTCGTCCTGGTACCGACCACGGTGCTGGCGGCCCAGCACGTGAACACGTTCCGCGAGCGGATGGCCGATTACCCGGTCGTCGTGGAGATGCTGTGCCGGTTCCAGACGCGGGCCGAGCAGGCCGAAATCCTCGCCCGGTTCCGCAAGGGCCAGGTGGACGTCCTCATCGGGACGCACCGGCTGCTGGGGCCGGACGTCGTCCCGGCCGACCTGGGGCTGCTGGTGGTCGACGAGGAGCAGCGGTTCGGCGTCGAGCACAAGGAGCGCGTCAAGCGGATGCGCGAGACGGTAGACGTGCTGACGCTGACGGCCACACCGATTCCGCGGACGCTGCACCTGGCGCTGCTGGGCATCCGGGAGATTTCGAGCCTCTCGACCGCGCCGCAGGACCGTCGGGCCGTGCGCACCGAGGTCTGCCCGTGGGACGACCAGCGGATCCGCCAGGCGATCCTGCGCGAGTTGAACCGCGACGGGCAGGTGTTCTTCGTCCACAATCGCGTGCGCAGCATCGAGGGCGTGGCCGACCGCGTCCGGGCCCTCGTGCCGGAGGCCCGCGTGGCGTGGGCGCACGGCCAGATGAACGAGCACGAACTGGAGCGGCGAATGCTCGACTTTTTCGCCGGCGAGGTCGACGTGCTCGTCTCCACGACCATCATCGAGAGCGGCCTCGACGTGCCGCGCGCCAACACCATGTTCATCCACCAGGCCGATCGGTTCGGCCTGGCCGACCTGCACCAGTTGCGCGGCCGGGTGGGGCGATACAAGCACCGGGCGTACTGCTACCTGCTGCTGCCGGAGAACCGGCCGCTCGCGCCGGCGGCGTCGAGGCGCCTGCGGGCCATCGGACAGTACGCCGAACTCGGGGCCGGGTTCCAGATTGCCATGCGCGACCTCGAGATTCGCGGGGCCGGCAACATCCTGGGCGTCGAGCAGTCCGGTTACATCCACGCCATCGGATACGAGATGTACTGCCGGCTGCTCGAGGCGGCGGTCCGCCGGCTCCAGGGCAAGCCGTCCGGCGAGCAGCCGAGGGCCGACGTCCAGTTCGACCTGCCGGCGTTCCTGCCGGCCGACTACGTGCCCGCCGAGAGCCAGCGCATCAGCCTGTACCGGCAGTTGCAGCGGGCGGCGGCGTCGGGGGCGCTGGCCGAGGTGGCCGGCGAAATGGCCGACATGTACGGCCCGCCGCCGGAGGAGGTCCGCCGGCTGGTCGACCTGGAGGCCGTCCGCGTGGCCGCGGGCAAGCTGGGCGTGCGGTCCATCCATCGCCGCGGGGCCGACCTCGTCTTTACGCTCCGCGAGGCGTCGTACCTGGCCCGCGTGCTGGACGAGGCCGGCGACGAGGAGGTCCGCCGGGCGGGCGTCGTCCGCGTCTTGGACCCGCACACGCTGGTGTGGCGCCTGTCGGCCGGGACCGAGGCGGACGCGGCGCTCGCCCTGGTGAAGAACGTGCTTGCCCGTCCGGGGACGGCCGCCTAGAATGGCCGGTCGCACTTGATGGGTTCCGTACGGGGTTGGTGCGATGAGAACGATGCACGTAGTGGCGATGGTCGCGGTGGTCGCGGCAGCGGCGCTGGGAGGCTGCCGGGGGCGCCGGCCGTTCGGCTCGCTGACGCCCGAGGCGACGGCCCCGAGCGAGTTCGACACCGGGACCGGCCGGTCGAGCGAGGAGATGAACCCCGTCCACGTGGCCCGGCCGGCGTCGGAACGTCCGGCGTCCGGGCCCGCCGAGACCACCGGCACGCTGACCCGCCCGGACGAAGACGCCGCCTACGAGGCCCGCCTGCGCGAGGTGGGCCTGCCGATCGCGCCCGGCACCGAACCGCTCGTCGTCGATGCCGGCACGGGCGAGGGCGGCGATACGTTCATGCTGGTCGACACGGTGCTGGCGGAGGTCAACGGCGAGGTCATCACGCGGGAGGACATCCTGGGCCCGCTCCGCCCGCAGATGGACCAGTGGCGGAAGGAGTATTCGCCCGACGCATTCCGCAGCCGGTGCCGGCAGGTCATCGACCTGAGACTCCGCGAGGAAATCAGCCGGCGCCTCGTCCTCCAGGCCGCCGAGGGCGAACTCTCCGACCAGGAGAAGGAACAGATCGACCTGACGCTCGGCAAGATGCTCAAGACCCTCACCTCCGAGGCCGGCAGCACCCTCGCCCTGGAAGAGAAACTGCGCGAGCGAGGCTCCTCCCTGGAAGAGCAGCGCAAGCAGCAGCGGAGCCAACTGCTCGTCCAGGCGTACTTGCGGAAGAAGATCGGGCCGGAAATTCACGTCACCCACTCCGAATTGATGAACCGGTACCAGGAAGTGAAGGACGAGCGGTACGTCAAGCCGACGCGCGTGCGGCTGGGCCTGGTGATGCTGAAGAAGAGCCAGGCCGCCGGCGAGGCCGACGCCCGGGCCCTGGCCGAGGCGGTGCGCGACCGGGCCGCCTCCGGCGAGGACTTCGCCCGCCTGGCCCGCCGCTACAGCCAGGGGCCCATGGCCGACAATGGCGGCGACTGGGGGTACATCACGGCCGGGTCGTTCCGCGTCAAGGCGGTGGACGCGGCGGCCTTCGCGCTGCCGCAGGGCGGCGTGGGGCCCGTCGTCGAGACCGACGACGCCTTCTACGTCGTCAAGGCGCTCGAGCGCCAGGACGGCCGGACCGTCCCCTTCACCGAAGTGCAGGACGAACTGGAAGACGAGATCCGCGACCGCAAGTACAACGAGAAGGTTCAGGGGTATATCCAGGACCTGTACGAGCGCGGATACGTCCGCGTCATGGTCGAGAACCTGTAGGGGCTGCCGCATGCCGCGCATTACGTTCCTTCCGTACGACATTCGCCTCGACGTACCGCGGGGCACCAGCGTCCTGGCGGCCGCCGACGAGGCCGCCGAAATGGTCGACGACGACTTTTTCACGGGCGAACTGTGCGAGGGCCGGCACGAGTGCGGCAATTGCGTGGTCGAGGTGGTCGAGGGAGCCGACGCCCTCTCGCCCGTGACCGATTCCGAGCGGGCCCTGCTCGACCGTCTGGGTGCCGGGGCGGCGGTGCGGACGGCCTGCACGGCCCGCATTCACGGCGACGTGACGGTCCGGATTCCCCATCCGATCAAGCACGCCGAGGCGTCGGGCGAGGCCCGCATGCAGGCGCATCCGTAGAGGAATCCGCATGCCGGGCGAAGGGGCTGACGCGGCGCAGGTGCCGGCTGTCATTTCGACCGAGCCACGCGGCGGCGCTGCCGCCGTGTGGCGAGCGGAGAAATCTCGCTGTTCGATCAACGACGAGATTCCTCGACTCGGGCCTGACGGGCCTCGCTCGAAATGACAAGTTGGCGAGAGGTCTTGGCGAAGGGGGAGGCGTTGGCAGAGGCGCGGCCGGCCACGTTCGCGCACGTCGCGGTCATCGGGCCGGGGGCCATCGGCGTGTGCGTGGCGGTTCGCCTGGCCTCGGCCGACGCCGGGCCGCGCGTCACGCTCATCGATCGCGACCCCGACCGGGCTGCGCGCCTGAGCGCCCGGCCGCTGCGTCTTCGGACCGCGGACGGCGTGGTGGAGGCGCGCCTGCCCGTCCGTACGGTTCCCGATGCGCCGCCGGACCTCGTCGTCCTGGCGACCAAAGCGCACCAGGCCCGAGGGGCCGCCGCCGAGGCCGCCGCGTGGATCGGTTCTGCCCCCATCGTGACCCTCCAGAACGGCCTGGGTGTGACCGACGAGGTGGCGGCCGCGCTGCCTGAAGCGGTTGTCGTGACGGGGGTGACGTACCAGGCGGCCACCATGGTGGCCGAGGGCGAGGTCCAGCACGCCGCCAACATCGTCACGCACCTCGGGTACCTCGGCCGACCCGCCGACGCCTTGGCGGAAGCGGTGGCCGACCTGTTCGGCCGGGCCGGTCTGCCGGCCCGCGTTGCGGCCGATATGACGCCCATCGTATGGTGGAAACTGCTCGTCAACGCGGCCATCAACCCCGTGGCGGCGCTGGCGGGCGTGGCCAACGGCGAGGTGGCCCGCAGGCGGACGCTGTCGGCCCTGGCGTCGGTGCTGGCCGAGGAAGGTCAGGCCGTGGCCCGGGCGGAGGGTGTCCGGCTGCCGGGTGACGATGCTGCCTCGGCGGCGCTCGAGACGGCGCGGGCGACCGCCGCCAACCGATGCTCGATGCTCCAGGACCTGGACGCCGGCCGGCCGACCGAGATCGCGTATCTGAACGGGGCCATCGTCCGTGTGGCCGACCGGCACGGCGTACCCGTCCCGGCGAACCGGGCGGCGGCGGCCCTGGTGAGGCAGGTGTCGGACCGCCGGGAGGACCCTCTTCCATGAGAACGTCGCGCACGGTGCGGGCGGTAGCGGCCGCCGTTCTCCTGGCCGTAGCCGCGGGGCAGGCGGGGTCGCTCGTCGGATTGGCGGTCAAGGACCGGCCGGCGGCCCTGTATCTGGCCAAGGCGTACACGCCGCCGCACGAGCCCCAGGAGACGCCGCTCGACTGGTTTCAGGAGCCTTCCTACGTTGTGGCCCTGGTGACGTGCGGCATCATGCTGGCGGCGCGGGGGCGCCGGGCGGATCGCCGGCCGTGGTTCGTCCTGCTGGGGGTGGTGGCGGCGTGGCTTCTGTGGCGCGAATTGCCGTGGGACGAACGCATCCTGGACGCCAACACCTTCAGTTGGCTGAAGTACCTGCCTGACGCCGACGTGCCGCTGTGGGCGCGGCTGGCATTCGGCCTCGGATCGATGGCATTTACGGTGGTTCTGGTGGTCTACGTGTTCCGCCGGCGCAGGGCCATCGGCACTCTGCTGCGCGAGCGGCTGTTCGCCCCGAGCACCGCCATGGTCGTGCTGGCCGGCCTCAGCCTGGTCGGCGCCCAGGCCTGCGACAAGCACCGCGAGACGGACGAGTGGCTCGGCACGGCCCTGACGGCGTGGGACCTGAAGGACTACCTGGAGGAATCGCTGGAACTTGTGGGCGCCACGCTGCTGATGCTGGCGTGCCTGATGGCGGTCGTCGAAGAAGTGACGCGTCCGGACGCCGACTCGCTTTCCGACACGGACCGCGCCGGGCGCGCGGCGGCGGGGTAGTGCTGCGACCCTCCAGAAGCAATCCGCGCGGCAGTTACGGAGAACCACCGCGCGGATGGGGACGATTCTTCGAGTTCTGTCCGGGCCGGCGTGTCAGGATTCGTCGGGCGTCTCGGGTTCCTGGTCGCCGGGCGGGGGCCCGTGGCGCTTCGGAGGTTCGGCGAGCAGGCGCTGCATCAGTTGTTCGGCGATGTCCTTGCGGTGCTCGGCGCGTTCGCGAATCTGGTTGCGAAGGTCCTGCAGGCGTTTTTCGAGTTCGCGGACCTGGGCCTCGCGAGCCCGCTGCTCGGCTTCGAGGAGGCGTTCGACGACGCCGCGGAGTTCGGCCGCCAGGGCCTTGCGGCGTTCGGGATCGTCGGTCTTGTGGATCTGGCCGGTCAGTTCCATGGAGCGGTACCGCAGGGACCCCTCATCCAGTGCGGCCTGGAACGCCTTCGGGTCGCTCTTCTGGAGGCGTTTGAGTTGGCCGACCTCGAACCGGAGCCGGCGGATCACGGCCTTGAACATCTCGGGGCGTTCCTCGCGGAGTTTCTCCAGGCCGGCGATGCGCCACGGCATGTGCTCGCGGACGAAGGTGAGGAGTTCTTCGATCTGCTCTTTGTCCGGGGTGTGGAACATCCGGAAGCCGCCGCCGTGACCGCCGGGCCGCCCCTCACGCCGGGACGACCGGGGACCGTGTTGCGGCGGGCCGAAACGGGGCTGGTCGGACGGACCGTCGCGGTCCGGCGGCGCCGGCCTGTCGGGCGGCGGGGGACCTTCCCGTGGGGGTTCCGCGGCGGCGGCCACCGGCCATCCGGCAAGCAGAATGGCTGCCAAGGCAATCGCCAGGTTCCGCATCATCGGGTTCCTCCATCATGCGTCGCCGGGGTGCCGGCGCGCCTCAGCCGTTCTGGATTCTCAGTTTGGGCGAATCGACGCGGCTCTGTCCGGGCGGCGTCGGGGTGGGCGCGGGTTGTTCCTTGGGTACGTCCATGTCCCAGGTGCCCGCGTAGGTGTCCTCGAAGGTGTCGGATTCGAGCATCTCGAGTTCGGCGGCGATCTCGACGATCTCGTCTTCGACGTACGTCGATTCGGCCCAGGCATGGTTCTCGGTATGAGGCGTGCTGAGGACGGTGACCAGAACGATGGCCGCCGCCGCGGCGGCCGCCGCCACCCAGCCGTAGCGGAACACCTTGCGGCGCGAGCGGGCCGCGGGGCGTGCCGCCTTCCGCTCGGCGGCCAGGCGGTCGCGGAGCGAGGCCATGGCCTCGGCCCGGATGGGCGGCGCCGGCTCGAGCGCCTCGAGCGCCTCCAGGCCTCGGCGCAGCCCCTCCAGTTCCCTCCGGCAGGCGGGGCATGCTTCCAGGTGGGCCTCCAGGGCGGCCCGGCAGTCGGGCAGTGCTTCGCCGGCCGCATAGAGCACCCAGTCGGTGGTGTCGGGACAGCGTGTCATCGGATATCCTCCGGGATCAGATTTCCCAATTTCTTCAGCGCCCGATGGGCCCGGGCGAGCACGGTACCGAGCGGCTCGCCGGTGGCCTGGGCGATGTGCTTGAATGTCAGGTTGCCGTAGTACCGCATGAGCAGGACCTCACGGTCGGGCGCCGCCAACCGGGCCAAGGCTTGCTCGATGCGGCGGGCGCGTTCGCGGGCGATGGCCCCGGCGTCGGGGGCGGTTTCAGCCGCCACCGGCGGGTCGTCGGCCTCGAGGTCGCGATGAACCTCGCGGCCCTGCCGGCGGATCCAGTCCCGCGCCTGGTTCGACGCAATGCGAAAGATCCACGCCCGGAACTTGCCTTCCGGCTGGTACGTGTCCAGGCTCCGAAAGGCCCGCAGCATGGTCTCCTGCATCAGGTCTTCGGCCACGTCGCGCCGTCCGACCATGTGCAGAAGCAGACCATAGACGCGCGGCGCGAACGAAACCAGCAGATGCTCGACGTTTTCGGTGTCGCCCGGGCTTTGCGTCATGCGTTCCACACAGTCAAACGCCCCTGCGGGCGGATTATTGCCTGTCGCGGCCGGCGATTGACGGCTGCGCGTCGGGCGGCTATAACGGCGGCATGCGAATCATCGGCCTGGACCTGGGCGAACGGCGCGTCGGCGTGGCCGTCAGCGACCCCGGAGGTACTATCGCCTCGCCGGCCGGGGAATTCAAGCCCCGAGGCCGGGCCGAGATCGTCGAGACCGTCCGCCGGCTCGTGGCGGAGCACGGCGCGGGGCGGGTCGTCGTCGGCCTGCCGCTGCTGGAGGACGGCTCGCGCGGCGAGCAGGCCCGGCGGGCCGCGGGCGTGGCCGATGCCCTCCGCGATGCCCTCGAGGTGCCGGTCGAGACGTGGGACGAGCGGTACAGCACGGACGAGGCGGACCGCCTGCTCCGCGAGGCCGGCCGGCCGAGACGGCAGCGCCGTACCCGGCGCGACCGGGCCGCGGCCGCCGTCATTCTCCAGTCCTACCTGGATGCGAAGAGCCTGTCCGGATAGGCTCTAGTTCGCGCCAGCGTCTTTTCCGGTCTGGGTATCGGTGCGGATTTCCCGTCCCTGCTGGTCGTAGCAGCGGTAGGTGGCCTGGTCGATGCCGGCACCGGCGTCGCTGTGGATGCGGACGGCCAGGCCATGGGTGGTCTCGAGGCGGGCGAGGGCGTCGCGTTTGACGTTGTTGACGTACTCGGCGACCTCGGGATGCAGGGTGACCTCGATGCGGGCGGTCGGGTCGCGTCCGGCGAGCAGTTTGAGATGGCGGATGACTTCCAGGGCCATGGACTCGCCGCTCTTGATGATGCCGGCGCCCTTGCAGTGCGGGCAATCGATGTAGGTGGTGCGTTCGAGGCTGGGCTGCATGCGCTGGCGGGTCATTTCGATGATGCCGAAGCGGGAGATGCGGGTCATCTGCGAGCGGGCCTTGTCCGCCTTGAAGGCCTCGCGAAGGGTCTTCTCGACGTGGCGGCGGTTCTGGGCCTTCTCCATGTCGACGAAGTCGAAGATCAGCAGGCCGCCCAGGTCGCGCAGGCAGACCTGTCGGGCGATTTCCTTGGCGGCCATCAGGTTGAGTTGGTGGGCGGATTCCTCGGCGTCGCGGCCGTGGCGGAAACTGCCGGAGTTGACGTCGACGGCGACCAGCGCCTCGGTCTGGTCGATGACCAGGCTCCCGCCGCGGGGCAGAGGGACGGTCCGGCTGTAGACCCGCTCGATGGCCTCCTCGATGCCGTACTTGTGGAACAGGGGCACCTGGCCGTCGTACAGTTTGGCCCGCTTCTGGTAGCGGGGCATGACGATTTTCATGAAGTCGCGGACGCGCTTCAGGACGGTCTCGGAGTCGACCCAGATGGCCTGGATGTCCGGGGTGTAGACGTCGCGCAGGGTCCGGAGGACGAGGTCGGATTCGCGGAAGATCTCGGCGGGGGCCTTGTCGCTACGGGCCCGGCTCTTGACGACTTTCCAGAGGCGGTCGAGGTAGTTCAGGTCGCGCTGGATGTCGCGTTTGCTCCGCCCCAGGCCGGCGGTGCGGACGATGAACCCGAGGTCGGGCGGCGGTTTGAGTTCGGCCAGCAACTCGCGCAACTGTTTGCGGTCGGCCTCTTTCTCGATCTTGCGCGAGACGCCCAGCCGGCCCAGGTGCGGCATGAGGACCAGGTACCGGCCGGGAATCGACAGGGCCGTCGTCAGCGACGGGCCCTTCGTGCCGAGGCCCTCCTTGGTGATCTGGACGACCACGTCGTCGCCGGGACGGAAGATCTCCTGGATGGGTCGGCGGCGTTTGCGGCTTTGCTTGTCCTTGCTCTTGCGGATGCGGTCGGGGAATGCCCGCGGAATGACGTCGCTCGTGTGCAGGAAGCCGTTCTTCGGCATGCCGATGTCGACGAAGGCGGCCTGGATGGACGGCTCGACGTTGTTGACGCGTCCCTTATAGATGTTGCCGACGTGCCGCTGCACGCTGGCGCGTTCCATGAAGAGGCCTTCGAGTTCGCGGCCGCGGACGATGGCGATGCGGCACTCCTCGTTTTCGACCACATTAATGAGCATTTCCATGGCCATGAGTCAAACTGTCCTTTCGGGCGGCGGCCGGGCGTCGGCGCGAAGGGCGCGGCGGGCCGGCCGGGCTGGCCGTCAGGCGAGGCGGATCTCCAGGCGGCGGATGTCCGCCCGGGCAACGGCCTCGTCGTCCAGGTCCAGGAGGCGGAGGACCTCGTCCGGCCGGACCGTGCCGCCGGGGCCGGTGGCGAGGACCATCCGGACGACGCCGTCGCCGGCCGTCTCGAGGGCCCGGATGAAGGCCCGGGCGTCGAGGGCCTTGTCGCCCTTGGGGCGATGGCGGACGACGGGCGCCTCGTGGCGCGCCAGCAGGCGCGCGGCGCGGTCGGGGAGGTCGGGGGGCGGGGCCTCGAGCCGGGCGACATACACGACCGTTTCGGGGCGGGCCTTGTCGGTGGGGCGGACCAGATCGAGCGAATCGGCCTGGATGCCCGAGGGCAGTTGCCCGCGGAGCCGCTCGAGGACAGCGTCCGGATTGACCCAGTCGGCCAGTTCGAACTCCAGGATCTCGGCCTCTGAGGCAATGCCGACGCTGCGCGGTTCAGGCAACGACATCCTCGGGCGCGGGTTGAAGCCCTGGCTGAATCGCAAGGGCAGGGCCGCCCGCCGCAGCGCCCGTTCCCACAGCCGCATCATGTCGTGATGGCTGAGGAACCGCTTATCGTCCTCCACACGGAACCAGAGACGCAGCCGCTGTCGGAACAACGGTTCTCCCTGACGAAGGTTCGTCGGGCGGGCGATCCGCGCCGCACCCGGTCAGATTCTGCCTTGTGGATGCTCCATGGTAACGCGAGGTGGCCGCCGAGAAAAGGGCAAATCGCGATTTCGGGGTGCAAAGCGAGAGTCCCGGCCTCGGCGAGGGTGCGAAGGAGGCGTGGTCAGGTCTCCATAAGGCACACCCCCTGTTGCGAATCCGAGCCGCGACCGTAAGGAAATGGCTTCCGCTCGCTCGCGCTCGCGGCTCGGAGTCGTGCTATCGCCTGGCGGCCGGTTTCGGCCGCCAGGGAATCAGCGCTGGCGTCTCAGATCAGTTCGGTCTTGCCGGGGACGGCCACGGGCCGCACGGGGCTGGGGCCGAACTCGAACCTGGTGGGCATGAGGTCGAGTTTCGAGGCGCCCATGGCCCACTTCCAGGAAACCTCGCGGCCGGTGTAGGCCGACATGCGTCCGAGGACGGCCACCATGGTGCTCTCGGCCACGCGCCGGCCCTCGTTCAGGGGCCTGCCGGCGCGGATGCCGGCGATCAGGTCCTTGTGTTCCTGGACCGAGGGGTCGGGGACCTGGGGCTTGTAGGACCAGGCGTTCTCGCCGGTAATCTCGCCGCGCGACGGGTAGGCCGTGCCCTTCGAACCGACGACGAAGGCGTCGACCTTTCGGGGCGTCTTGTCAGCCTGCCGGCAAACGCTCATGATGCGGACGCCGCCGGGATATTCGTACTCGACGCCGAAATGGTCCCAGATGTTTCCCCACTTGGGGTTGGTGCGGGTCTGCCGGCCGCCGACGCCGTAAGCCTTGACGGGATTGGCGTCCATGAGCCAGTTCATGGCGTCGTGCTGATGGATGTGCTGCTCGGCGATGTGGTCGCCGGAGAGCCAGGTGAAGTAGTACCAGTTCCGGCACTGGTACTCCATCTCGGACCAGGACGCTTCCTGACCGCGGTGCCACAGTTCGTTAGTGTAGTAGTAGCAGGCGCCGGTCCGGATGTCGCCGATGGCGCCGTCGCGGACGCGTTTGACGGTCTCGATGGCGCCGGCGTGATGGCGGGTCTGGGTGCCGGCCAGGAACCCCAGGCCCTTCTCCTCGGCCATGCGGGCCGACTCGATGACGTGCCGGATGCCTGCCGGGCAGACCGCGACGGGTTTCTCGGCAAAGACGTGTTTACCGGCCTCAACGGCCAGGCGCAGGGCGTGCGGACGGAATCCCGGCGGCTGGCACAGCAGGACCAGGTCCACGCACTCGATGACCCGCCGGTCGTTGTCCCAGCCGTGGAAGCACCGGTCGGGCGTCACCTGGAACCGCTCGGGGCCCAGGTTCTTGCTCTTCTTCAGGCGGTCGTAGCACTGCTGGACGCGGTCCTCGAAGAGGTCGCCCAGGGCGTGGATGACGACGCCCGGCGAGGAGAGGGCGCAATTGGCCACGTCCTTGGTGCCTCGGCCGCCCGTGCCCACGAGGCCGATGCGGATCGTGTCGGAACCGGCGGCGTGGACGCGGCCGGCAAGGGCGGCGGCAGCGGCGCCGGCCGCGGCAACGGTGCGGCGTGCGGTCATGGTCGGGTCTCCGAAAGGCGCAGCCCTTATGGCGCATCCGAGCCGCGACCGCAAGGGAGCAGCTTCCGCTCGCTCGCGCTCGCGGCTCGGAGCAGTGCCGGCGTATCGCGGTCTGTACCGCCGCGGGTGAATCGGCCCAGGCGTCAGATGAGTTCGGTCTTGCCGGGGACGGCCACGGGCGGCGGCTCGTAGGGGCCGAAGGCCGCGTGGTTCTCGGGGCCGAGTTTGAGTTTCGATTTCTGGACGGCCCAGTCCCAGGAGATCTGCCGGCCGGTGTAGGTGGACATCCGTCCAAGGACGGCGGTCATGCTGCTCTCGGCCACCTGGCGTCCCTCGTTGTAGTGCTCGCCTTTGCCGAGGATGCTGTTGAGGCAGTCGACGTGCTCCTGGACCTGGGGATTGATTTCCTTGCCCTGGAACTTCCAGGCGTTCGGACCGTCGATGCTGTTCGAGAGGCCGGACGTGCCCTTGGTGCCGACGGCGCGTTCGCCGATGCGGTTGGTCGTCCCGCGGAAGTGCGAGCAGTAACTGGCCACGCGGACGCCGCCGGGGAAGACGTACTCGACGGCGTGGTGGTCGTAGATGTTGCCGGGTTCGGGCCGGGCCTGCCGGCCGCCGACGCCGTAGGCCGACTCGGGATGCGTGCCGAAGGCCCAGCAGATCATGTCGATGTTGTGGACTTCCTGCTCGACGATGTGGTCGCCGCAGGTCCAGCACCAGGCGTACCAGTTGAGGATCTGCCACTCGATGTCGGACATGCCGGGCTGCCGCGGGCGGTTGTGCGTGACAGGGTTGCCGCGCCAGTAGCACTCGCCCCCGACGAGTTCGCCGATGGCGCCGTCGTGGACGCGTTTGAGGCATTCGCGCCGGCTGGCTTCGTGGCGGCGCTGGGTGCCGGCGACGATGGTCAGTTTCTTCTTGTCGGCCTCGTCGGCGGCCTGGCAGATCTGCTTGTAGCCCCAGGGATCGACGCAGACGGGCTTCTCCATGAAGACGTGCTTGCCGGCCGCGATGATAGCCGGGAAGTGGATGGGCCGGAATCCGGGCGGGGTGGCGACTAGGACGAGGTCCACGCCGCTGGCCAGCAGTTTCTGATAGGCGTCGAAGCCGCCGAAGCAGGTGTCTTCGGTGACGGCGAATTTGCCGTTGGCGTTCTTCTGGGCCCACTTGCCGATATCCTTCATTTTAGCCAGGGCGCGGTCGCGCCACAGGTCGGCCAAGGCGACGACCTGGACCGGCTGGTTGACGATGTTGGAGGCTTCCAGGCAGTTCTTGGTGGCGCCGGTGCCCCGGCCGCCGCACCCGATGAGGCCGACCTTGATGGCGCCGCTTCCGGCGGCATAGGCCACGCGCGACGTCAGGCCTGCTGCCATGGCGGCGGCGCCGGCGGCGGCGCTCTCCCGAAGGAACGACCGGCGCGACACCGGCCTCGTGGATTCGATACGTTTCGACTCGGACATGACGGTTCCTTTCTGAGGCTGTTGTCCCTTGGCCGGTCACCGGGTCGACCGACGCCGGCTCTTCAAAGGCCCAATGATACGCGGCTGTGGCGGCGGACGCAACGGAATCGTCCGGGCCGCGCCGCGGCGGGGCTAGAAGGCGTCGCAATAGCGGTAGGCCTCGATGACGGCCATTTCGCCCTCGGCGCCCTTCCGGCTGTTGCCGTGCTCCATGCCGATGACGCCCTGGTACCCCTTGTCGTGGAGCCACTTGAAGATGTTCTTGTAGTTGATTTCGCCGGTGGTGGGTTCCTTGCGGCCGGGGTTGTCGCCGACCTGGATGTAGCCGATCTCGTCCCAGGCCATCTGCATGTTGGGGATGAGGTTGCCTTCCTGGATCTGGGCGTGGTAGAGGTCGTCCAGGATCTTGCAGGACGGGCTGCCGACGGCCCGGCAGATGAGGTAGGCTTGGGGCATCTTGCGTAGGAAAAGGCCGGGGTGGTTGGCCCACCAGTTGAGGATTTCCAGGACCATGACGAGGCCCGCGGGCTCGCAGACCTCGCACAGGGCCTTGAGGTTGGCGATACAGTTGGCGGTCTGGTAGTCGTCTTCCAGTTTCGTGTTGATGCTGCCGGGGACGTAGGTGGTCCACGTGGCGCCGACGCGTTTGGCGGTCTCGACGGCGCCTTTCATGTGGTCGCAGATGCCCTTCTGAAACGCCTTGTCCGTCTTGGTGACGAAATCGGTCTGGCCGAAGCCGCCGGAGGAGACGAAGACGCCCATCGTCATGCCGAGGCCGGCCAGGGTCTTGCCGATCTTCTCCTGTTCGTCGGGGGGGCGGCGCATCATGCCGTTGTCTTCCCAGGCTGTGAAGCCCTGGTCGGCGGCAAACTTGATCTGGTCGATGACGTCGTTGCCGGCGCTGGCCTTGAACATGTTCGGATGCGGGGCGTACTTCATGCGGAACTTGGCCCGGTTGGACGGCTGCTGGCCGCGGGCCTTGGCGGCGGCGGCGACCGAGAGGGCGGCTCCCGCCAGCGAGGTGGTGACGAAATCGCGTCGATCCATGCGTCTGCCCTTTCCTGATAGGTTCTCGTGGTTCGCGCTGCCGCAACGCGGCCGAAGCCGCACGCGCTGGGCCGTCCGAGCCCGATCGTCCGTCAGAGCGCCAGTTCGGGCAGCATCCGGCGCGTCATTTCCGCCAGGTAGGCGTCGACTTCGCGGTCCGAGTCGAACTGGAACACCTTGTCGATGATGCCGCGGGCTTCGTCCATGGTGGCCGTGCGGATTACCTTCTTAATCTCCAGCAGTGTCGCCGGAGATACGCTGAAAACCTGGACGCCCAAACCCAGCAGGAGGAGGGTGTACATGGGTTCGCCGGCCATTTCGCCGCACACCGCCACCTCGACGCCGCCCTTCAGCCCCGCCTCCGCCACGTGCCGCACCAACCGAAGCACCGCCGGGTGCCCCGGTGTGAACATGGTGGCCACACGCTCGTTGGAGCGGTCCACCGCCAGGACGTACTGGGTCAGGTCGTTCGTGCCGATGCTGAAGAAGTCGCATTCGCCGGCGAACTCCTCGGCCATGAGGGCGGCGCTGGGCACCTCGATCATGATGCCGACCTTCAGGTCCGCCCTGGGATGGACGCCTTCCTCCTCGAGATCTTCACGCACGTCGGCCAGCAGCATCTTGGCCTGGCGCAGTTCCTTCAGGTTCGTAACCAGCGGGAACATGATGCGGACGGGCCCGAGGGTACTGGCCCGCAGGATGGCCCGAAGTTGCCGCTTGAACGAGGCCACGTGCTGAAGGCTGAAGCGGATGCTCCGGCACCCCAGGAACGGGTTCCGCTCGTCGTAGTCGCCGGAGAGGTGGGTGAACTTGTCGGCCCCGAGGTCGCAGGTGCGGATGGTCAGGGGCCGGCCCTGGCAGGCCCCGATGGCCTCGGCATAGGCCTGGAAGTGGTCTTCCTCGCTCGGTTCCTCCTCGCGGTCGAGGTACAGGAACTCCGTCCGGTACAGGCCGATGCCGGTGGCGCCGCGTTCGATGCAGGTGGCCACCTCGTGGGGGAACTCGATGTTGGCCCACAGGCGGACTTCGTGGCCGTCCTTCGTGACGGCGGGCAGGTCGCGCAGGTGGCCGAGTTCCTCTTCCATGTGGTGGAACCGCTGCTCGGCCTCGCGGAACCGGGCCACGGTGGGATCGTCGGGGTTGACGATGACCAGGCCGCGGTTGCCGTCGACGATGACCACGTCGCCGCCCGAGAGGTCGGCCGTGATGCTCTGGAGGCCGACCACCGCCGGGATGCCCATCGCCCGGGCGACGATGGTGGTGTGGCTGGTCCGGCCGCCGATGTCGGTGGCGAACGCCAGGACCTTCGACCGGTCGAGACCGGCCGTCTGGCTGGGCGTCAGGTCGTGGGCGATGACGATGACCGGTTCGGTCAACTGGTTGAGGCTCTCGCGCTTGGCCCCGATGAGGTTGCGGAGCAGGCGTTTCTCGACATCGTAGACGTCGGCCACGCGTTCCGACATGTAGCGGTTGGGCAGGGCGAGGACCTTCCTGGCGTAGCCCTTGAGGATCTGGCTGACGGCGTACTCCGGGGCGTAGTGCTCGCGCTCGATGAGTTCGGTGATTTCGCCGAGGAGGCGGGGGTCGTTCAGGAGGGCGTCCTGGACGTCGAAGATGGCGCCGAGTTTCTCGCCCACGTCGCTGGCGACGCGCTCGCGGAGGTCGCGGACCTCGGCCTGGGCCCGGCCGACGGCCTCGTGGAATCGGTCGAGTTCGGTCCGGACCTCGTCGGCCTCGATGCTGCGGCGCGGAATGCGGAATTGCTCGCTGTCGAGGACGACCGCCGGCGCGATGGCCACGCCCGGCGAGACCGCGATGCCTTTGCGCGTTTCCATGCGGCTGGCCCTGGGGGCAGGTTCCGTCCGGCGGAGCGGGCCCGGGTTCGAGCGGGTGCAGGCGCTTCGCCCGGGTCGGCGGCCGATTCGTCCGGTGGAACCGGGATCCCCGTCAGTCCTTGTCGAAGTTGGCGACGACCTCGGCCAGGGCGTCGAGACACGGCTCGGCGTCCTCGCCGTCGCTTTCGAGGCGGAGGACGGTGCCCGGCATGGCTTCCAGGAGCATCATTTCGGTAATGCTCTTGCCGTTGACGCGCTGGTCGCCTTTATGGACGGTGACCGAGGCGCGGTAGCGGTTCGCCGTTTCGACGAACTTCGCCGCCGGGCGCATGTGCAGCCCCAGGGGGTTGACGATTTCGACCTCGCGGACGGGCACGCGTGTGGCTTCCCCCGGTTGGGACGACGGCGGCGCCGGGCGTCATCCGAGTTCCTCGTCGGCTTCGTGCAGCACCTCGATCAGGTCGTCGCGGGCCGTCGCCTGGCACATGAATCGCCGAAGGGTGTCGTTCTTGATGCACCGGAAGATGTGCTCCATGGCCTTGAGGTGGGCCTCGGGCTCTTCCGGGTTCGACAGCAGCAGAAACAGCAGGTGGACCGGCTGACGGTCGAGGTCGGCAAAGTCGATGCCCTCTCGGCTGAGGGCCACGGCCCCGACCACGCCGCGCACCCCGTCGTGCTTGGCGTGCGGGATGGCCACCGCGTTGCCGAACCCCGTGGTGCCCTTCTTCTCGCGGCGCATGACGGCGTCGACGATGGCGCGGCGCTGGTTGGCGCGCAAGGTCTTGGCGGCGATCAGGCTCTGGACCATCTCGTCGACCGCCGCGCGGGCCGTGGTGGCCTTCAAGTCCGGGATGACCGCCTCGTGGATGATGAAGGCGCTGAACTTCATTCAGCCGGCCCCTCCGTGCCGCGTCAGACGCGCGACGGCTGGTGCGGGTTGGGCCCGCGGCCTTTGCGGTTGCGCGTCCGATCCTTGTACTCGACGACCTGACGTTCCAGCCGGGCGAAGGACTGGTCGATGGCCACCTGGAGGCTGCGGTCGGTGGTGACGGCCACGAGGTCGTGCATCCGCTCCAGGTCGGCAATCATCTCGCAGGAGTAGCCTTCGCCGGTCTTGTCCAGGACAACCCGGACGGACTGGATCTTGTCGTAGAACTTGAGGAGGCGCTGGGCCTTCTCTTCGGCCCGCCGCTTCATGTCTTCGCCGATGCTCTCGTCCCGCAGTGCGACTTTGATCTGCAATGATGCCCTCCGGTCTGGCGCTTCGTACCGCGCACACGTCCGGCGCCGACCGCCGGCGCCTCGGATGTGCGAAGTGTAGCAGGGCCTGCCGGCGAAGTCAACGATTTCGCCTTTTCGGGCACCGCGCGGCCGGGGGCCTGCCCCCTTTTTGGGTTGACGCTCGCCCCGCCCACGGGTAAAGTACCCCGCTTTGAAGGCGGGGAACGTATGCGCCCGGCGATGATCGCTTTGCGCGCCGCCGCAGGTGGCTCGGACCGGCCATGGACATCGAGACCTTCCGACAACGCATCGACGAGATCGACGCCGAACTCGTCCGCCTTCTCAACGAGCGGGCCCGCTGCGCCGTCGAGGTCGGCAAGGCCAAACGCGAGGCCGGCACCGAGTCCGTCTACAGCCCCGAACGTGAACGCGACGTCCTTGAACAGGTCGTTGCCGCCAACGACGGTCCCCTGACCGACCGCACCCTGATGGCCATCTGGAAGGAGATGATGAGCGGCAGCCTGTCTCTCGAGAAGGCTGTCAAAGTGGCTTACCTGGGGCCGGAGGGCAGTTTCAGCCACCTGGCGGCCATCGAAAAGTTTGGCCAGAGCGTGGACCTGGTGGCCGTCCGCGACATCTCCACGGTCTTCGACCAGGTGGCCCGGGCTTCGGCCGATTACGGCATCGTGCCTGTGGAGAACACGACCGGCGGGGCCGTCCGCGACACGATGGAGTGTTTCCTGTGGGTCCGCGGGCCTGTCAAGGTGTGTGCCGAGATGGCCCTGCCCATCCACCAGAACCTGCTCTCCAAGACCACGCTGGAGCGGGTCGGCAAGGTGTACTCGAAGCCGCAGGTCTTCGACCAGTGCCGACAGTGGCTGATGACGAACTGCCCGCGGGCCGACCTGGTGGCCGTCGGGTCCACCGCCGAGGCCGCCCTGCTGGCGTCGCGCATCGAGGGCACCGCCGCCATCGCGTCGAGCATGGCGGCCCAGATGTACGGCCTGGAGGTGCTGAACCCGGCCATCGAGGACAATCCGCAGAACCAGACGCGGTTCCTGGTGCTGGGGCGCGAAAGCGCCAAACGCACCGGCCGCGACAAGACGTGCCTGCTGTTCAGCGTGGTCGACAAGGCGGGGGCGCTGGTCGAGGTGCTCGACATCTTCCGGCGATGGGGCATCAATATGACGAAGATCGAGTCGCACCCCTCGCCCGCCAAGACGTGGGAATACCACTTCTTCGTCGACATCGAGGGCCACGTCGAGGACGAGAACGTCCGCAACGCCATGGCCGAGGCCCGCGACCACTGCCGCCAACTGGAGGCCCTGGGGTCGTTCCCCGTGGCCGTCTCGGCCGAGTAGGCGGCGGCGCCGTTGGATGTGGAAGTTCGCCGGCCCGTGTGTCGCGCGCGTCGCGAACGCCTGGTTCACGGGAGGGCGGCCTGTGTTCGCCGGCCCGCTTGCGGGCCGCGCGCTGTTGAGAATACGAGACAAGGGCTGACACGCCATGATCATCGTCATGCAATCCGACGCCGGATCGGACACGGTCGACTCGGTCGTCGACCGCATCCACGACCTCGGCCTGAAGGCCCACGTGTCCGAGGGCGAGTTCCGCACCATCATCGGCGTCATCGGCGACGAAACCCTCCTGAAACCGGAACTCTTTGCGGGCCTGGCGGGCGTCGAGTCCGTCATGCCTATCATGAAACCGTACAAACTCGCCTCGCGCGATTTCCACCGCGAGGACACCGTCCTGGAGATCGGCCCGTTCAAGGCCGGGGGGCCGCACATCTCGGTCATCGGCGGCCCATGTTCCATCGAGAGCCGCGACCAGTTGCTCACCACCGCGCGGGCCGTCCGCGATGCCGGCGGCACGATGCTCCGCGGCGGCGCCTTCAAGCCGCGCACCAGCCCGTACAGTTTCCAGGGTCTGGGCGAGGACGGCCTGCGGATGCTCCAGGAGGCGGGCGCGGAGGTCGGTCTGCCCACGGTCACCGAGGTCATCGACGTCCGCGACATCGAACTCGTCTGTCGCTACGCCGACGTCCTCCAGGTCGGCGCCCGGAACATGCAGAACTTCCGGCTGCTGACCGAGGTGGGCCAGGCCAGGAAGCCTGTGTTCCTCAAGCGCAACCCGGCCGCCACCATCGAGGAACTGCTGATGTCGGCCGAGTACATCCTCAGCGAGGGCAACCACCGCGTCATGCTGTGCGAGCGCGGCATCCGCGGGTTCGACAAGGCCACCCGGTACCTGCTGGACCTGGCGGCCGTGCCGGTGCTTCGCGGCCTGTCGCACCTGCCGGTGATCGTCGACCCGAGCCACGCCACCGGCCGGCGCGAACTGGTCGTGCCGATGGCCTGCGCCGCCGTCGCCGCCGGCGCCCACGGCGTGATGGTCGAGATGCATCCGCACCCCGAGAAGGCCCTGAGCGACGGCCCGCAGCAGTTGACGCCCGAGGCATTCCGGCAGATGATGGCCGAACTCGCCCCCATCGCCCGGGCCGTCGGACGCACCCTCGAAGGCGCAAAGGGAACGTAGTCGCATACATAAATCTTTTAGCCGCGACGCGAAGCCGAGCGCGTCAACACGGAGGCCAGACCTGATGCCGAGAAAACCGTTCATCTGCGGCAACTGGAAGATGCACACCACCCGGGCCGAGGCCGTGGCCCTGGCCGAAGGCACCGCCAGGACGGCTGCCGACACGCCCGGCGTCGAGGTCGGCGCCTGCCCGCCCGCCTGCTACATCGAGGCCGTGGTCGCCGCTGCCGAGGGCACGCCCATGGTCGTGGGCGGCCAGAACATGTACTTCGAGCCCAAGGGTGCCTTCACGGGCGAGATCGCCGGTCCCATGCTCAAGGACCTCGGCTGCACCTACGTCATTTTGGGCCACAGCGAACGGCGGCACGTCTTCGGCGAGCCCGACGACCTCATCGCCAGGAAAGTGAAGGCCGCCTTCGCCGCCGGCCTCCTCCCCATCCTCTGCGTGGGCGAACTCATCGAAGAGCGCAAGGCCGGCAAGACCGAAACGATAGTCCGCCGCCACGTCGAGAGCGGCTTCGACCGCCTCTCGAAGGACCAGGCCGGCTTGGTCGTCATCGCGTACGAGCCCGTCTGGGCCATCGGCACCGGCGAGACCGCCACGCCGGACCAGGCCCAGGAGGTCCACGCCTTCATCCGCACGCTCCTGGCGGACCTTTACGACACCGATCTGGCCCAGGCGGTCCGCATCCAGTACGGCGGCAGCGTCAAACCCGACAACGCGCACGACCTGCTGGCCCAGCCCGACATCGACGGAGCCCTGGTGGGCGGGGCCAGCCTGAAGGTCGACTCTTTCAGGACGATCATTACCGAGGGCGCCAAGGCGAAGAGCGTCTAGCGACTCACGAACGAAAGGCCTACCCGTGCAAACCGTGTTCATGATCCTGTTTCTGCTGGTCGGCGTCATCCTGATCCTGCTCGTACTCATCCAGAAGGGCCGCGGCGGCGGCCTGGCGGGGGCGTTCGGCGGCCCGGGCGGGCACAGCGCCTTCGGCACCAAGACGGCCGACATCTTCATCAAGGCCACCGCTGTTCTCGCGGCCATATTCGGCTTCCTCGCCATTGCCACCGCCTGGGTCATGCGGCCGGAGGAGGGCAGCGCCTCCGTCGAACCCCCGGCTGCTCCCGCACCCGAGACCCCCGGCGCTCCCGCGACCGGCGGGACTGCTGCGCCGGAGCCCCCCGCCCCGGCCGAACCTGCTGCGCCCGACACCGGCGCGCCCCAGGCGCCCGACGGCGAAACGTCCGGCGGTGCCGGCTCCTGAGGCCCGAGAGACGCCATGGCCACCGACCGCGATGCCATCCTCGACGTCTTCCGCCGGGCCGGCGCCCTCCTGGAAGGCCACTTCCTGCTTTCCAGCGGACGGCACAGCCCGGTGTATCTCCAGTGCGCCCTGGTCCTCCAGGACCCGCGTACGGCCGAGGACCTGTGCAGCCGCCTGGCCCGGTCCTTCGCCGACGCGCAGATCGACACGGTCCTGGCCCCGGCCATCGGCGGCATCGTGGTGGCTCACGAGGTGGCCCGCGCCCTGGGCTGCCGGGCCCTCTTTGCGGAGCGGCAGGATGACCGGATGACGCTTCGCCGCGGCTTCGCGCTTCGGCCCGGCGAGCGGGTCCTGCTGGTCGAGGACGTGGTCACGACCGGCGGCAGCCTGCGGGAGATCCAGGACCTCGCCCGCCGGGCCGGGGCCGAGATCGTCGCCGTCGCCGCGCTGGTGGACCGGACCAGCGGCCGGGACCCCGGCTTCGGCATGCCGCTGGAGGCCCTCGTGACGGTCGACGTGCCCAACCATCCGCCGGAAGACTGCCCCGAGTGCCGAAAGGGCCTGCCCGTCGTCAAGCCCGGCAGCCGCAACACCTAGCCGCCGCGCCCGCCTCAGGCGGGTAGACTTGCGCGGCGTGTGCCGTTGGAGCCGCGACCGTAAGGTCGCGGGTATCTGCCGCCGACGAGGACGTTAGCGAGGCACCGACATGATCCGCAGCATGACCGGCTACGGCGCCGCTGAGCGCACGACCGACCAGGTCCGCGTGGCGGCCGAAGTCCGGACCGTCAACAACCGGTACTTCAAGGCCACCATCCGGCTGCCGGACGGGCTCGGCGCGCTCGAACCGCGCATCGAGCCGATTCTGCGGGCTGCCATTACCCGCGGCACGGTGTACGTGGGTGTGACAGTCGAACCGCGCGGGGCCGCCGCCCGCGTGCCCATCAACGCCGAGGTCCTCCAGGCGTACCGCCGGGACCTCGAAACGATCGCACCGGGCGCCACCGACGACGCGCTCTTGGCGCTGCCCGGCGTGGTGGGGGAGGAGGAGGGGCGCCTGACGGGCATTCCGGACCTCCCGGACCTCATCGAGTCGGTCGTCGGCGAGGCCGTCGAAACGCTCAACCGCATGCGCGAGGCCGAGGGTAAGGCCACCGCCGACGACATGGCCGCCATCATCGGCGACATCGAACGCCGCGTGGCCGCCATCCAGACCCGCGCTCCGCAGGTCGTCCAGGACTACCGCGTCCGGCTCCAGGAGCGGGTCCAGGCCCTGCTGGACGGCGTCGAGGTGACGCTGGACGACCAGACGCTGGTGCGCGAGGTGGCGTTTTTCGCCGAGCGGTCGGACATCAACGAGGAACTGGCCCGCCTGGCGAGCCACGTCCAGCAGTTCCGCGGCCTGCTGGGCGAACCGGGCCCGGCCGGGCGGCGGTTCGAGTTCATCTCGCAGGAGATGGTCCGCGAGGCGAATACCATCGGATCCAAGGCCAACGACCCGGACATCTCGCGCGAGGTGGTCGAAATCAAGGTCGGTGTCGACCGTCTCCGCGAACAGGCACAGAACGTGGAATGACCGGACCCGACGACACGCCGGCCCTGTCGCCCGAGGCCGCCGATGCCGATGACCTCGGCCGGCACCTGGTGGTCATCAGCGGCCCGAGCGGCGCCGGCAAGACCACCATCGTCCGCGCGGTGGCCGAGCGCCTCGGCGTGCCCGTCAGCACCAGCGCCACGACGCGGCCGAAACGCCAGGGCGAGGCCGAGGGACGCGACTACTACTTCCTGACCGAGGACGCGTTCCGCCGGCGCATCCGCGAGAACCGGTTCGTCGAATGGGCCGAGGTCTTCGGCCGCTTCTACGGCACGCCGGTCGAGGAGGTCGAACGCGTCCGCGAGTCGGGCGACGTGCTGCTGTTGGAGATCGACGTCCAGGGCGGCATCCAAATCAAGCGGGCGTATCCGGGTGCCCTGGCCATCCTGGTGCTGCCGCCCGAGCCCGAGGCCCTGCGTGGTCGGTTGGCCGGCCGCGGCACGGAATCGGACGAGGAAGTTCAGCGGCGCCTCGACGAGGCGCAGCGCGAAATCGCCATGGCCCGCCGGGCCGGCTGTTACGACCGCGAGATCGTCAACGACCGGCTGGAGCCGGCCATCGAGCGTGTGATAGAATGGGTTGAAACACGGAGGAACCAGGTGTGATCGAGGCCCTGAAGAGCGACGACGTGGTGGAGAAGGTCGGCGGGCGGTTTAAACTGGCCGTCCTGGTCCAGAAACGGCTGGTCGACGTGACGTTCGGTGCCCCGCTGCTGGTCGAGCGCGGCGGCCGGACCCTCATGGAGGCCGTTGTCCAGGAGGTCCTCGAGGGCAAGATTACCCTCGAGTCGCCGGAGAAGGCTGCCCGAGAAACCCTCCTCGGCCCGGAAGAAGAAGCCGAGGCCGACGAAGAGTAGCCGCGCGCGGTCCGCCGACGCGTGGGGCGCGGACGGTCCCGCCATGCGCCACGCGGAGACCTGCGGACCTGCCGCGCGGGCAACGGACGCGTCCCACGGAGTGTCGCACGCGATTGCGGGAGGAAGACCATGGCGTCCGACTCCGTCAACCTGGCGCCGCTGGACGGCCGGGACGTGCTCGTCGGCGTCACCGGCGGCATCGCGGCCTACAAGGCGGCGTACCTGGTGTCGGCGCTCGTGCAGGCCGGGGCTCGGGCGACGGTGGTGATGACCGAGGCCGCCGAACGGTTCGTCGGGGCGGTCACGTTCCGCGCCCTTTCGGGCCGGCCGGTGTACGATGACCTGTGGACGTGGCCCGAGGACGACCGGTCGACGCACATCGCCCTGGCCGACTTGGCCGACGTGGCGGTCGTCGCCCCGGCCACGGCGAACCTGCTCGCCAAGATGGCCCACGGCCTGGCGGACGACCTGCTCTCCACGCTGCTCGTGGCGCTGGACGCCCCCGTCCTCATTGCCCCCGCGATGAACGAGCGGATGTGGCGGAGCGCCGCCGTTCAGGCCAACGTGGCCACGCTCCGGGACCGCGGCGTCCATTTCGTGGGACCGGAGGAAGGCCGGCTGGCCTGCGGCGCCGAGGGCCCCGGTCGCATGGCCGAGCCCGCCGCCATTCTGGCCGCCGTTGCCCGCCTCCTTGCGCCGAAGGCGTGAGAGCGCTGAATGACAAATGCCGAATGATAAATGATAAAGGAGCGGCTGTCACCGCGGCGCAGGCCCTCGGCCTGCAGGACTTCTCCGTTTATCAGCTGACATTTATCATTTAACATTGGAACGCCATGCGTTTTCTCATCACCGCCGGCCCGACCCGCGAATACCTCGACCCCGTCCGGTATCTCTCGAACGGGTCCACGGGGCGGATGGGTGCGGCCCTGGCCGAGGCGGCACAGGCCGAGGGCCACCACGTGACGCTCGTCCTCGGGCCGGTTGAGACCGAGCCGCCGGCCGCCGGTGAACTCGTCCGCGTCACGAGTGCCTGCGAGATGTTCGACGCCGTGGCCGAGCGGTTCGACGCCTGCGACGCCTTCCTCGCCGCCGCGGCCGTGGCGGATTACCGTCCGGCGGACCCGTCGCCGAAGAAGATCAAGAAGGGGGAGGGCGGCCGGACGCTCCGCCTGGAGCCTACGCCCGACATCCTCGCCGAGATGGCCCGACGCCGCCGGCCCGGCCAGGTGCTGGTCGGTTTCTGCCTGGAGTCCGAGGACCTGGAGGCCCGCGCGCGGGCGAAACTGGCCGCGAAGGGCCTGGACCTGGTCGTTGCGAACGGCCCCGCCGCCATCGGCGCCCAGCGGCAGGACGCCCTGCTCATCGGCCGCGAGGGCACGTGCCAGCGCCTCGCCGGCGCGACGAAGATGGACTTGGCTCGCCGCATCCTGGCCGCAGTCGAGGCCGTGGCGGCCTCGTAGCCCGAAGTCCGCCTGCGCTGCGGTGCGAGAACGGGAGCGTGTTCGCTACGGCGTCTTTGGCGGCGGTTCCTTCGGCGGCGTCTTGGGCGCCTTGGGCGGCTGGGCCAGCGGCTCGGGCTCAGCCGGCTCCTTCTTCGACGTGGCCCGCTCGAGCAGGTTGATCTCGGCATCCACCACGGCCCGCATGGCCAGCAGCATCTGCCGGCCGGCGTCGACCGCGTGGTCCTTGGCCGGCTCGAATTCCTTCATCACGTCCTTGACAACCTTCTTGGCGCGCTTCACGTAGTCGGTCATAAGATACCTTTCCGTTATCCTGGCGACGTGATACCGTACTGAGGATACCGCACGGTGGCCGGGGGAAGCAACCGTCTGTCCGGTGGAGGCGCGCAGGCGCGGCGCCGTTCCCGGGCGGCGGTCGCTCTTAGCCGCGACGCGAAGCGGAGCGCGTCGTCGCAGTGCCGCGCAGGATCGGACCGTCTCAGGAGGAGGCTCGGGTATGATCGCGTCGGCGAAGCGTCTTCTGGCGTGCAGCGTCCTGGCCGCGGCGATGACGGCCGCGGCCGTCCCGGCGGCCCCGGCCCCTGCGGCCGGCCTCGACGTCGCCGTCACCCAGAACACCCGCACCGTACCGCGATGGGACGTCTTCGAGATCACCTTCCGTCACGGGCGGCCCTATGCCAACCCGTTCTGGGACGTGGCCGTCGAGGTGGTTTTCACCTCGCCCTCCGGCCGCAAGGTCACGGTGGGCGGGTTCCACTACGGCAGCGACGAGGCGCCCCGGATCGCCCTCCACAAGGACGCCCGCGGCCGGGCGAGCGTCTCCTACGCCTTCACGCGGTCGGACCTGTGGAAGGCCCGCTTCGCGCCGGACGAACTTGGCCGGTGGACCTTCGCGTGGACGTTTACGAACTCCACGGGCGAAACCGCCTCCGGCCGCGGCGATGTGACGTGCGTGCCGGGCCGCCGGCCGCTGCACGGCTTCGTCCGCCAGGACGGGGCCAACCCCATGCGATGGGTCTTCGACGACGGCTCGCTGTATTACCCCATCGGATTCCAGGACGGCATCTTCGACAACGCGGGCGTGGGGTCGGTGCTGGCGGGGGCGGCCATGGAAGGGCCGTTCCGGACGGACCGGCCGGACCTCCCCGAGCCGCCGCCGGGTCCGATGTTCCGTCGCGGCCCCGCGCCGAACCCGCAGAACATGGACGTTCAGTTCCGCTGCTTCGCCGCGTGCGGCTTCAACCTGTTTCGGTTCAGCCAGCAGAACTTCTCGCTGGCCATCTCGAAGGACCTCGACCATGTCGGCGTCATGGAGAGCCGCATGGTCGATGAACTGCTCGCGCGGGCCCGGGCGTACAACCTCCGCATCTTCTACGGCCTGTTCGGATACATGAAGGTCCACACGAAGGACGCGGGCAACGCCGAGGCCATGGTCAAGGTCCGCCGCCAGATCAAGTACCACGTGGACCGCTGGGGCGCCCTGGTCGATTTCTGGGAGATGCTGAACGAACAGCACGCCGACGCCCAGTGGTTCGCCCGCACGGTGCCGTACCTGAAGTCCATCGACCCGTACCATCACCCCGTGACGACCAGTTGGGAGCGGCCGGAACTGGACTGCATCGACCTGTCGGCCCCGCACCGGTACGTCGGCCTGGGCGAGGTGGGCGCCGGCCGGCGCTTCGCGGAGGAGTGCCGGCGATGGAAGAAGGCCGGCAAGCCCGTCATCGTCGGCGAGACTGGCAACCGCATCGACGCCAAGCGGCGGGCGGAACTTATCCCCCAGGGCATCGGCGGCGTGTGGGACCCCAAATCCGCCCTCCGCATGCGCCTCCGCAACTGGGCCGCCTTCTTCAACGAGACCGCCGTTGTTTTCTGGAACACCAGTTACGCCCGCGACGGCCACTACATGAACATCTGGCTCGGCCCGAAGGAACGCGAGTACATCCGGGCCATGCAGGCGTACGCGTACGATCTGGGACCGGGCCTCCGCATGGTGCCCGTGACCGTCTCGGCCCCCGCCGACGTGGCCGCCTGGGGTCTGGCGTCCGATCGCCGGGCCGGCGTCTATCTGGAACACCAGAAGAACCATGCTGTGCCCGTCCGCGGCCTGAAGGTGACGCTCGACGTGCCGGCCGCCGGCACCGGGTACTGGTACGCGCCTGAGTCGGCGGCCATCCTGGGCACTCTTGCTGCCGCGAAGGGCTCCGCCACGGTCGAGGCGCCGCCGTTCGCCGTCGACCTGGCCCTGCTGGTCACGCCCGACGGCCCGCCCGACATCGACCGCGACGGCCTCCCGAACGACCGCGACCCGGATGACGACAACGACGGCGCGCCCGACGCCCGCGACGCCTTCCCGCTGGACCCGTCGCAGTGGGACGACGCCGACGGCGACCTCATCGGCGACCGCCTGGACGCTGACATCGACGCCGACGGCGCAGGCGACGACCGCAACGGCAACGGCACGCCCGACCACGACGAACTCGACATCGACGGCGACGGCGTCCCCCGCACCCGGGCCGTGCCGTGGGACGCCTTCCCGCTCGACCCCAAGGAGTGGCGCGACACCGACGCGGACGGCGTCGGCGATAACGCCGACACCGATGATGACGGCGACGGCTGGTCGGACGCCGAGGAAACGCACGCGGGCACCGACCCGCTCGACCGTCTGAGTTTTCCAGCCCGGTGACCGCGGGGTTGCGGCCGGCGGACAGGGGACCATGTCATGCGTATGCAGCGGTTGGAGCAATGGATGATGCGGTCGCCGCTGCGGCGGTGGATGCTCCGCCGCCTCGAGGCGCCGCGGGTTCTCAGCGGGCTCGACCTGCCCGCCGGCGCGCGGGTCCTGGAGGTCGGCTGCGGCGACGGCTACGGGGCGCTCGTCGCCGGCCGGCGGCTGTCGGGCGCAGAGATTGTCGGGCTGGACGTGGACGCGGCGATGCTGCGGGCGGCCCGGCGGACGCTGGCTCGACCGCCGCGTTGGGCCGGAGCAGGCCCCGGAGCGGTGGCCGGCCGCGTCCGTCTGGTCCTCGGTGATGCCACGACCTTGAGTTTTGCGGAGGGGACGTTTCAGGCGGCCCTTCTATTCGGCGTGCTCCACCACATCGGCGACTGGCGCCGGGCCGTGGCCGAGGTTTGCCGGGTGCTTGTGCCGGGCGGCGTGTTTGCCTTCGAGGAAGCGCTGCTGTCGGCCCGGCCGTGGTGGCTGAACCGCTGGTGGGGCCACGTGCCGTTCGAGGCCGACGAGGTCCGCCAGGCACTTGTGGAGGCGGGGTTCGAGGTGCGGCGGTTCGAGCGTGGCCGATTCCCGCCGATGTGCTATGCCTTGGCGGTCAAGCCGCTGGCGGCACGTGTCGCAGCCGAGCCCGGGATGTCAGGTTGACGGCATTTCTGCCGGGGGCCACACCGTGCAGTCCGCGGCGCCGCGGCTGGGACGGGTCTCACGCCGCGACGGCTTCTTCGCGGGGGCTGACGTGGTCGCCCAGGTTGGGCAGGTACGGGCCGAGAATCAGGGCGCCCAGGATGCAGATGCTGCCGCCGATCATCACGGTCGTCGGGGCGCCCACCAGGTCGGCCATCACGCCGGCCAGCAGGTTTCCGAACGGAATCATCCCCATGAACATCATGGCGTAGCAACTCATGACCCGGCCGCGCTTGTCCTCGTCGGCCAGGGTCTGGAGCAGCGTGTTGCTGCTCGATACCTGGAGGATCATGGCGGCCCCGGGCCAGGCGAGCAGCACCAGGCTGAGCCACAACTGGTCGGAAAACGAGAATGCCACCAGTCCGGCCCCGAACGCCAGGGCCGCCAGCCGAAGCAGCCGGCCCATCCGGTGGAAACTGCGGCGCGACGCCAGAAACACCGCGCCCACGAGGGCGCCGACGGCCTCGGCCGCCTTCAGGTACCCCAGCGTAGACGGGCCGCCGCCCAGCACCTCCTTGGCAAAGACCGGCATCAGCCACATGTACGGAATGCCCGCCAGGCTCGTCACGGCCAGCATGAGCAGAATCGGTCGGAACTGGCGCGAGCCGAACGTGTAGCGCAGACCTTCGCCGATCTCGTGGAAGATGCGCATCGGCCGCTCGACCTTGGGCCGGACCGGCACCCGCATGGCCAGCAGTGCCGCGATGACTGCCAGGTACGTCAGGCCGTTGATGAGGAACACCACGCCCTCGCCGGTCCATTCCACCAGAAAGCCCGCCGCCAGCGGGCCCACCAGCCGGGCCGTGTTCACCAGGAACGAGTTCAAGGCGATGGCGTTGGGCAGGTCCTCGGCCTTGCCGACCATCTCGTACAGGAACGATTGCCGCATCGGTACCTCGAAGCCGCGGACCATGCCTGTGAAGACGCTCAGGACGATGAGCAGCGGCACCGAGATGTGGCCGGTGACCGTCAGCGCCCCCAGGACCACGGCCTGAACCATGGCCAGCGACTGGGCGGCCACGAGGGTCCGCCGGCGGTTCCAGCGGTCGGCCAGGATGCCCGCCAGGGGCGCCAGGAAGAACGTCAGCATCTGGCTGGTGCATCCGACCACGCCGAACATCGTCTTCGACCCGGTCAGCCGGTACGCCAGCCACCCCATGGCGATGCTCTGCATCCACGTGCCGCCCACCGAGGTGCCCTGGCCGATGAAGTACAGCCGGAAGTTGCGGTGGCGGAGTGACCGGAAGATCGACTTCATGAAACGCGTCCGGGTTCGAGAGTCCTGGGAGGGACGGCCCGGCAGAGCCAGGGGCGCCTGGCACTATTAAACCGGATGGGCGGCCGCGCGCCATGGGAATTCCGCTGTCGGCGCGCCGCGGCGGTGCCGTTCGAACCGGCTACGGAAGTTCACCCGCCGGGGCGAACAGCCGGTCACGTGGGAATGGCGGCGCTTGAATTGTGTTGTGGTGGAACGTAACCCGCTGCGTCCACGGCGGGCTCGAATGAAGGGGTTCGACAGGCGCCTCAGAGGGCGCACGTCCCGGCCGGCGCGTGGTGGGCGGCCGTGACGCGGGTCGGCTCCGGCTCGTCCGCCGCCGCGCGGTAGGCGTCCAGGATGCGGTCCTCGACCTCCAGGAACGCGTCGACGACGGCCGGGTCGAACTGCTTGCCGCGCTCCGAGACCAGGATGTCGCGGACCGTCTCGGCGCTGTAGGCGTGCTTGTAGCAGCGCTCGGAGAGGAGGGCGTCGGCGACGTCGGCCAGGCAGACGATACGGCCGGCCAGCGGAATCGCCTCGCCCGCCAGGCCCGTCGGATACCCCTCACCGTCCCACCGCTCGTGGTGGCTGAGGGCGATGTCGTGGGCGAGGGCGATGAGGTCGTTTTGCGGATGGCCGAGGATGTCGGCCCCGATGAGCGTGTGCTGCTGGACGGCCTGACGCTCCTCGGGCGTCAGCGTCGACGGCTTGTGCAGGATGTGGTCGGGGATGCCCACCTTGCCAATGTCGTGCATCGGGGCGGCGCACTCGATGAGTTCCGCCTGCCGGCGGTCAAGGCCCAGGGCCTCGGCCAGGAGGCGGGCCGTGCGGCTGATCCGCCGGATGTGTTGGGCCGTGGCGTTGTCGCGATGCTCGACCACCACCGACAGGCGGATGATCGTGTCGAGATGCGCCTGTTTCAGGTCCTCCTGCAGCAGCGCGTTGTGGATGGTGACGGCCGCCATCGACGCCAGCGACAGGATGCCGCTGCCCTCGGCGGGCGGAAACGGCGCCACCGTGCCATCCGGTTCGAGCCGGTTCAGCAGTTCCAGCACGCCCACGCATGCGCCGTCCGGGCACCGCAGCGGGATGGCCAGGATGCTCTGCGTGTGGTAGCCGCTGGCCTGATCGAACGCGCGGTTGATGCGGAACGGCCAGTCGCCGGACAGGTTGTAGGCGTCGGGGATGTTGACGACGCGGCCGGTCGAGGCCACGAACCCCGCGAGCGACTCCGACGTGGTCGGGATCTCCTTGCCCAGGAAGACCGATGACAGTGCCCCGCCGCCCAGGCGGTCGTTCTGGGCCGCCACGAAGCGCAGCCGGCCGTTCCGGTGGACGTAGAGGCTGCCGGCCTCGGCGCGGGCGAGGTTGCGCGCCTCCGAGAGGATCATGTCGAGCATCTGCCGGCGGTCGGCCACCGACGACAGGTTGACGCCGATCTCCAGGAGGCCCTTGAGCACGTCGGCGGCGTCGTGCAGGACCTGAACGTGGAAGTTGTAGTCCATGGGCGGTGTCCGGCGCCCGGGGGGTAGGGGACGGCGTGCCCGGGTTCGTCACGGGGCGGGGTGCGCCTTGGATTCATCGGCATTGCGGAAAAGACTCCTGGAACCTTTTTCTTGTTGGAGAAAGGTTCCAGGAGTCTTTTCCGAGGAGTCTTCTCCGTCCGTCAGCCGCGAAGAACCGCCCCGAAGTCGCGCTCCAGGGCCGAGAGAATCTGCCCCTGGGCCGCGTCAGCCTGCTCGCTTGTCAGCGTGCCGCGCGGGCTGCGGAGCCGAAGCCGAAGGGCCACGCTCTTCTTGCCCGCCGGCACCTGCTTGCCGCGGTACACATCGACCGGTTCGGCCGACTCGAGGTCGGCCGCCCCGGCCCCTTCGATGGCCGCCAGCAGGTCGGCCCAAGCGACGGTCTCGTCCACCACGACCGCCAGGTCGCGCGTGACGGCGGGGAAGTGCGGCAGGGGCTCGACCGTGGGCTCGAGCCGGGCCGCCTCGACCAGCCGATCGTACGACAGTTCCGCCACGGTGGGCGGTTCGTCGAGGCCGAACGCCTCGGCCGCCGGGCCGCTCGCCCGGCCGATCATGCCGACGGCCTCGCCGTCCAGGGCGATCTCGGCAGCCGCGCCGGCCTCCAGATCCGGATACCGGTCGGTCGGCCGGAACGTCAGCCGGCGCGCCAGGCCCAGCCTCGCCGCCAGCGACTCCAGCACGCCGCGGACCGCGTGGAAATCGTCCGGACCGGCCAGCGCGAGCCTCTTCTCCTCGTGCGGCAACTCCTGCCCGTCCACGGGGACGAACCGCTTGGCCACCTCGAACAGCCGCACGTCGCGCTCGCCCGCGTTCTGATTGACGAGCAGCGACTCGACCACGCCCGACACCACCGCCTGTCGCAGCGCCAGGGCCGTGCCCCGGCACGTGAGCGGCTCGGCCGTCACCTCGCGCGGACGGAACCGGACGGCGTGGGCCGGCGTCGTGAAACTGAACGTCACCGCCTCGAAGTACCCGGCGGCCGTCAGGACGTGCCCGACCACGCCGCGGACCCGCTCGGCCCGCGTCGGCGTGGCGATGGTCACCCGCACGGTCGGGCTCTGCGGGATCCTGTCGTATCCCCAGTGGCGGGCCACCTCTTCGATGAGGTCGATTTCGCGCTCCAGGTCCGGCCGATGCGACGGCACGCGGACGCGGATGGTCCGGCCGTCGGCCTCGATGACTTCCAGTTCCAGCCGCCGCAGGATATCCGCCGCGGCGTCGGCGGGCACCTCGATGCCCAGGACCGTGGCGATGCGCGGCACGCGAAGCACAAGTTCCCGCCGCTCCGTGGGCGGCTTTCCGACCGCCACCACGCCGCGGGTCACCCGTCCGCCGGCCACCTCGACCATCAGGTGGCACGCGCGGCGGCTGGCCCAGTAGGTTAGCCCTGCGTCCACGCCGCGCTCGAAACGGAAACTGGAATCGCTCGCCATGCCGAGCGCCCGGGCGG
>Ga0180434_10001201_pt1 | contig 37586 bp, 32 predicted proteins | sample SS_ome_7_FD_132453 | JGI IMG/M metagenome (GOLD analysis project Ga0180434, IMG submission 132453) | Hypersaline lake sediment archaeal communities from the Salton Sea, California, USA - SS_1_D_2 metaG | ecosystem: Environmental > Aquatic > Non-marine Saline and Alkaline > Hypersaline >... | reverse complement strand
CTATGTTGTGAGAATATTAACACCATGGCCTGATAAGAATAAAAAGTCTGCAAAAAAAATATTTGAGTGATTAATCCAGGTAAATTACAGGCTTATCCGTTTCTATTTGTGTAATTTTTCGCCGCAGTTCGGGCAGACCTGCCAGCTTTCTTCTATGGGTTTGCCGCAGTTCGGGCAGATATTTTGGAGCCTGGTTCCGCAGTTCGGGCAGTAAATGAAATGAGCAGCAGCAGGTTCGCCGCACTTGGGACAGGGTTTGGGACCTTTGATTTCTCCGGTCTTTTTTTCTCCTAATGCGGTATCCGAACGAATGATCAAATAGATCAGAAGGCCTATGAGATTTCCGATAAATACCAGAAGTGCCCATAATATTCCGTTCATATCTCTTCGTTCAGCATCTTTGTAGACCCAGACTATGACAAATATCCATATAATGAGCATGACCAGAGAGAGAATAGAGACGAGAGAGAAGCGGAAGAATCCGAAGGGTCCGTACTCAACTCCGTTTAAGTCAGGTAGATGAACAGATCTAAAGACATGGGAGAATACGCCCAAGGGCATTAAAAAGCTGGGGAATATACGTCCGATTAATAAAAGTATCAAAGCGGCTAAAAGTATCAGCCCTATTGTTTTTGTTGTTGAACTTGCCATAACAAGCCTCCTTTCTCCTGCTTGTATACAATGCAAAGCACGGAGTGATTTATGTGGTTAAGGCATTGCTGCCACTGTTTTGTTTTTCCTTGAGTTTCCTGAATATAACCGGAGCAAAAAAGAGCATACATGCGTTTTGGGCAATAAGTATCAAAATGCCTGCGTTTTGCAGGGTAAAAGGTTGACCTAATTTTAAAGATTTGGTGAAGGGGAGCATCAGTACCCCTATGATGATTACGGTCAGGGTAAATGCGATCCAGATAGATTTGGGTACAGTGGGAGATAAAAACCGTTTAGCGAGTTTTTGATGGCAAAGAATTCTCGTTTTTTCTACGAGTTCATTAGAGGGTTCGGGTTTTTGCATTTTCTTCAAATGAGTCCTTATGAATTCCAAGTCCCTTTGGAAATCTTTGTCTTCCATTTTTTTCTCCCGTTTTTTTAAGTTATCCATGAGAATAAGCTTTTAAATCCAGCCGAAGCTTTTTTACTGCCCTGAACAGAACTGATTTGACAGTTCCTTCAGGAAGTTTAAGGATTTTACTGATTTCAGAGTGCTTGAATCCTGCCATTTCCTTGAGAACAAAGACCTGGCGGTGCTGTTCGGGAAGTTTTGCTAAGGCGCGAGAGATGGCATGACCAATATCGAGCTGTTCAAAGGAATCTGTTCTATGGGAATTTTCCTTAGGGGATTGGTTCCTGTAAAGGGATTGCTTGTTTTCTTCTTGTCCCATGGCATGAAAAAGAAAGGACTTTCTCACCCGTTTTTTCCTCAAGGAGTCTTTATACAGATTAGATGTGATTGTGAAAATCCATGACTTTACTTTTTTCATATTATCGGCCTTTGGAAAATTTTGAGCCACTCTCAACCAGGTATCCTGGAACAGTTCTTCTGCTTCTGCTGTGTTTTTTGTCAGATAAACCGCAAAGCTGTATACGTCTGATTTGTGCCTATCATATAAGGCATCGAACATTCTTTGGTTTTCTGCTTTCTTCTGTTTCTTCACAATTCACATCCAGGCTCGTATCATTTATACAGACGTTTGGCTCTCAAAATAGTTCTGCTTTTTTGCGTACGGTTATGAATCGATTTTACCAAAAAAGGGACAAAAGAGCCCGCCTGATCTTCAATTTTAGGGAGATGAAGGGGATAAGCATGATTATGATTTGTATTGACTTGAACAGAAAGCTTTGGTATAAAAAAATTGATTTTAGGGAAATAAGCAGTCTATGGGATGAAACAGCCATGATCGGACAAGAGGTATCTCATTATAAAATCCTGGATGAGCTTGGCTCAGGCGGAATGGGAGTGGTGTATAAGGCGCATGACACAAAGCTTAACCGGACTGTGGCTCTCAAATTTATCCTTCCACGGATCAGTAAGAAAAAGGGAAACTACAAGCGTTTCATCCAGGAAGCTCAGGCTGCGGCCTCTCTCAATCATCCTCATATTTGCACAGTGTATGAAATTGATGATCAGGGGGATAGTACCTTCATAGCTATGGAATATGTGAAAGGGAAAAGCCTGAGAGAGTATGTACAAAAAGGCCCGATGGGATTAGAGGAAGCCTTGGAGATAGCTTCTCAAATAGCGGACGGCATGGAGGAAGCCCACGACAAGGGAATTATCCATAGGGACATAAAAAGTTCGAATATCATTGTGACAGAGAAAAATCAGGCTAAGATAATGGATTTTGGGCTGGCAAAGGTCATGAGATTTACAGACCTATCTGATACAAAGTCAGTTAAGGGAACGGTGTCCTATATGTCGCCGGAGCAGGCGGTAGGGAAAAGTGTGGACCTTCGTACGGATATATGGTCTTTTGGTGTTGTGCTCTATGAGATGCTATCAGCAAGGCTTCCGTTTGAGAGCAGACATGACCAGCTAGTTTTATATTCCATACTCCATGAAGACCCCATTCTTCTGAGCGATCTGCGCGGAGATCTGCCTGCTGCATTAGAGAGGATTGTAAGAAAATGTTTGAATAAAGATCCGGATAAGCGTTATCAAAATACAAGCAGCTTAAAAGAAGATCTTTTGAAGTTGAAGCAAGAGATGAAGAAGGACCGCACTTTGACTTTTGTAAAAAAGAAAAGGATAGATAAGAGTCCGCGAATGAAAAGAAGTATATTGCTGGCTGTGCTTCTGACCGCTGCGCTCATTCTCGCAGGCGGTCATTCCCTGTTTCACTGGTTCGGACAATCTGTTCAATATAAAAAATCCATTGCTGTTTTACCTTTTAAAGGATTGATTCCTGAACAGTCTGATGAGATTCTGTGCAGCTATTTGACCATCGGTATCATCAACCGACTCGGAGAATTAAGCCCTGAATTAAGAGTGGTCCCCTATGCCTCTGTTGAAAAATATAAAAGCCCGATTGATGATATCAGCAAGATCGGACATGACCTTAAGATTGATTACATTCTTTCTTCAAAAGTCCAGCATGAGGATAGACAGGTCAGGATTGATGCGGAACTCATATCCGTTAAGGATGAAAGGTTTATCAGACCCTATTCACTGGAGGCGGAACTGGAAGACTATTCCGTGATTCAGGATAAAATGTCACAAAGAGTGGTTGAAGACCTGGGAGTGTTTTTAATGGAAAGCGGCCTCATCGCAGCTAAAAGAAGGGAAAGTGAAAAATTCGAAGCCTCTCTCCTTTATCAGGAAGGGATGGACATCCTGGATAAAAGCAGTCAGTATACAGGTCCTGGTGAATGGTTTTTGAGTGCGCTGGATAAATTTGATAAGGCTCTCCAAATAGATCCGGATTTTGCTTTGGCTTACTGGGGAAAAGGAGCTGTTTATGAAGCTTTATATGTTGAGACAGACCAAAAAGACATTCTCCTGCAAATGCTGGATAATTTTGAAAAAGCACATGATTTGGATCCTGATCTGGCAGAGACCAATCTCTCTTTAGGATGGGCTCATTTTCACAGGGAAGATTTAAACAAATCCTACAGGAGTTTTAAGAAAGCCCTGGAATTAAGCCCTCATAATCCTTTGGTCATCACAGATGCTGGTTCATTTCTTGCCAGCATGGGTCTGTACCGTCCGGCCATCGCCCTTTTTTCCAGAGCCATAAGGATTGAACCTTCTTATCTCAGGGCTTACTTGCACAAAGCCATATGCCACTGTTATATAGGAGAATTTGCAGAAGGAGTAAAATCCGTAGAAAAAAGGTACAGTATAGAGACAGAGGATCCTCAAGTCCATCTCATATTGGCCAGAAACCTGATTATGCTGGATCAGTTCGCCCGTGCCCAAATAGAACTGGATGAAGCTGTGAAATTGGGTATTAAACGCGAAGACTCTTATTTAAAAGCCTATCAAGCTCTTTTATGGGCAAAAAAGGGACAAAATGACCGTGCTTTGGAACTCATATCAGACATAGACGTTTTTTACCTTCTTCCTGTTTCCTGCATTTATACCCTTTTGGGTATGAAAGACAAAGCCATTGAGAGTATTGAATTTGGGGTGACAAGCGGATTCGATTTAGAAAAGCGTTACATGTACACTTTTCCTATACTCGAGAACAACCCCTGTTATAAGAATTTACATAACGATCCCAGGTTTATTGAGATTTTAAAGCAAGCCAGGAAAACACACAACCAGAATATGAAGAGATACGGGGGCTTATAAAAAGGGCTATTTCTTTCCATGAATAAACATGGAAAGTGATAGATGATGAGATATTTTGTATTTTAGAAGGAGGGAGATATGAAAATTAGAAATGTTTTTATTCTAATCCTGTTTGTGTTTTGTGTTTGTACGTTAACGGTATGCAAGTCTGAATCAGACGTGACAGTGAAGGAAGATACAGAGGCTGTCGAGGCTCAAGCTGGTGAAGAAGAGGTCATGACTCCAGAAAATGAGTTACTGGCGAAAATGGCTTTTAGTGAAGAGGCAGAGGATTACCTCATGTCGAGAGATTGGGAAATAAGCCCGAAAGATTCGTTTGTGGAGCAAATCATTGAAGTCAAAGCTAAACTGGAAGAAAATTACAAAGAAGCGGATGAAATGCTTGCTCAGATGGGAGCTCAAATTGAAGATGACAGCATGATGATGAATCTGATCTCCGGTGCGGGTATTCCGGAATTTCTTGGGAGATACCCTGATAGAAAGCTGTCTTTTGAGATCCGGCATGTATTTGTGGATAAGATACTCGAAAAAAAATACATAGGGGATGAGAAAGAGGAAAATGAAGTTGATATGGTCGCTTTTATCACATTTAAGTACCGTCTTGTAGAAACAGAAGAGGGAATAAATACATCAGGATTCGGTTCTTTTAAATGCTACCACAGGAATATTTGTTACTGGGTTTGTGAATTTTAATTTCTCTGAATATCTTTTTTGAGTTTTTCAAGGGCCTCTTTGGCCTTAAAGCGGTCTTTGCACAGGCTGATGAGAATGAAGTTCTCGAAAACGCCCATGGATAGATGGTTGTGATCTCTATCCAGAAGGGAAGCGCCCTCAGCAGACATCTCAAATCCATGGAACCGTTGACTCTCTTTTAAATGAGTACCGGCATTTTCAAACCAGTGCCGGGCTTCGTTAAAGCTGCTGTATTCAAATAAAAAGAGTGTCAGGTCCTTATAAAAGCCAACAGCTCCTTTTTGGATTCCAAAAATATTTTCCGCAGCGAACTCGTACTGGTTATAAAGTGCCAGGTTTCCCTCCAGATACACGATACGGGCATCCTCATCCGCAGGAGCAGGAAGGTGATTTAAAAGAAGGGGATGTTCATCTCCGTCAGGAATTTTTTGTTCCATCCGTCTGGCGAATCCGATCAATGCCTCCCGGGTCGACTGGGAATCATCAAATCCGATGAGTGTGACGACGAAACGGTTTTTCCAGAAATTGAGGTAATAGTCTTCCAGAGAGGAATCTGATCCGATATCAATCTCTTGTCCGCTGCTTCCGGTTTTAAATGAAAAGGCTCCATAGGCACTTGAGGGGTCTTCCATCTCATAGATCTCAATATTCAGGGACAGACCGCTGTCGCTTCTATAGGATTGGATGGCAGCTCTGAGAAATCCGTATTCATAGTAAATCTCAGCCCCCCCATTTATCAGAAGAAAGAGGTCTTTGCCCTCTGCAGTCTGAGCCTCTCCAGCAGGCTTCCATGTCAGATATTCATTTTTTTCCGGAAGGTATTTAAGTATGCCCTGAGGAGGATTTGGTTGACGGGAACACTGAAGAAAAAGAGCAGCGCTTATTATGAGCACTGATGTGTAAAGCACAGATCTCATCTTTATCCTTGTTTCCATTCAGGGTTGATATTTTCCATTTGAATGGTTTTTGGCCACAGCTGTCTGATTATTAATTTCAGACTGACGCTTCTTTTATTTTAACTTTACTTAAATCGATTTCACCCAAGCCGTGATCATATGCTTTTGTGATTTGGAGAATATCCCTGCCTTCCAGGCCCCAAAGGGAGCAGCAGTAGCTGTCTATAGCCACTCTGTCCGTTCCGGCTATGACTTTTTTGGGTTTTATGATTTCGCCAGGTCCAAAGGGTCCGTTCGTAGTGATAAATTCTGTGGCGTCCACGATGCAGAGGTCGGGTTGGATAACAGTGTTCAGGTCAGCGATGCACTGCTCCAGATGGTCAATGGCATTTAGTTCTGTTTGCCATCCCTGTTTATGAAAGGAGCGGTTTGTTTTTTGTGAGCTCAGCCCCATCAGGTTTTTCATAGTCCCCGTGAATTTGTTGCCTGCATGGTCTTTGGTGATAGGCATATCAATAAAAACGTCATATTTAAAGAGCTCATTCATGATTTGAGCTTCAGTGAGCACTTTGCCGTTGGGCACAGGAAGGGTCTTGAATTGGGATTCATCGCTTCCTTTGACAATAATAAGGTCTGCTCCTTGGTCAGAGATCACTTTTTTTAGTCCCGTTGCCTCCCAGTTTTGGTCCGGAAGCTGGCTGATGCAGGCGATTCTTCCTGCTTCTGCTTTTCGGCACATGGCAATAGCCGCGCGGAGGACTTCGGGTTTGGTAAAGGCTCCGGGATTGTTTCTCTGAGGATTAGCTAAGATGGCAACTTTTGCCCCTTCAGGAACAAAGGCCTGCATCCCCCCCAAGATTCCGACAGCTTTTACCGTATTGTTGGAATAGTCTTCTCCCTGAGCGACCGCTATATCGACATCCGACACCTGTTTTTCTGTTGAAGCCGTTTTCTCTTTGCAGCCGCTTAACAATTCGATACTTAAAAAAGAGGCAGCACCGATAGCCGTGCTCTGTTTAATAAAATCACGACGGTTTATTTTTTTGTTCATATTCATTTTCTTTGTTTATTAAACCTCCGTTTTCGCTTTTTACTCCTCCATTACATCGACATTTATATATATATATAATAAAGAATCAAATGTGAAGATTTTTTTGTGATGCCCTCAAATGAGAACGTCATTTTCATTCTATTGCCTCTTGACTTATATTCCTTCAGCAATTATTCTTCCCTGTGGCGCTGGTTTGAATAAGGGGTATGTATAGATAAAGACAAAAAGAAGCTCATCGCCATTTTTTTATGAATAGGGCAGGTGAATTGCGATGGACGAAAAAAACATGAAAGGAAAAAGGCTTTTTTGTCTGGTAGACGGGGAGCACTATCCTTCCGTTACAAAGCTGACTCTGGAAGAGCTGGAAAAGGCAGGAGCAAAGGTCGTAGGCATCCTGTTTATAGGAGGAACGGAGAAAGTAGAAAATGCGGCAGAGGAGTTGAGAAGCGGCCGGGATGGATACAGGATTTATACTGGGGGAGATTCTTTTCAGGGTACACTCAATACTCTCGGGAAAGCGGTGGAAGATACGCATTGTGACGTGGTGGTTGACCTGTCGGATGAGCCTGTCATTGATTATGATGACCGGTTTCGAATTGCATCACTGCTTTTGTATAAAAACCTCATCTATATGGGAGCTGATTTTCAATTCACACCTCCTCAAAGAGCAAAAGTATTAAACAAACCGAGTCTCAGCATCATTGGTACCGGAAAGCGTGTAGGAAAAACAGCCGTGAGTGTCACTGTTGCCCGTCTGCTTGATAAGAAAGGATTTGATCCGGTTGTGGTCGCCATGGGACGGGGAGGTCCGCCGGAACCGGAAGTTATTGTTCCTGATGAGCTGGAAATAACCGCAGATTTGCTTATTGATATCGCCCGAAAAGGAGGGCATGCGGCTTCTGATTACTGGGAAGATGCTGTTTTGGCCGGAGTCCCTACTATCGGATGCCGGAGATGTGGCGGTGGAATGGCAGGGAGTCCTTTTTTATCTAATGTGCTTGAAGGGGCAGAGAGAACAAATGAAATGCCCCAGCGTTTTGTGATAATGGAGGGTTCAGGGCCGACCCTTCCCCCCGTTGCCACGGATGTCTCTCTTGTTGTGGTGGGAGCGGCACAGCCTCTGAGACACATCACAGGTTTTTTTGGGGAATACCGGCTCATGCGTTCGGACCTTGTTGTGGTGACCATGTGTGAAGACCCTATGGCCAGCAGGGAAAAAGTCAAACAAATAGAAAAAGGAATCATCGGGCTTTGTCCTGAGATGGACATAGCATTGACCGTGTTCAGGCCGGAACCCCACGGTGACATATCGGAAAAAAAGGTCTTCATGGCCTTGACGGCAAATCCTGTAATGAAGGATAAGCTGAGAGGTTATGTTGAGGAAACTTACGGCTGCTCGGTGGTTGGGATTTCGACCCATCTTTCTAACAGAAAAAAACTACGCTGCGATCTACAGACCGGATTAGAGAGAGCGGACGTCCTCCTGACAGAGATAAAGGCAGCTTCCATTGACGTGGCTGCAAGGACAGCTAAAGAAAAGGATTGTGACATCGTATTCATGCATAACAAATCCGTGCTCGTCGGAGGGAATATCGAAAGTCTTGAGCAAGCTGTGCTCAACCTGTGTCGATCCGCATATAAGGGAAATAGAAAATGACAGAAGTGATAAAAGGAAATAAAAGATATCCGTTTTCCAAAGGCATTCTGGCTAAGTCTATCACCAGGACAGGGATCCCGATGAGTGAGATTTATGAGATAGTCAACGATGTTCAAAAGAAACTCAAGGGCAGGGAAAGAGACGAAGTCAAAAGCGGTTACATCAAATCTCTTGTGTGTGAATGCCTTCTTTCCAGAGGCTATAAGACTGAAGAGAGATATTACCGTATAACAAGGGAAATCAAATATCTGAATAAGCCGATGGTAGTAATGATAGGCGGAAGCACTGGAGTTGGGAAATCAACCATTGCTGCGGAAGTGGCCCACCGTTTGGGGATAACACGGTCTATCGGATCCGATGGAATAAGGGAGGTAATGAGATACATGGTTCCCTATTATTTTATGCCCATACTTCATGAATCCAGCTTTACGGCGGGAAAAAGGCTGAAAAGCCCTTATGTGAAAGAGAACCTTATTTTTGCTTTTACCCAGCAGGTAAATTCAGTAGCGGAAGGCGTCCATGCGTTTATCAAAAGGGGAGTTACAGAAGGAATCCACACAATGATCAATGGGATTCATTTGGTTCCCGGTTATGTTGACCTCTCAAAAGAAATGGATGATATGTTCTGCTTTCATTACATTCTGCATTTATCTGATGTTCAAAACCATATCCAGCAGATTTATTACCGTTCAGAGGGGAGCCGGAGAGACCCGGAGCGCTATGTGGAGGAGATAACCAACATAAGGGAAATCCAGACCTTTATAAAAAACATGGCGGAAGAAAAAGGGGTGCTGGTGATTGAAAATGATGATATAAAAAAAACGATTTCCATTATCATGGATGATATCATCACGACACTGGAAGAGGAGGTCAGTAAATGAATCTTCATTATCCTGCTTTTTATGACCTGAAGAGGCCTGTCAGGGAAGTCATGACCAAAAGACTTATAGGCATAGACAGCAAAGCTACTTTCAGAGAAGGCGTTGCGAAAATGGTGGAGTTTAGTATCAGTTCTCTGGTCATCACAAACGGAGGCGATGTTGTGGGCTTTATAACGGATACGGATGTCAAACGCTCCGTTGCATCGGGACTGACACCTGACACGAAGATAGAACAGATCATGACCACTGATTTGATAACTGTCAATATCAGTGCCTCTGTAAGGGAGGTGCTTGAGACGATGTCTAAGAACAAGATAAAACATTTACTTGTGACAGAAAAAGGAAAGGTGGTCGGCATAGTGACAGTACGCGACCTTGAGCATATGGTGCGGCAGAAGCTGGAAACATACATTTCACGGGAATGACATGAGAATTCTCCATATCTCTGATACCCATATAGGCGGGGCCTTAGATTTCAATAAAGAAGTGTTGGAAGGTATTCTGGGGGAAACCAGAAAACAGAAATATGATTTAGTCATTCACTCAGGGGATGTCACTCAGGGAGGCCGAAGACAGGAATTTGAACAGGCCAGAAAAATTCTATCCCGTGTGGATATTCCCCTCATTGCGCTTGCAGGTAATCATGATGCCCGTTCAGGCGGTCTCTATCTTTTTGAAAAATACATAGGGCCTTTAAACGGAGTGCGTGAGATCGGTGATGCTGTGATTATCCATGTGAACAGTGCCTTTGAAGACAGTGACCAGGGCCGGGTCGGCATGGTCAAATTTGATATAATGAGGAAGGCACTCAATGATTATAGTGAGAAAAAAATAAAAATCATAGTGCTTCACCATCATACTATTCCCATCCCCATGGCCGGCAGGGAAAGAAATGTTCTCACCAATGCGGGGGACATTTTGGACCTTATTTTAAAAGAAGACGTTGACCTCGTTCTCTCCGGTCACCGCCATTATCCGAACATATATCAGATCGAAAACACAGTTTTTATTAATGCGGGGACAGTAAGCGCCACAAAAACCCGATATGGAGATGTCAACTCTTACAATATCATAGAGATCAATGAGAGTGCTTGCAAAGTCAGGACCATAAGGTTGGATGACAAGGTCCAGGGATTTTCTTTTCCAAAGCGTAAAAAAAGGATTTTTTCTGATTTTGGAGAGAGAGAGTTCAGGGCTGTACACGTTGCCAACACGTTGATTTCTGACTCAAGAGCCTTTTTAAAACGCAATTTTCTAAACGCAATGGATACTATAAAGAAATTGAATCCCGATCTTCTGGTCCACTGCGGCGGCATAGTACGAGAAGGCATTGCAGGAGATTATGATACAGCAGTCAGTTATATGGAAGAGCTTGAGGTCCCCGTGGTTTACACTCCTGCGGGACGTGATATAAATTATCTTGGGTATTACCTTTTTCCTACTTATTTTGGTTCCATTGACCAGAGATATTCGAGTGAGACTATTTTATTCCAGGGGGTTTGCTCTGCTCAGTATGATTCCCGGGAAGGGATCGTCGGCCCCAGCCAGAGAAAGCTTTTACTAAAAAAGCTGAAGACTCCGGAGAAAACTAAAGCTGTGTTCCTGCATCACAATGTGCTCCCTATTCCCCACAGCAGGGAAAAAGGGCTGTTGGAGGACAGTGGAGACCTTTTGCGTGATCTTGTGGATGCGGAAATAGATCTTGTCCTGACCGGTACTTCCTCCCATCCCTTTGCCGCTCAAATCGGAGATACCATTGTTGTTAACGCCAATTCATTAAGCAGCGTGTACCAGCGGAGTGTCTTCGGAAATTCCTTTAATATCATAGACATTTATGAAGGAGCCATTGCTGTGTTTGAAGTGAACAGCTTATGGGGCCGGAGGCGTCTTCTTGGGATATGGGAGAGAAATAAGAGAGCGGATGATTCCAGGTTTTGATTTTGCTCTTCCCCAATTTTTGATGTTGACTTCATGACTTATAACACATATATTTACCAAAAAGAGAAGTGTGGTGAATTGACTTATAAATGCGAACCGCAGGGCATGGTTTGAGCGTATTTAAGGCAAAGGATTGTTTGTTAGGGATGCATCAAACAGGGTCGCATGATATTGGGAAGGGAGTATCCCTTTTATGACCGGGAATAAAAATAACATTGTTTCCATTACAAAACAGGATTTCATGGATATTGCCGGAGTCATGTTTGTGGTCCTTGACACCAACGCCAGAGTCGTCATGATCAACAAGAAAGGCTGTGAGATACTGGGATATAAAGAGGATGAGATTCTTGGGAAAGACTGGTTTTCACATTTTCTTCCCAAAGAATCAAGAGATAAAGTAAGGTCTGTTTTTAATAAGCTCATTAAAGGAGACCTCAAGCCTCCTGAATTCTATACAAATCCTATAGTGACAAAGAACGGTGAGCAGAGATATCTGTCTTTTCACAATAACATCCTTAGAAACAGAGAGGGAAACATAGTGGGAACTCTCAGTTCGGGAGAAGACATCACCGAACGAAAAAAGACTGAAGAAGCCCTGAGGAAAAGCGAACAAAAATACCGTAATTTCTTTAAGACCGCAAGAGATTGTGTTTTTATTACATCCAGAGATGGAAAGTGGCTGGATATGAACGATGCGGCAGTGGAATTATTTGAGTATATAAGCAAAGAAGAGCTAAGAAAGGGAAGCGTATATGACCTTTATGCCAGACCGGAGGAGCGAGATGCCCACTTAAAGAAGATCGAAAAGAAGGGTTATGAAAAGGAAAATCCGATTGACCTAAAGAAAAAAGACGGTACCATCATCCACACACTGATTACTTCTGTCCCGATAGAGGATGAAAGGGGAAAGGTCACTGCTTATCAGGGAACCATACGCGATATCACTAAACAGAAGAAAACAGAAGCGGCTCTTAAAGAAAGCGAGGCGCGCTACAGAGCTCTTTTTGACCGCTCCCGTGATATTGTCTTTATTCATGACTTCAAAGGCAATTTTATTGACGCGAACAAAGCAGCCTTAGACATTTTTGGCTATTCAAAAGAAGAGATCAGGGCCTTGAATTTTAGCTTTCTTCTGGCGGATAATGAACAGAATTCAGAGGTTGGGAGAGCCCTAAAAGAATTGGCTGAGACCGGCCGGCAGAAAGAACTCACGGAGTTTAAGCTCAAGAAAAAAAATGGGGAAATCATATGGGTGGAAACAAAGTCATCCGTGGTTTTTAGAGATGGGAACCCAGTGGCTATTCAGGGAATCGCACGGGATGTAACGAAGCGCAAAAAAGCAGAACAGCAAATAGAAAGAAGCCTTCATGAAAAAGAAGTTCTGCTGCAGGAAATCCACCACCGGGTAAAAAACAATATGCAGATTATCATCAGCCTGTTAAGGCTCCAATCCCATGATGTCAAAGACAAAAGAGACCTTGAATTATTCCGAATGAGCCAGGAACGGATCTATTCGATGGCCCTTATCCATGAGAAGCTTTACAGATCTAAGGATTTCACCAGAGTGAATTTTGCACAATATTTTGAAAGTTTCATCATTCATATCCTCCACACCTATAATGTGGATTCGAAGAAGATTAGATACAATCTGGATGTTGATGAGGTCAAGGTTGATATCAATAAAGCGATTCCTTTAGGTCTGATATTCAATGAACTGGTTTCTAATGTTTTTAAACATGCTTTTCCTGACGGCCGGAGAGGCGAGGTTTTAATCAAGCTGAGGCGTCCTAAGAAGAATAAGAAGATCACGTTAATCATCAGAGATAATGGGGTGGGTATGCCGGATGAACTGGATGTGGAGAATCCCAAGACTCTGGGGCTTCAGTTAGTGAAAGATCTGGTAGAGCAGATAAACGGAGACATTCGCATAAAGAAAAAAGCCGGGACTGAAATTGAAGTAATCTTTTAGAGCAGACAATCCTTCCGTTCTTTTGCAAACCCTCATATACTTTTGTTTTGAGGTATATTATGTTTTGAATTTACTCTGTCTTTTTTATATTCTTAGGGAGATAGTGATAAAATAATTTTCGGAGGTCATTTATGGCAGTAAAAAGAAGGGATTTTCTCAAAATCGGAGCCTGTTCAGCCGGAGCCGCACTCTTGAGTTCAGCCTGCTCTTCAAGCAAAGACAGGGTTAAAGAAGCTGATCCCCTAAGCCGGCTCAGCCTAATGACGGATGATGTGGTTCCCATTTCAGATAAGGAACGAGTGCAGCGTATGGAAAAAGCGAGACGCTTTATGCGGGAAAACGATATAAAGGCCATATATCTTGAACCCGGTTCCAGCATGTTTTATTTTACAGGCGCTAACTGGTGGCAAAGCGAGAGGATGTTTGCTGCTGTCCTTCCTGCTCAGGGAGAGATAGTCTGGATATGTCCTGCTTTTGAGGAAGGCCGGGCTAGAGAACAGATCCGGTTTGGAGATGATATCAGAACCTGGGAGGAACATGAAAGTCCTTACGAGCGGGTGGTCCAGGCTTTAACGGATAGAGGCATAAAGACTGGAAAAATCGGTATCGAAGAAAGGGTGAGATTTTTTCTTTTTGACGGGATCCGGAAGCAGGCACCCCACCTGGAATACGTGAGCGCAGACCCTGTAACAGTGGAATGCCGGGTGCACAAATCTCCGTCTGAGATCGCTCTCATGCAGAAGGCGGCGGATATCACTATTGAGGCTTATAAGGCTTCCGTAGCAATGCTCGAGAAAGGGATGACTAAGGAAGACTTTTTTGCTGTTTCTTCTGCTGCGCATAGGGCGCTGGGTGCTGCAGGAGGGATCGGCGCTCAGATCGCTGAAGCCTCGGCCAGTCCCCACGGAAGCGTAAAGAGGATCGAGCTGAAAGAAGGAGATATTGTTCTTATGGACGGAGGCTGCAGTGTGGATGGATACAGGTCTGATATCAGCCGGACCGTTGTATTCGGAGAACCGACGCAGAGGCAGAAAGAGATGTGGGATCTGGCAAAAAAAGCGCAGACCGCTGCGTTTGAAAAGGCAGAATTGGGAGTGCCCTGTGAGGAAGTGGATGCCGCCGCGCGGAAAGTCTATAAAGACTATGGATTTCCCGGAGGATACGGGCTGCCCGGATGCCCCCACCGTACCGGACACGGCATAGGCCTGGATGGTCATGAATGGATCAATCTGGTCAAAGGAAACAAACGGCCCATGGAGCCGGGGATGTGTTTCAGCAATGAGCCCATGCTGGTGCTTCCCGGGGAATACGGAATAAGGCTCGAGGATTGTATTTATGTGACCGAACAGGGAGTCAGATATTTTTCCCAGCCTTCTCCCTCTATTGACCAGCCCTTTGCTTAGAGTAGAATAATCTTAGCTTCTGTTAGTGACTTCAAGCCCTTGAAAATTTAAGGAAACAGGAATGTGTTTTATCCCTTTTCCCAGGGAATTTATTTCTCCTAGCATTTTCTTTTTGTGAATCGGTTGGTCGGAGCAAAGTATGGTGAGAGAGCCGCCTTTTCCTCCGGCACCGTTGACTTTCCAGCCTGAAGCATTGTATTTTCTGGCGATCCGGATAACTGACTCGGCCTGTTCGGAGATCAGATCCGGATGCAGTGAACGCTGGCATTCGTTGTTTTCTTTCATGATTTTTCCAAATAAATCAAGGTCGCCTTTTAGCAAGCAGGGTCCGGCTTCCCTGGCTAATTCTTTCATTTTGTTTATCAGAGGGAACCCGGATCCTTTGTCTTCGAGAAGCCTTATCACTTCTTCGTGAAGCAGGGATGAGCTGTGGCTGCTTCCTAAATAGATGAGACAGAGTCTGGTGTCGAGCGCCTTTTTTACTTGTTTCCGGAGTCTCAGTTTGGAAACACGGGCTTGGGGGTAGCTGTACATATCAATAAAACACACTCCCCCGTAAGCTGCGCATATTTGGTCCTGGATCCCGCTCTGCCACTCTAATTTTTCTGTTTCTACTCTATGGGCTAAAGAGGCTATCTCTTGTGCTGCGTGTTTTTGGGGGGTTATTTGATTCAGGGCTCCAAGAAGCGCGACACAGACCGATGCAGAGGTTCCGGTTGAACTTCCCGCCGGGATACGGGAGTCGATTTGAATATCCAGCTTCAGGTCTTCGGGTACAGGAAGCGAGCCGATGGCAGCTTGGAGAAGAGGATATCTATCATATTCGGGCTTGTCCGGATCGACAAGGAATCTTTCTCCGAAGTTTTTCGCATCAACTGAAACTCTTTGTTTTTTATTTTCAATATTTTTAGTGACCCTTATTTCAACGTCCACTCCCGGGTCAACGGCTGTGTTGAGCACTTTCCCCTGTTTTGAAAACCAGGTATCGGTCCATCCTCCGATATCATTGATCCGAACCGGAGTGTGAGATGAAATGGTTTTGATAATGCTTTCTCTTTTTTCCATTTCCTTTTTTCTTCTTATATTACCATATTTAGGGACGTCCCATTAGGTACCACCCTATTCAATTTTATATATATTATCCCGTATTGAGCCGTAAGGTCTTGATTGTAAAACATATTTTTTGGATAGCAAAACGTATCGTTCTATTGAACTCGGTGGGCTGCACGAATATAATGGGACAACAAGGAGGTCATAATGAAGGTCAGAACACTTATTCTCGTCTTCAGTATAGTCTTGCTCTTTTTTCCCGGAATGAGCGGGAACAAAGGAGAGGACCGGGTTTCTTCTGCTGATAGAACAGATGCATGCACAGATATCGTTGTGGGGCGGGCCGCCTCAGCGGACGGGTCGGTCATCACCTCGCACACGGGATGCTGCCAGGAGTGCCGTGTTCATGTCGTACCAGCCCGGAAGTATCCGCCGGGTGCGAAGGCACCCGTCTATTACGGGCTCCAGGACGTCCGGAAGCCTCTCGAGGAATATGGAAAAATCATCGGATACATCCCCCAGGCGGAGAAAACCTACGCCTACTTCCATACCGGTTACTCTCACATGAACGAGCATCAGCTAGCAATAGGAGAGAGCACTCTCAGCCAGCGGGACGAACTCAAGACCGACATCAAAACGGGCCGGCAGATCATGAGTATCGAGATGGCCCAGGTCTTTGCCCTCCAGCGGTGCCGTACAGCCCGCGAAGCGATCAGGCTCATCACGTCCCTTGTGGATGAGTACGGGTTTCTTCCCTCATGCGGGCCGGAGTCCGAGGCCCTGTGCATTGCCGATCCAAAGGAAGTTTGGGTTCTCGAGGTCTTCAGCATCGGGCCGGAGTGGGACCCGGAAAGCAGCGAGCCGGGAGCCATCTGGGCGGCCCAGAGAGTACCGGATGACCATATCGCTGTCGTCCCCAACTGGAGTATCATCAAGGAGATCGACCTCAGCCGTCCTGATGAGTTCATGGCCTCGAAAAATTACATGCAGGTGGCCGTAGATCACGGCTGGTACGACCCTGAGAGCGGCAGGCCCTTCATCTGGCAGGAAGCCTACTCTCCGTATCCGCGGGAATGGGCGGTCAGCCGGTTCTGGCTGTTTTTCACGCGGTTCGCCCCATCCTTAAAGGAGTGGCCGGATAAGAGTCTGAAAACGCCCCACACGGGCTATGATGCCTACCACCAGTATCTGGAACCGCTCTCGACCTATCCTTTCTCGGTCAAGCCCGACCGAAAGGTTTCCGTAAGGGACGTCATCGGGTTCCAGCGATCGGTGTTCGAGGGGACGATCTATGACATGACAGCGGACACCGACTGGTTCCTTCCGGACGGCCGGGGAGGGATGAAAAAAAGCCCCCTGGCCACGCCCTTTCCCACCCGGGACATGCGCGAGCTCTTGGATATCACCTGGCGGCGGATGGTCTCGCGGGGCGGTTACGGCATGGTCGCCCAGCTCCGTAGCTGGCTGCCCGCGGCTGTCGGAGGGGTCTACTGGTTTTACCTGGACAACCAGTATGTCAGCACCTATGTGCCGATTTACGCCGGGGTGCAGGAGATCGCTGCCCCATACAAGACATACAACCCGGACGAGTTCAGCGAGGATTCGGCCCGCTGGGTGATTGACTTCGTGGATAACCTGCTCTATCTGCGCTGGCAGGAAGCGGTCCGTGACCTGAAAAAGGTCCGCGATCCGCTGGAGGAGAGCTTCTTTAGCGATATGACGGAGGTCGAGGCCAAAGTGTTGGCCCTTATCGAAGAGGATCCCGAACAGGCTAAGATGTATCTTACGGACTACACCAAGAGGAGCATGGAAAAAACAGTCCGGATGTACAAAGCCCTCCGCAACTTCCTCATCACCAAGTACACGAATAACAAGCTAGGCCTTTAATATATTTGGGGATATCCCAAATTATTCGAAGCGGAGGGAATCAATGGGATTTTTAGATGCAGCCCTTACGGTCTGGAAGCTGACGGTAATCACTGCGATCATAAGAGCCAGGCCTGCCGTCACCAGGAACATCCACAGGCTGAGGTCAATACGGTAGGCAAAGTTCTGCAGCCAGCCTCTCATGAAATACCAGGCCACAGGCCATGCCAGGATATTGGCGATAAGGACCCATTTTGCGAATGTTTTGTTCAAATTTGAAACCAGTCCCGGCACGGAAGCTCCCAGGACTTTCCGGATCCCGATCTCCTTTGTTTTTTGATCCACAATAAAGGAGGCCAGGCCGAACAACCCCAGACAGGCGATAAACAAGGCTAGAAATGAAAAGGCGGTGAACATTTTTTGGGTCTGTTTTTCGTTTATGTAGAGATTGTCGAAATCCTGATCCAGAAATGAGTAGTCGAAAGGACAGGATGGAGAGAATTCCTTCCATGCCGTTTCTATTTTCTTGATAGTCCGGGAAAGATCTCCTGTTTCCAGCTGTGCCGCAATAACCTGCTCGGGCCATTGATAGTACCCTCCGCTAAGAAAGAGCGCCATGGGCCTGATTTCATGATGGAGGGATTCGTAGTGGTAGTCCTTGACAACGCCGATGACCGTAAAATTACCTCTTTCTTTAGCCCAGTTATTGATCCTTTTTCCTATAGGATCTTCCCAGTTGAGCAGTTCCGCTGCTTTTTCATTAAGAACAGCGGCATGGGAATCCGAGGGAAATTCTTTTGAGAAAAACCGGCCCTGCGCCATCTCCAGTCCCAGTGTTTTTAAAAATTCTTGGTCGCACACACACATATTCAAGGTAAAACCTTCATCCACACCTTCGGCACCAAAACCGATATTGCTGAATCTCATTCCCGGCAGGGTGGATGTTCCAGAGACATGAGTGATCCTCGTTTCCTTTCTCAGGCTTTCCTTGAAAGCCTCGGTGTTATTCCCCAGGGATTCTGTATTCTTGATGACAAGGACTTGATTTTTCTGGAATCCTAATTTCTTGTTCTGAAAGAATTTCATCTGCTGAAACACGACCAGGGTCCCGATCATAAGAAAAATGGAGATGGAAAATTGAAAAACGACCAGTGTATTCCGAAGCCATGTCCCGCCTTTGCCCACTCCTTTGAACCCCTTGTTTTTCAAAGCAGCCACAGGCTTGATTGACGAGAGGAAGAAGGCCGGATAAGAACCTGAGATCACCCCCACCAAAAGCCCGAGAGCCAGCAAAAGAGGGATGACCAATGGGTTGTGCAGGTAGTTGAGATCAAGAGGCCGGTCGACCAGGTTTCTGAAAAACGGAAGGAAAAGGTGGACGATCCCCATTCCCAGAGTTAATGCGATGAAGCTCAAAATAACAGATTCGCTGATGAACTGGGCTACCAGCTGGCTTTTTCCCGAGCCCACCACTTTTCTCATTCCTACTTCTTTGGCCCTGAGAGATGATTTGGCTGTGGATAGGTTCATGAAGTTGATGCATGCGATCAGCAGGATGATGATACTGACTACGAAAAAGACATACACATAGGTCTCGTTCCCGTTGGATTCGAATTCTCCGTTCAGGTCAGATGTCAGATGGATCTTGGTGATGGGCTGGAGATAGTATTCCCAGGAATTCCCTTTGGCAACCCATGAATCAAATTGTTCGCCGCCCATGTATTTCCGGGCGAACTCCTTGAGTTTTTCATTGAATGTCTCTGCGGAGGTTCCTTTTTTCAGGAGAAGGTAGGTGATGAAATTATTGGCTGTCCATTCGGTTTCGTTGACAAAATCCGGGAAAGTTGCCAATGATACAAGCATGTCATAGTGAAAGTGGGAGTTTGCCGGCATGTTCTCCGAAATTCCGGTGATCTCAAAGTCTTTAGCTCCCACTCCCCACGAAAACTCAACCCGGAGGACCCTTCCGACCGCATCTGTAGTCCCGAAGTATTTGACCGCACTATCCCTGGAAAGAACCATAGTATTGGGATTTGTCAGTACGGATTTTGGATCACCGTGTATGAGCGGGACAGTAAAGATATCGTAAAAAGTCTCATCCACAGCATAAAACCGGGACTCATAAAATGTCCTGTCTCCAGAAATAACAGGGACTTCTCCGAGCCTGAAGAATTTGACTCCTGATTCGATCTCGGGAAAATCAAGAAGAAGTTTCCGGAAAGTTTCCGCAGAGGAATAGGTCTGGCGAATCTGGGTGTTTCCGATGGATGCTCTGACCGCGATCCGGTGTATCCGGTCGGCTTTCTCATGGAACCTGTCATAGCTTAATTCATGGGTTACAAAGAGAAGGATCAGGACACTGCATGCGATACCTATGGCCAGTCCTGTGATGTTGATGAAAGAAAACGCTTTATGTTTGAAAATATTTCTGACGGTGACTTTAAGGTAATTTTTTAGCATTTGAAATCCTTTCTAAAACGCTCACCTTTACGGCAAACAAAAAAAATTGCCGTAGCTATTTAGACAAAGGCCGAATAATCAAGGCTTAGCATTTGGGTTCTTATATATAGACGTAGATTTGTCCTAAATGGTTTCCCGGGACCATTCATTCATGCCTGAGAGCCACTGCCGGATCGACCTTGGCTGCTCTCATGGCCGGATAAACTCCTGAGGCCAAGCTTATAATGACCGCAAATATCACAGCTCCGATGCACAGCCACCAGGGGAAGTCAAAGTAATGGATATAAGGAATGTTTTGTTTTGAAAGAAAATAGTTCACGATCCGGTTTATGAGACCGCTGACAATCCAGCCCAGCAGAAGACCAAAAATTCCCCCCAGAAAGCCGATCACACTTGTTTCAAAGAAGAAGACTTTTTTGATGTCCTTGTTCGAAGCACCCACGGCTTTCATGATTCCTATTTCTTTGTATCTTTCCATTATGGACATGATCATGGTGTTTGTGATTCCAAGGGAAGCCACAACAATGGCTATCATTCCCACGGCAAATAAAAACATGTCCATGAATAGAAATCCTGTCCGGATCTCTTCAAATTGATCACTGAAGGCAAAGCTTTGAAAGCCCATGCGTCGGATTTTTTCCTTGACAGAAGGGATGAATTTTGGGGAAGAAAGCCTGACATTGACCATGGAATATCCGGAACTCCCCGCGTTTCTGAAAAAGTCCCACAGGCTTGTGACCGAGATCTTATCCATTGTTTGTGACATTCCAAAAGGAACAAACACCTGGCTCCTTAAGGGGGTCGGGTCTTCAAACCCAATATTTCCTGAGATGCCCACAATGGTGAAAGAATACACTTTCTGCGCAATAGGGAGTCTGCTGCCTGATAGGATAGAGCCAATTTTCTTTGGGTCCAGTGAAGACAGGTCAAAAAAGAAAGTCCTGATATTGATTTTTTGGCCAAGGGCCTCCTGGATGTCTTTGATTCCAAAATCGGAAAGAAGCGAGCTGTGGATGATGACAGAGGGCTCATCTTCGCTGGAAAAAGTTTTCCCGGCATTGATTTTTATCAGTTTGGAACGGGCAAATTTGACCGGGAGAGCCTGCACAAGAGAGAATTCTTTCTGTCCGTTCAGTTCGATCTGGGCAGGAAACCGGATATCAGGAAAGGCTGTTTCCACGCCTCTGATAGAGCGTATGTTTTCAATGGCTTTATCATCCAGTGGGATTCCCTGCGAATCTTCTCGATCAGATACGGCTTGTTCATTTGATTCATCTTCTTGGATTTCACCTGGAAAAACAGATATGTAATTAAACAGCTCCATCTTTTTAAAGGCATCTGTGACATTCTTCTGCATGCCTTTGCCAAAAGATATCATGGAGACAAGGGCTCCTATACCGATCACCACACCAAATATGGTCAAAAGCGAGCGGAGTTTGTGTGACCAAAGATTAGAAAGAGAAAAGCTTATATAATCGTTGAGTTTCATTCGGATAGCTCCGCAAACCAGACTTGAATCACTTTAAGACCCTGATTTTGATGTGAGAGGGATATTCTGAGGAGCGGTACACTCTGTGGGTGGCCTTCTGAAAATCGGATTCCTGAGCATGGTATATGTCAGTGAATTTTTGGGGATTGCGGTCAATAAGGGGGAACCAGGTGCTTTGGATCTGGACCATGATCTTGTGTCCTTTTTGAAAGCAGTGGCCTTTGTCTCTGAGGTCATATTCGATGTGTGTGATTTTACCGGGCACAAACGGCTCGGGGTGTTCAAAGCTGTTGCGGTATTTCCCTCTGAACACGTCCGCACCCACAAGCATCTGGAAATGTCCCATCCTCACGCCGCACGGGTTGGGTTTGTTGTCAGGAGCATCGCCGGGATAGACATCGATCAATTTGACCACCCAGTCCGCATCTGTTCCAGTGGTAGACACATAAAGGCTGGCAATGAGAGGACCGGCAATAGTGACATCCTCTGTAAGAACATCTGTCTCAAAAACCAGGACATCGGGTCTTTGAGCTGCGAATCTCTGGTCTTCGACCATCCAGAGATGCCCCTGGAAAGTTCGTATCTCTGCGGTATAAGGGACAGGCTTATTGGGGTCACTGATAAAAGAGTCGTTTTCGTTTTCTTCAGAGGGAGGGTCAAAGGAGAGTTTCCCGTCAGCATGAAGGTAGAGATTCTTCGCTTGTGTTTCTTTGGGCGGCCAGTGGTCGTATGATCTCCACCGGTTCAATCCGGTTATAAAGACCAGAGCCTCGGGCAGGTCCAGGGAACCTTTATCTTTCAGATAGAAGTTAAAAAACGGAAGCTCCACATTTTCCCTGAAATATTCTCCGGTTTTAGAGTCAAACCGGATATTTCCCAGGCTGTCTCCGTCCATTCTTGCCCACCCGCCGTGAAGCCATGGGCCTACCACGAGTGTGCTCCTATTCTGCGGATTCTCCTTCTCAATGGTATAGTAGATGCTCATAGGACCGTAGAAATCCTCCGCATCAAACCATCCGGCAATGTTTAAAACAGCAGGTTTGATATTTTTGAGATACTGGAGGACATTTTGCTTTTTCCAGTAGTCATCGTAATCTCCGTGCTCCATGTACTCGTTCCAGGTGGGGACACGGTTGTGAAAGTATTTTTCGTCAACATTGGAGACAGGGCCCAGGTCTAAGAAGAATTTGTATCCATCAGGTGTTCCAAAGTCAAATCTCTGAACTCCTTTTTCCGTGGTCCCGGTTCTTGTTTGAGCGTTATGAGCCAGCCATCCAAACGTATACATGAGCCGGAAAGCGCCGTTGTGATGGAAGTCATCCCCTATCCACATATCAGAAGGCGATGCTTGAGGGGAGGAAGCTTTCAGAGCGGGATGGGCGTCAATCATGCCCATGACGGTCTGAAAGCCGGGATAGGATATACCCCACTGCCCCACGCGTTCGTTGTGGTTGGGAATATTTTTCAAAAGCCATTCAATGGTATCATAGGTGTCGTTGCTTTCATCTGTATCCCGGGGGCCTTGCTTGTTTTTTTTATGAGGCCTCATGACCGTGAATTCTCCTTCTGATTTAAACTTGCCTCTGACATCCTGGTAGACAAAGATGAATCCTTCTTCGGCATACGCCCTGTTTGGGCCGAGAAAGGGCCGAAATCGGTTTGCTTCATAATAACCCACCGAGTAAGGAGTCCGAAAAAGAAGGATGGGGTATTTTTGACTTTTATCCAGGGGAGCATAAATCTGTGTGCAGAGTTTGACGCCATCCCTCATAGGGATCATGTGTTCGGATTTCGCATAGTTAGCTTTGATGTCAAAATCTTGGCCGGAGATAAGGAAGGCTGTGATCAGTAACAGCAGCCCTATTCCCAAAGCAGCCGGACGGGGCCAGAGCGCTTGTCTGGATTTTTTCATAAAAGGCCTCCTGTAAAGAGTTGATAAGGGAAAATCCCTTTTCCATATAGCACGGGATCCCATTGAAGTCAAAAAAAGAAATGTATTCCCCTATCCAAAAATTCGAAGAAAAATGTATTTGTGTGTGATACAATAAAAAAAAGTGAACAGGGACCGGACTTTTAATATCAAGATTCTTTTTTATTCTCTCTTTAGAGCGGGTGTCTTGCTTTGTTTTTTTCTGTCCTTGTTTCCTCTCTCTTATGCCCGTGCTGAAGAGCTACGAACGGTCAGCCTCAAAGTAGCAGCGGATGAGGAATTCCGCAGCCAAAGTGACTGGCAGCTCAAAGCAAAAAGATTGATATCCCGTTCTTCAGACAGATTTGAAAATGAGTTCGCTATCCGGTTTCGCATTGAGAAATTCGTTTTCTGGACTTCAGACAACAGCGCGGATTCCCTCTTTGAACTGCTGCATGATTTGAGGAAAAAGGTTCCTCATGAAGGCTGTGACGTGGTCATGGGATTGATATCTCAAGGTCAGCAGGGAGCAAAGTTCGAATACTCCGGCATCGCAGCCTACCTGAACAGCACTGTCTTACTGAGAGAACTTCCATCTGAATCAACAATGGAACGGTTGATGACTCATGAATTTGGCCACTTGTTCGGAGCCGCTGACCTTCACGAAAAAGATTCTCTTATGGATGAAGAAAAGCCGGGGGATAAATTCGATGGATTCACAAGAGATCTTATTGTCTTGAATAAGCAGAGAGACTTCAGCCCGTATGTTTTTCCGTTGTCCGGAGAGGAAATGGATAAAGCGGTGACGCTGTATAATGAGCGCAAATCACTTGGGCTCGGAGAAGACAGTGTAAGGATGCTTCTGGCTGTTTTTTACCTGGAGATGGAGGATTATCCCTCCATGATGGAAGAGTGTCTCGCCCTGATAGGAAAAAATCCCGATTCAGCCGAAGCTCACAATCTCATGGGCATTGTTTTGAGAAGAACCGGCCGGATCGACGAAGCTGTTTCCGAGTATAAAGAGGCACTGGCTCTTGAACCGGGTTTCCCGGAAGTCCTCTATAATCTGGGGATCGCTCTTATGAAAAAAGTCCTGTTGGACGAGGCCGTTGAAAAATTTAAAGAGGCTCTCAGACTCTATCCGCGTTATGCAAAAGCCCATGCCAATCTGGGGCATGTCTATGTTGAAATGAACAGGGCCAATGATGCGGAAAAAGAATGCCGTAAAGCGCTGGAGATAAATCCCCGCTCTGCAGAAGCCCTCTCGACTTTGGGTGCGGCCTTGATTTTAAAAGAAAATTATGAGGAAGCCGAACGTGTTTCTCATACGGCTCTTGAAATCGATCCCCGGCTTTACGGGCCCCATAATAATCTGGGAACAGTGTATGTGCATAGCAGCAGGATCGACGAAGCATTAAAAGAATACAAAAAAGCGATCAGGATAAAATCCGATTATGTGCAAGCCCATTACAATCTCGGGCGGGCTTATTTTCTAAAGGGAATGCTGGAAGAAGCAAAAAAAGAGCTGCTTGAGGCGGTTCGTTTAAGACCTGAATACGACGAGGCCTTCTGCAGTTTGGCAGCGGTTTATCTTAGGATGGGTGACATTGACCGGGCGGTCCGAGAGAGCCGGTCCGCTTTGGAGATAAATCCCAGTAACGCAGTGGCGCATTTCAATTTAGCCCATGCCCTTTACAGGCAGGGATCCCATGAACAGGCAGAAAAAGAATGCCGCAGGGCCATGGTCTTGGGCCTTGAGGTGCCTCAATCATACAGCCTTCTGGGTATCATACTAGAGGAGACGGGAAAAAGGCGAGATGCCAGGAAGCAGTTTTTAATGGCGTTGGATTTAGATCCTCAATTTGTGGAAGCCCACTTGAATCTGGCAAACCTTTATTTTAAAGATAAGGATTTTTCCAAATCCGAATCACATTATAAGAAAGTCCTAGCGGTTGAGCCTTTAAACGGTCAGGTGTGTCATTATTTAGCTTTGGTCTATTTTTATTTAAAGGATTATGACCTGTCGCTGACTTATGTCAAAAAGGCCGAAAGTTTAGGCGTCGCGGTGAATCCTGACTTTAAAAAAGACCTTTTCGATGTGATTGACAAGAAAACCTATCAATAAAATCCATTTTTTATTTTAATTTTGTTATGGTGATCTTATAGTTGAACCAATCCCCTTTGCTGCGGTTGATGACTTTTCCGTCTTCAAGAGGAATTTTTTCGCCGGAAAGGCTGAAGAGAAACTCAGAAGATTTAAATGTCCTGTTATATATTTTTTCTCCCAGATTTCCTAAACTGCGGGGCACACAGGTGACACATGTCAGGGGTACATACTTGGGCCATTGGAGCTGTACGGTGTTTCCTGATACTTTTCCGTTTATTTTTTCCCCTGTGAAGTCAATGTCAAGGTCTTGACTGCCCTCGCATTCTTTTTCACTGCATCTGTAGAGGTCCTCGTGTTGAAAAACAAGACCGTGGTCTAAATTGGACAAAAAGACATATCCATCATAATACGTTCTTGAAGCGCCTTGTCCCAAGGTCGAAAATTCAGCGATAAGATTCCATGTGAATTTCATAGTGATAGGAAGCTCACCTGTTTTCGCTTTCAGTCTGGGATTATCAATGGGTGCTTGTATGGAGTCGATTTCCTCTCCTTTTACACTGAGCCGCCAGCTTTCAATCCCGTCTAAATGGAAAGTTGTTTTTCCGGAGAAAGTTTGGGGAGCTGTATTTGCGGGCATAGAGCTGTAGTCCACGACTTTTTCAGCTCCGTCCTTAAGTTCAATATCAAAAAGCGTAAACATATCATCAGTGCTTCTCTGTGCCAATGTGTGGGGATCAAAGTCATCCACGTATTCTTTCTTTTCTGTTCCCATTGGAGGAGGATAATGAATGGTGATGGTTCCTTTACAGGGAATTTTTCCGTGTTCAAACCAGAAATTCAGGTATTTCCCCTTTTTCCTTCCTTTGACGATAAGGTTCCCCTGTCCCTTAAGAGGGCTTATAGACATTGCAGGATTCGGAGAGTATTTGAAATTCATGGTCACGTATATTTCGCCTGTTCCTGAAAAAGTTCCATCTTTTTTAGGATTTAAATAGGCAAACCCTTCGGATTTGATTTCTATTCCTGCAGGGCCGTAAGCGCTGACTCCTTCCATGGATAGAATGGAACGGAAACTCAGGAGCAGCTTTTGTCCGGTTTGAGAATGTACGGGAGAAGAAAAAGAAATGGATATGAGCAGGACCAGTAATAAGATTAAATTTACAGTTGACCTTTTTTGTTTGTTTTTTGGATTCATGTTTTTATTGTTATGGCTGTTCCCAGCTGACCTTGTAGCGTTTGATGAGAATGTATCCTTCATCCGATTCTTCAGTTGCGTAAAGTTTGCCGTTTTTCCAGAGGACAGGATTTGCTTTTAGAGGAATTTGTGAGATGAAACATCCTTCCGGGTCAAATATATCACAGATGTATTCCCCATCTTTTTTGCCTTTTTCAAAAGTCCTGACAAATACGCGGCCTTTTTCATCAACAGTGAAATTCTGGAACGCAGGGTAGTATTTAGGGAATTCGATCCTTTCTTTGAGATTAAGGCCTCCGGTCTCGGGTATGCGGTCTAAAATTTCCTTTTTTTCCTCTTCTGTGATTTTTATAGGATTATACTCTTTGGTGATGCTTTTTGCGTGCTTGCCGTCCTGATCTATGAATTTTATTTCATACTCTTTTGATGTCCCGTAGATTATATTTCCGTTTTTATCCACATCAAATACGATCATGAGTTCAAATGGGTTGATTTTGTCCTGAAGAGGATTTGGGAAATCCACTTTCTCAACAATAAAGATCTCTTTTAAATCCGGGTCATACTTTTTAATGGTCCATACCATTTTATTTTCTTCCAAAACAAGCTCTCTCCCTACCATGGTTCCTTCGGGCCCAAGTCTCAATCCTGTGAGAGAGGTTTTATTGGCCGTGGAAGTGCTCCGGAGGAATTCTCCTTCCGGAGTGAAAAAGGACAGCCTTCTGTTCAGGACTTCTTCCACCATAAGTTCGCCGTTTGGAGTGATCTGGATTCCCGTGGGCATATTCAGTTCTCCCGGACCCTGACCCTGTTCGCCAAAGGTCCTAATATAAGCACCCGAGCCGTCAAACACCTTGATATTATTGAGCTTCATATCCGCAACATAGATCTTTTCTTTGCCGTCGACGGTTATAAAGATGTTTTCCGAAAACACTTCCTCTTCTTTTTCGCTTCCTCCGATAGAAAACTCTTCCTTTAAGGTCATTTTGACCAAGGCTCCTTTGGGAGGTTTTGGTTTTTTATTGTTTATGACGTATTTAACACCATCTGTGACTTTTACTTTTTGCGAAAGGACAAAAGGGGAATAAGAAAAGAGGATGAGCGCCAGTATGGTGAGAAACAGTTTTTTTGTTTTGTTCATGATTTTTCCTCCTCTTGATAATCCTGGATTATTTATAAAAAAACGGCGATGAGCATTTTTTCTTTTTGCTTTCAAGGGTACACATGCTTTTCATAAAAATGGCAACTGAAATGTTTTCGCTTGTTTTTTCTCTTATTTTTATCGCCATTTTTTTACCTTTCAGGCAAGCCGATCTCACTGCATCTGCTTTGTTGCAGGGCATTCGCGGTGAAGGACCACAGCTTCATACCCTGCGCCTCGCATCTGCAGCGACCTCGACTTTTGAATAATCCAGGTTAGCTGGATTATTCGTCAAGATAACTATGGCCTCAACGCGTAAATAATCCGGATAATGACTGTTACTATTATACGTGAATGTGTTTGTTTGGTTCAAACAGGGAAAGCAAAAAAGGTTTTTTCAGGTATGTTTCACTCTCTACTGGTTCCGAGTATGCGGGAGGTCTTCTTATACAGGGTAATTGCTTTCTGTATTAAGGTGCCCAAAGGCCGGTGTTTTAATTTTATGGCATTGAAGCGGCAGACTTCATGACAGCACATGCAGTGGATGCACCTGCTTTTTTCTATCCGGACCTTATCATCGGATTTTTGAGCGGCTCCGGTGGGACAGATGTCAGCACACTCCAGGCAGCCGGTGCATTTTTTTAAATTTATCTCAGGAATAAAGGCTAACTGATTTTGAATATAGGAATGGAGGATCTGGGGCACCCTTCTCTGAATGGCCCCGACGGCTATAGCTGAATGCTTGAAGTCTTTGACTATCACATCTGAGATATTTTCTCCCAGAATAGTAATCTTTTTAATGTCTCCGATCCCCAGTCCTCTCTGATAAGCCGAATGGGTTGTGTATATATCCAGAGGATTGAACCCGACTATCTTTGAGGAAACCGCATCCAGGGCGACACCGTCTAAGCTGGCCAGGACAAAATTTGTTCTTCTTGGTTTTCCGGCTGAAGGTCCTTCTCCTTCCATGGAAACGATCCCGTCCATGATGGTCAAGGTTGGAGGCACACACGAATAGATGTCCACGAGCATTTCACTGAAGTGACTTGGGAGCGGGAACCGGCGGTGGTACTCGGTTCTCATGCCGTGTGGAATGACACCGAACATATTCTTGACAGCACCGGTGAATATGGTGAAAGAATGTGTTTTAAGTTTCGGGAGGTTGATCACATAATCCGACTCCAAGACCGGAGGAGAGATATAAACACTTTTAAGGAGAGCTCCCCTGCATTTGATTTTGAGGAATCCCGCCTCTTTGAGATTGATGAGTCTGACTCCCATATCATCACAGGTCTTTCTGTATCCGGAAGCATTAAATCCGTCTTTCCCTTTATGCTGGATATCATCTCCGACGGTTATATGACAGTTAAGGCTCTGTAACTTCTTTACAATTTCTTTGGTGAAGGAGGGGTGAGTCACAATGGCTTTCTCCGGAGGGGATGGAGGAGAGAGATGGTTTATCTTGATAAAGACCTTACTCCCTGGTGTGATGATATGATCAAGCCCGCCTAATAGTTTTAACCCTCTTTCCAGGCCTCTGGATATATTTCCTTGTTGATAGTCCGTGACTTTAATAAGAGAGACGTCTGCTTTCTTCATTGAGTCCTGACTGTGTTTAATCCATTTTAAAAATTTGTTCCATGAGTTTCCATTTTTCTTTTGCGGATGACCCGGGGGCTGCTCTTTGATATTTTGAGACCGCAGCTTCCCATTCTTTTTGACGCGGCAGTTCAGCTAATTCAGATAAAGCCAAGTCGTGGTCAAAATCAGGCTTTGTGTCCATTATCATAAAAAGCGTTGTATCGGACAGATAGATTTCCATGTCAAGAATTCCCACTTTTTTCATCCCTTTAGTGACTTCCGGCCATACCGCTCCTTTTTTGTGAAGGTCTTTATATTCTTGAATGAGCTGCGGGTCATTTGTTAATTTCAGTGTTTTGCAGTAACGTTTGTATTTCTGTATCATGATTTCTCCTTTTTCTTTTTCAAATGAGGCTTGGCTTATTCATTTCAATATACCAGATTCAGGCATTGTCTTTAACAGATTTTTAATGTATAAAGTACACCTTAGATTAAGATTGTCATCTTATCCAGACAAGAGTTCTGTTTTATGGGCACAGGATTGTATAAAAAGATGCGTTTGGCAGGATAAATGAATCTGAAAGCATTCCTGATATTTCATCTCAATGTGGGAGCCCGTCTTGCGCTAAACAAATTAGTCCCGGTTCTCGGTGTCATGTTTGCGGTCTATTTTATTTTCAAGCCGGAGTTTTTTAACGAATATTTTTCGTTTCTCCTCAGCGAAGGCTCCCTAATACCGGGCGTCGTATTCACTCTTGTTTGTGCGGCCACTGCTTCCATGGCATCAAAAAGAGTCTGTTTGGGACTCAGCGGCTGGATGCGTCATCTGCCTGTTTCCGGTTTAGCCACCCGGAGATTGGCGGAGATCGCTGTTTTTGCTGCCCAGACGCCCATCCTTTTGGTTCTTATTTATTTCCCCTGTTTTTCTGTGTTTTCTCATGGAGTGTCTCCTTATTCTTATGCTTTCCTAACGGGAGTGCCGCTGCTTGGATATGCTTCCTCAAAGGCTTCCGTACCTTCCCGTCGAGGCCCTGTATCAAAGCCGCTTGCCTATGCGGCCTGTATCTTATTGGTATCGGGAAGATGGGTGTGGCTGTTCGGAGGGGTCGTTCTTTTATTTCTCACGGATCTTATCTCCGGTCCTCTTTCAGCTCCAAAAAGACGCAGGCTTTTCAGGGCACGTTCCAGAGGATATTTTTTGAACGCCGTTATTATCTGGCGCGCTGTAAAATTCAGAATGCTCATTCCGTATGTTTTTGGGGCAGCTGTGCTGGGGGCTGTGATGCTTTTTCTCTCCAACAATCAGTTTTCTCCTGAGGTGACTTTAAAGGTCATGACGCTGGGAGGAGCCCTGAGTGCTGTTTTTTTTCTGGCTTTTTTTTCAAATCATCTGGCAAATCGGCGGCCTGCCTGGCCTTGGATCCGTTCTCTGCCCTGGTCAGCCCGGGAGAGGATCCTGCTTGATTCCCTTTGTCTTTTTTCACTGGCACTTCCCGTGCTTGTTTTTCTTTTTTTTACAAACAAAAAAGCGCTCCTTGTCGTAGCTGTGTTTCTTCCTGCTGCTTGCGTATGGTCTTCCTTGTCCATAAGAAAAGGCGGAGATTCAAAAATGGGAGCGAGCGGGAGTATCCTTTGTTTTGGATTTATCAGCTCTTTATTGATCACCGTGATACCCCTTTCTGCACTTGCTTTTATACTGGCCGTGCCTTTTTTGATAAAAGGGGCTGTTGAATCTGAACGCAATCTCAAAGTGAGCCGGTGGCTGAAGCTTCATCATCTTGCTGCCGGTGATACGCTGTCATGGAGTAAAGAATGATAGAGTTAAAAGATGTGGGTTTCTTTTATGAAAAAGATGAGCCTGTTTTGGATAAAGTAAATGTGAAACTGTCTCAGGGGCTTACGCTGCTTCTGGGACCTAACGGGTGCGGAAAAAGCACACTTCTCAAGATCGCATCAGGAGTTGAAAAACCGGATTCAGGACATGTCTTTGTCAATGGCCTGGATCTTTGGAAAAAGGAAGTGGAAGCAAGGAAGAGCCTTGCCTACCTTCCTGAACAGCCTGATCTCACTCCTTATGCCAACATCAGGGAAATCTTGTATCTTGTCTGCAGGTTGAGGAAAGAGCCACTGTCAAGAGCTGATGAGACTCTTGAGTTTTTTGGTCTTAAGCATGTGGCTTCTCGAACAGTTCGTGAACTTTCAATGGGACAGAGAAGGCGGGCCGTTTTTTCCGCTCTTTTGATCGGAGAGCCGGAGCACATTTTTTTGGATGAGCCTTTGGAGGGAATGGACCGGAACATCCAGAAAGAAATACTGGAATGGATATTCAACCGGAAAAAAGCAGGAGCTTCTATAGTGGTTGTCTCGCATACCATAGAACCTTTTATTGAAAGGGCGTCAGAGGCTTGGGCTCTAAAAGACGGAGGCGTTCTTATATATGATGACCTGCCTGGCGGAGCGGAAGAGAGGCTTTTTTTGCTGGAAGCCCTGTCAAAAGGAAAATCTTTGTGAATCATATAGATAAAAGGAATAGAACCATCCCTTTTATTTAGGTATAATGGAACGCATGGAAACAAAAACAAAGAAAGTTCCTTTTTTAAAAAAATGGGTCATTTCCATGAGGCCGTGGGCGCTGCCCGCATCGACCATGCCGGTGATATTTGGAACGTCTCTTGCTGTTGTTTTTTATGGAACTTCCCTGAGGTTTTTTCATTTCTTTCTGGCTATTCTGGCAATGGTCATCCTTCACTCTGCCGCAAATATGCTGAGTGATGTCTTTGATTACAGGCGTGGTCTTGACAGAAATGTAACTCCTGTAAGCGGTGCCTTAGCCAGGGGCTGGCTGAGCGAAAAAAAAGTGGCTGCCGGAGCTGCGGTTCTCTTTGTTGCCGGGTCAGCCATAGGGATTATTCTGGTTTTTATGACCGGCAGGATACTGCTGGTTATCGGAGCCTTTGGCGTTGTGATAGGGATTTTTTATACTCTTTTGAAATACAATGCGTTTGGCGACCTGGCTGTTTTTTTAGATTTTGGTATTCTCGGTTCTCTGGGAGCATGGGTCGTACAGACAAAAGAATTTTCTTGGCTCCCCGTAGTATGGACCATTCCCATGGCCATGCTTGTCAGTGCCATCCTTCATGCGAATAACTGGCGCGATATTGCATCTGATACCCAAAAGAAGGTAAGGACTATCGCATCGATTTTGGGGGACAGAGGTTCTCTTGTATATTATTATTTCCTCATTCTCGGTCCGTTTGGTGTGGTTCTGTTATTTGTTGTGTTGCCCAGAATCTTGAAAACAGGGATGCCCTCCATGCCGTGGGCTTTTTTGATCGTTTTTCTCTCCGTTCCTAATGCGGTCCATCTTTTAAAAAGAGCGGTACAGAGACACAAACCCAAGCGCCCCATGGATTTTATGGTGCTTGATGGAGCCACTTCAAAACATAATCTCATTTTTGGGATCCTTTCCACAGCAGCTGTATGGCTGCATTTGATATTGAGCCGGATTTGAAGCAAACACAACAAAACAAATTGTTTTCAACTGTTATCCTGCCATTTTTTTTAGCCTGCGCCCTTTTTTTCCCTCTGTTTGTCTTTCAAGATTTGGGATTTTTGGATTTCTGGTGGTGGATAAGCCTGAACATCGTGATTCTGGTTTCCTTCGGTTTGCTTTTTGATTCTTCCTATAGAGATTATCTTAAGAGAGATTTTCAATCGGGTTCAGGCAAAAAAATAGTACTGGGAGTCTTATCTGCGGTTTTTCTGTATGGGATTTTTTATGCGGCTGGGGAATTCTCCCGGATTATTTTTCATTTTGCGGAAGGAAGCATTGACAGCATTTACAGTTTGAAACAGGGGAGTTCTTTGTTAAAGATCATGTTTCTTATGACGTTAGTGATAGGCCCCGGTGAGGAGCTGTTTTGGCGGGGCTTTCTTCAGAGAAACTGGGAGAGGAGGTTCGGAAAATATTCAGGGTTTCTTTTGTGTGTTCTCATGTATGCCTTTGTTCATTTGGGAAGCGGCAATGTTATCCTTGTGTTGGCTGCGGCTGTATGCGGATTGTTCTGGGGAGGGCTCTTCTTATGGAAGAGGTCAGTGCTTTTGGTCGCTGTCAGTCACGCTGTTTGGGATGTATTGATTTTTCTCATATTTCCATTATGATAATAAGGATAGGAGTACAAATCAAATGAAACCTAAAGTCATCGTTGTTCTGGTTTTATTGGTCATTTCTTTGATATTCATATTACAAAATTCTAAAGTTGTGACCATTCAACTTCTTTTCTGGACAGTCAGTGCTTCCAGAATCATCATGGTATTAGGTCTTCTCTTTATTGGATTTGTAGTGGGTTTTTTATTGGGGCGCAAGTAGCTCGTTCGGAAAATAAAGAGGATATGCTTCTTGGTCACGATGTGTTGAAGTTTTATGTTTTTTCATAACATCAGACCCTTATTACGACTAAAGGGATGGAACGATGAAAAAAAACCATATTTATATGTGTCTGTTTCTCTTTATTTCAATTATTATCACCTATAACTGCGAGTCTCCCCTTTCCAACGATTCTTCACTTTTAGAGGAAAAAGGGTTTTTCCGGTTGATGCTCACAGATGCACCTTTGGATCTAAGTGATGTGGAAGCGATCTATATTACTGTGAGTGAAGTGGCGGTAAAAAAAGCTTCCTCAGATAATTACATCGTGGTTCTTGATGAAGAAACAGAATTTGAGCTTCTCGAACTCAAGGATAATCCCCAGCCACTTGTTGAGACGTATCTTGAGGCCGGTCATTATACAGGCATCAGATTGGTGGTGGAGTCTGCACGGATTATTATAGGGGGCATTGAGTATGAATTAAATGTTCCTAGTATGGAGATCAAGATAAATGTGGAATTCGATGTGACTGAAGACGGAGAGGTCACAGTAACGCTTGATTTTGATGCGGAAAATTCTATTCGCGTTGTGGAGGCCGGTCAGTCCGGGCGCTTCATTTTAAGGCCTGTGATACTGGTTGATGGTATTAGTTATGAATGAGGCGTAAGCCCGTTTTTCACAGGTAGCATTCAAATCCCTTTGCCATTTCACTTTAAAATGTTTCCATTTTGTTTTAAACTAGCCTGACAGAGACGGAAAAGTAAAAATGATGGAGGAAAACACAAGGAAACTCAGAAAACTCAAGCAAGAATTGAGCTCCATGGGGAGCCTTGTGATTGCTTTTTCAGGAGGAGTGGACAGCAGCTTTCTAGCCAGTGCAGCCTGTGAAGTTTTGGGCGATAAAGCTTTAGCCGTGACTTTTTCCACTGAAGTCCATTCGCGTTTTGAGATTCAGGAAGCACGAAAAATAGCCAAGGAAATAGCTATCCCGCACGAAGTGATCGACTTAAAACTGCTTAATAACAGAAATTTTGTCAATAATTCTCCTCAAAGGTGCTATTTTTGTAAAAAAGCCCTGTTCTCCCGGCTGAAAAAGACGGCTGAGGACAGAGGCTGTAAAAATGTGGCATGCGGTGAGAATTTTGCTGACAAGAATTTTTATAGGCCGGGAAAGAAAGCGTGCCGGGAACTCAATATTTCAACTCCGCTCATCAAGGCAGGTTTGACTAAAAAGGACATAAGAGAGCTGTCAAGGGAAAGAAACCTGAGCACCTGGAATAAGCCTTCCCAGTCCTGCCTTGCGACCCGAATTCCTTATCACACGCGGATTCAAGCCGGGACTCTTTCAATGATCGAGGAGTCTGAGGATTTTATTCGTCAGCTTGGAATAAGCCAGTTCAGGGTGAGGCACCACGAGAACACAGCAAGAATTGAGGTTTTGCCTGATGATATAAGCGTTTTAACAAAAGTGCCGATAAGAGAAAAAATATTAAAGAGACTCGGCCAGATAGGTTATACTTATGTCTCTTTGGATTTAAAGGGTTACAGGACAGAGAGTATGGATGAGAATGGCCGGGTTGAGTGATTTTTTTTGTGTTTTAAAAGTTTATCGTGATATGATTAACTTAAAGTGAAAAACATCAAAATCCACTATCTTGACGGCGTCCGCTACGCGCGCGCTGTTTTAATGGGCTGTCAAGAAGTAGTCTTTCATGTCAAAGAGCTTAATAAGATCAATGTGTTTCCTATTCCTGATAATGACACAGGTTCCAACTTGAAAGAGACGTTTCAGCATATAAGCTTAAAAGAGCTGTTCCTTGGGGCTTCCCTCGGTCAAAGCAGTCACAGGATTGCCGAGATAGTCCAGTCCTCTGCTTTGGGATATTCCGGTACTGTGTTTGCTGAATATTTTTCAGGATTTGAGGAAGGATTTAGAAATTCCGATAGGGTTTTGGTCAGAGATTTTGCCGCGGTTGCGGAAAAAGCCGTGGAAAGGGTGTACGCTTCGTTTGAGAATCCTGTGGAAGGGACCGCTCTTTCAGTGATGAAAGCCTGGGCCGAACATATAAGAAATTTGGTTTCAGAAACTGATGATTTCCATGTTCTTTTGGAAGAATCGTATAAAGAAGCTGTTTTGGCTCTAAAAAAGACTCCTGAGCAGTTAGATGTTTTAAAAAAAAACGGGGTCGTAGATGCAGGGGGAAAAGCCTTTGTGTGTTTTCTGGAAGGAATCCTGAATTATATTGAAAAGGGAGAGCTCACCCACGAGTTCAGGAAAGCAAAACATGTTGAGCAGAGACTGGAATCCGAAGAGAAAAAGCAGAAGCAAATTTTTTGTGTGGAGTGCTGTGTCAGGAAAGAAAATCTCAACCGTGTGGATTTAGTGGAGGAACTCAATTCATTAGGGAGTGATCTGATATTTTATGGTTCCTTAAATTTTGCAAAGATCCATATAAGAGCACAGGACCCCAAGAAAATATTGTCTTGTGTATCCAAATTCGGAAACATAACGTCTGAGAGAATCCTGGACTGTTCCAGTGATCTTCCTCCGGAGAAAAAAAAGCCTTTCGCCATAGTGAGTGATACGACCTGCGATATTCCTGAAAAATATGTGGAAAATAATGACCTCTATTTTGTGCCGGTTAAATTCCATGCAGCGGACAGGGTGTATACGGATAAAGTCGATATTATCCCGGAAGAATTCTACGATATACTGGAATCTGCTCCTGAGATTCCAAAAACATCAAAACCTTCGGTTAAGGATTTTACAAAAGTGTATACAAACCTTCTTTACCATTACCGGTCCATTCTTTCCATACATTTATCAGGAGCGCTCAGCGGGACTTTTCACACAGCTCTTCAGGCTGCCAAAAGTATCAGTTCCCAAAAGATAAAGGTACTGAACAGCAAAAACCTTTCCGTGGGACTGGGATTGATTGTGCTGGAAATGATTGAGTCATTAAAAAAAGGCATAGGGTATGAAGCCATTTTGAAAAGAGTTGAAAAAGCCGTTAGAGATATAGACATATTTGTAGGAGTCCCAAGCTTAAAATATCTTATTAAAGGGGGAAGAATAACAAAAACAAAGGGTTTACTGGCCAAAATATTCAATATAAACCCTATCCTGATGCTGAATCCTGAAGGAGCTCTCATACCCATAGGGAAAGCGAGGGGAAAGAAAAAACTCGAGGAAAAGGTTTTGTCACTGGTGTTTGGTAAGATGGAGAAAGAGGGAGGGCATGAGAATCAGGGATTTTTGACCGCTGTAGCCCATGTTAATGCCCTGGCTTCAGGAAAGAGAATTGCGGAAAGAATCAAGCAAGAAACAAAAAAAGTTCCTGTGATGGTCATGAACGCAGCCCCGGTATTAGGGGCACATGTCGGCCCGGGCACCATTGGCGTGGCTGTGCTAAAGATTGAAGAGTCCCGATAAAATGCCATGATGAAAAAAGACAAATTCATTGAAAGTTATTAACCTGAACTATTCATAAAAAAATGGCGGTGTTCATTTTTTTGTTTTGGTTTCAAGGATATACATGCTTTTTAGAAAAAATGATAACTGAAAAACTATTTTCTGTTTTCACTTTCATTTTAATCGCCATTTTTTTACCATTAAGGCAAGCCGATCTCACTGCATCTGCTTCG
>Ga0180434_10001199_pt1 | contig 37614 bp, 33 predicted proteins | sample SS_ome_7_FD_132453 | JGI IMG/M metagenome (GOLD analysis project Ga0180434, IMG submission 132453) | Hypersaline lake sediment archaeal communities from the Salton Sea, California, USA - SS_1_D_2 metaG | ecosystem: Environmental > Aquatic > Non-marine Saline and Alkaline > Hypersaline >... | reverse complement strand
TGGCGCGCTGCAACGCACAATCGCTCACCGTGCCCGACGGTCGCCCTCTGCGGTTCGGCATATGCCCAGCCCCTGGGCATATTTAGATATGCAGTTGTTAAGGTTCAGGACGGAGTCCCTGATAGAGCAAGACACCCAGGAGGGCCAGCATAGCGATGGTAAACCACACACGCCCAACCCATTCGAACGCTGCATACGGCAGTACGTGGACTCGCCTGCTCGAAAGCGGCCACCACAACGGAACGCCCATCCTGGTCAATCCATCGGCCAGGATGTGAGCCGTCCAGCCCCATCCAAAACAGATTCCCCACCACCAGCCCTGGCTGAATGACACAGAGGTTATAACCGCCAGTACCGTCATTCCAGCCGCAAAGAGAAGCGAGTGTAACGGGCCGCGATGGCTCAACGTGAGAACGGTCACTCGTGAAATCAGCATCAACGCGATAGCAACGACGGCCGCTAGCAACGCCAACTTGAAAAGATCCCACAGAAAAACCCAACGTAGAAATTGCGTGGCGGCATCGACGTCGCTGCCAGTGAAAACCATCCCCATCCCAACGACCACGGGAAGCGACAGAATAGGCAGGGCTCGTTTCAGAATCTCGTGCGGAAGGCTGCGGCTGACGAATGCTTTCGGATGATCAATATCCACGGCAAGGGAGCCAGCGGCTACTATCCCTGCACCGAGCAGCATGGTCCCAATATCAGGTTGTGGCAATCCTATCGCCTGCGCTGCGAGAAGCCCAACGCCTGCCGTGCCGACTCCGATGATGATGTGTTGACCAGCGTTCATCTGTTTATTGCTCCGGTTATGGCTTGCTGCCCATGCGAGCCACGGATCGTAGTATATACCAGAACGGATTCCAAATCAAGCATCCAAACTGTTTGACAGAATTCTCAAGGTATGATATTATAATACTAGAGTATTCTAGTATTAGTGTAATGATAAAGCCAATGACCAATGCAGAGTTAGCCATTCTGAGCCTTATCGCCGAGCAGCCCCGCCATGGGTACGAGATCGAGCAGGTGATCGAGGAGCGTGGTATGCGCGAGTGGACGGAGGTGGGCTTTTCTTCCATCTACTACCTGCTCAAAAAGCTGGAAAAAGAGGGACTGATCGAAGGGCAGTTGGAAGAAGCGGAGCGCGGTCCGGCGCGCAAGGTCTATCACCCTACGTCGGTCGGGATAGAGGCGCGCCGCGCCGCCTTGCTCGAAACACTCTCGACGCCGTGGCGAGGCTACCCGCCCTTGATGTTGGGCATCAGCAACCTGCCCGCCATTTCTCCTGTTGAAGCTGTAGCCGCCCTACAAAAGTATCGCGATAAGTTGGCCGCCCGCCTGGAGGATGTGCAGGCAACGTGGGAAAGCCAGCGCCCTCTGCCCTACTTTGTCGATGCCCTGTTCGATTATAGTATCGCGCTTGGCACCGCCGAGTTGGAGTGGATAGAAAAGTTTATTAAACGAGTGGAGGAGCAGAATGCATAAGAGATGTCCTGAATGTTACAGCGCCGATCCACGGATCACGCCCTTGCGCGGACCGGAGCACTGCCTGCGCAACCACACCCAGTACGTCTGCGCTGCCTGCGGGCGCTGTATCTGTGCGGACGTGGGGAAGGGAGGGAAGGCGCGCTGGAGGTTCCCGTTCAAGGACGCGGATATTGCGCGGCTCTACATCCGCGCGGCGGAGGCCATCACCGGCGGGCCGTGCGCGATCTACGAGTTCGAGGCGTCGAACGGGCGGCAATTCGCCAGGATTTTCGCCAGCGATCAGGATTGGGACACCTACTGCCATCGCAATCCCGACAAACACCTAAAATCGAAAGAGTCAGTATTCGTCACGTCCAGCTACCGACCGCTACAGAAAGATCAGCGACGCAGGCTCACCGATCAGGAAGTATCTCGCTATATGGAAGAAAAATATTCAAAGGAGAGATGAAATGTCCAAGATCGATTTCAAGAAAGAGTTAAAGCATCTGTACAAACCATCGGCCAAAGAGTTCACGGTGGTCGATGTGCCGCCGATGCAGTTCTTGATGGTTGACGGCCACGGCGACCCTAACACGGCGCAGGAGTACAAGGATGCGATTGAGGCGCTGTTCCCCGTGGCTTACAAGCTCAAGTTTATGAGCAAGAAGGAACTCGGGAAGGATTACGTCGTGATGGTCCTCGAAGGGCTGTGGTGGGCGGAGGATATGGAGACGTTCGTCACGAGAGAGAAAAGCGCCTGGGACTGGACGATGATAATTATGCAACCGGAGTGGATCACCCAAGAGATGTTCGCGGAGGCAGTGAGGCAGGTGGAAAAAGGCAAAGATCTGCCCTCGTTGCCCAAGCTCCGGCTGGAGACGTATCATGAAGGTTTGTCGGTGCAGATTATGCACGTCGGTTTGTACGACGACGAAGGCCCGACGCTCCACCGAATGCACCACGAGTTCGTACCGGAGAACGGCTACGAGATGGCTGGCAAGCATCACGAGATCTATCTGAGCGATGTGCGCAGGGTGGCGTCGGAAAAGCTCAAGACGGTGCTCCGGCAGCCGATCAGAAAGATTGGAGGAGGCAAGAGATAATGCTCAAACCGTTGGAAGGGTTCAAATCGCTGGAGACGCACCACTGCGTCACCGGCTCGATGCGCCACGTCTATCTCTACAACGACCACGACGTCAGCGAGGATATGTTGCTGGGGATCGGCGCGGGGGTGGGCTTCAATTATTGGCATTTCAAAGGACAACTTCCCTTCATCGGAGGGCGGGCCAACATCGAACGGCCCAAGGGGGTGGGGCAGGTCAAGACCACCGGGCAGCGCACCGGCGTCGAGATCGAGGCGCACACCACCTCCAGCGCGCGCAAGGCGAAGAAGGCGTTCCTGGAGATCATCGGCGCAGACCAGCCGGTGATGATCCAGTGCGATATGGGGTTCTTGCCCTACTTTGACTTTGGTGGGGAATTTCACTTTGGCTGGCACATCGTGGTCGTCTGCGGGTACGACCCCGAGACCGAGCAGGTGCTCATCGCCGACCGCGACGCGGAACTGCACCCGGTTTCGATGGAGGACATGGAGAAAGCGCGCGGTTCCACGTACAAACCCTTTCCGCCCCAGCACAAGTGGTACACCTTCGACTTTAGCCAGAAGCGGCAACCGACCGCCGATGAGGTGCGGCGGGCTATCGCTGAACAGGCGGAGATGATGCTGGAGCCGCCCATCAGTAACTTTGGCGTCAAGGGCATTCGCAAGGCGGCGAAGATGATACCCAGGTGGCCGGACTCGCTGGATGCAGACATGCTGTGTATGACGCTCTTTAACACCTACATCTTTATCAACGCCGAGGGCGGCACCGGCGGTGGCATCTTTCGCTACATGTTCAGCCGCTTCTTGCGCGAGGCGGCGGACATCACGGGAGATAAACGCCTGAACGAGAGCGCTGGCGAGTTCAAGCAGATCGGAGACGAGTGGGAAAAGCTGGGCGAGTGGTTCCTCCAGGCGTCCGAAGCGCCCGACCCGGACTCGCTCCTGGGCGAATGTGTGGCGCCGCTCAACGCGCTGGCTGAGTTGGAGAAAGCGGCGTGGAGTCGGCTGCACCGGGCTGGGTCTTGATGACAATCATGTAGCGAGATACCTGTCAAATGTCAGTGGTTGGCAGTTGACAGATATTTTCTTTTGATGTATAATGTAAGCGTTTACAGAAAGCGCTTACATTAACTGTCCCTTTCTTTCTGGAGAAAGTAAGTGAGCCTGCAACCCGAATCAAAAAGCCGCTTCCGGGCGACGATCACCGACGTGGCGAGAAAGGCGGGCGTTTCTATCGCCACCGTCAGCCGGGTCATCAATCAAACTGCGCCGGTTGCTCCAGGCACCGTGGCCCACGTGCAGGCTGCAATTGCCGAGCTGAACTACCGCCCCCAGTCGGCAGCGCGGGTGCTGGCCAGCCAGAAGACGAACACCATCGGGTTGCTCTTCCCCGAGATCAGCGGCGACTTTGTGTCTCCACTGTTGCGCGGGATCGAAGCCGAAGCCAGAGAGAGCGGATTTGCCCTGCTCGTCTATGCCACACAGGGAGGGGATGCTGTCAGTGATACCAGGCCGCAGCCTTTGGGTGAGCATAACACGGATGGTGTGGTTATATTTGTCGGCAGTCTACCTGAAAAAGAGTTGTTTCGCTTTAATCAGATCGGTTTCCCCGTCGTTTTGGTTTACCGCTCCTCCCCAAATGGCTTGAGTATTCCCTGCGTCACGATTGAGAACAAGGAAGGCGCTCGTACGCTGGTTGACCACCTGATCGAGATACACGGTTATCGGCGGATTGCTTTCCTGGTCGGGCAAGAGGGACACGAGGATTCCTACTGGCGCGAGATGGGCTATCGCGAGAGCTTGAAAGCGCACGATATTTCTTTCGACCCTGAATTGGTCTCGGTGGGGGGGTTCGATAGGGAAGTAGCCCGCGCTGCTGTTGAGCGTTGGCTGAGGGAGGGGTTGGTTTTTGACGCGGTATTTGCCGCCGACGATGACTCGGCCATTGGTGTGTTGATCGCACTTCATGACGCCGGTAAGCGCGTGCCGGAAGACATCGCCGTGGTTGGATTTGACGACATTGCGCTATCGCGTTACCTGACCCCGCCGCTGACAACCGTTCGCGCGCCGACAGAGCAGGTGGGGCGCGAGGCCATCAAGCAATTGGTGCGATTGATTCGAGGCGAATCCGTCGAACCGTTGGTGCTTTTGCCGACTCAATTGGTGATCCGTCATTCGTGCGGTTGCACTTGATCATGCCCACGAGCGTTTCTCGGACCCCTGATCCTACAGGAACTTTCAGATAAGGCGAGTGTGTTTTTTTCGGATGGGATGTAAACGCTTTCAGGGTTTGTCTACCAAGTGGCAACAGCAAAGGAGGTCGAGACCGAAAAGAACTTGAATTAGTACTTTAATCGATAGTCAGTTGTTCCGTATGAAAACATTCACAAGTGAGGAGAAAAATGATGCGAAAACTTAATTTTCTAGTCGTTCTGCTGGTCGTTGCCAGCATGTTGCTGACTGCCTGTGGAGGGAGTACACCAGCTCCTACCGAGGAACCCGCCGCGCCAGAACCCACGGCGACCGAAGCTCCCAAGGCTACCGAGGAACCCGCCGCGCCAGAACCCACGGCAACCAAAGAGCCTGAAGAACCTGCGGCGGAGGAGAAGGTGACGATCCGCTGGTTCGTCGGCCTGGGCGCTGGCTCTGAGCCGGAGAACATCCCCGGTCAAGATGCGTTGGTTGAGGAGTTCAACAACTCCCAGGACAAGATCGAGCTTGTGGTCGAATACGTCGATTACGAGCAGGCCCCCGACGTGCTGAGCACGCAGATCGCCGGCGGCAACCCCCCGGACATCGTCGGCCCGGTAGGTTGGAGCGGCGTCAACCCGTTCGAAGGTCTCTTCCTGGATATGGAGCCTTATCTGGAGGAGATGAACTTTGACTGGAGCGACTTTGCAGATGCCTCGGTGGATGCCTACCGGCTGGAGGAAGGCTTGGTCGGCATTCCCTTTGCGGTCTATCCCTCTTTCATCTATTACAACAGGGACTTGTTCGACGAGGCCGGTCTCGACTATCCTCCCCACGAGTGGGGCGCGGATTACGCCGATGGCGATCCCTGGAACGTCGAAAAGTTGGAAGAGCTTGCCATGCTGCTGACGGTGGACGCCAACGGCAACGATGCCACCAGCCCGGACTTTGATCCGGAGAACATCGTGCAGTTTGGCTATCACACGGTCTGGTCCGATGGCCTGAGGACGGACTGCGCCGCTCTGTTTGGCGCCGACGAAGTCGTGGATGAAGACGGCAATGCCTATCTCTCCGGTGAATGGCGCGAGTGCGTCCGCTGGCACTACTCCGGTATACACGAGAAGCACTTTATCCCCAATCAGACCTACGAGACCAGCGATCTCCTGGGCAACGACAACACATTCAACTCCGGCAACCTGGCGATGACGCACAGTCACCTGTGGTACACCTGCTGTGTCGAAGAGGTACCGAACTGGGACGCTGCTGCGGTTCCTTCGTACAACGGGGAGCTGACCTCCAAGCTGCACGCCGACACATTCCGCATCCTCGCGTCCACCGAGCACCCCAAAGAGGCGGTCGAGGTCGTCGTCTGGATGACGGGTGAGGCGGCCCCTGACTTGCTTCAGATTTACGGTGGTATGCCGGCGCGCCAGAGCCAGCAGGATGCCTTCTTCGAGGGCCTGAACGATCAATTCCCGCAGGGCGTGGACTGGCAGGTAGCCATAGACGGTCTCAACTATCCGGACGTTCCCAACCACGAGTCCAACATGCCGAACTACTCGAAGGCCTTCGATCGGCTGTGGGCTTTCCACACCCTCATGACGTCCGAGGCTGACCTGGACATTGAGGCCGAAATGGACACGCTGGTTGACGAGCTGCAAGCGATCTTTGACGAGGCGGAGTAAGGTTTTCCTCCTGTGGTATTCCTGACGGATACCACTACAATCAGAGGGTGGGGTCAGCCCGACGTATCCGGGCTGACCCCACCAAATCCCTACTCAGGCCAGGCGCGATGCCCTTGAGTAGTACGATAAAGTCTCTAGTAAGGAGCCTTCCATGTCCACCATATTCTCCGAGTTTTCCCTCAAGAATCTGAGATTCCGACGGGCGGAAAAGATGAGCGCGCTGGCCAAAAGCGAAGCACGCTGGGGTTTGCTCTTTCTTTCGCCCTGGATCCTCGGGTTCTTGCTCTGGACACTCTTGCCCATGTTGGCCTCGCTGGCTTTTTCTTTCACCAACTACGATCTGCTCCACCCGGATGAAACTCGATGGATTGGGCTGGACAACTATGTCCGGTTCTTTAACGACCCACTGGTGCGCACATCCTCGCTGGTTTCGTTGCGCTTTGCCCTCATCGCGCTGCCAGTGGGGATCGCCCAGCCCATCGTCATGGCCGCGCTGCTGAATAGCCGGCATCTCGTGGGAAAACGTTTCTTTGTCACCATGTTCTACATGCCCTACATCGTACCCCTCGTTTCCGCCGTCTACATCTGGCAGGGCATGATGAACACTCGCTTGGGCTGGATCAACCTGGCCCTGGAAGCGATGGGCGTCGAGGGACCAGACTGGCTCAACTCGACCACCTGGATTTATCCGGCCCTGATCATCGTTGGGTTGTGGGGCGTGGGCGATATGTTGTTGTATCACCTGGCGGCGATGCAGGGCATACCGACCGAGTTGTACGAAGCCGCGCGCGTGGATGGCGCGGGGTGGCTCGCTTCATTCCGCCACATCACGCTCCCCATGATTACACCCGTGATCTTTTACAATCTCGTCCTTTCGTTCATCGGCATTTTTCAATACTTTATCATCCCCTTTGTCCTCACGGGAGGCACCGGCAAGCCCGGCGATACGACCAAATTCTATGCCATGCAGTTGTACAAAGAAGCCTTTGGCTACCGTCACATGGGGTACGCGGCCACGATGGCGTGGATGTTGTTCGTGGCCGTGATGCTCGTGACGGTGGTGCTGTTCTCCACACACAGGTATTGGGTCTATTATGCAGGCGGGGGGGAACGATAATGACAGCCAAATCCCAAACCCCACGGACGGGACATTCCTCTGTCGTAGCTCGAAGGATGCGCTCCTTCATGGCGGCCGCCACTTTTACGCTCTTTGCCTTGATGATCTTGACCGCTTACCTATCTCCCTTTGGCTATATGGTCGTCACTGGGTTCAAGCACAAGGACGTGATCGCCGAGCCGACCGCCCCTCTCTGGCCGGCGGTGGAGTCAACCTTCACCTACGAGGGAAAAAAATACGAGATTTTCCTGGTGCCCACCGAAGATGGCGAGGTACACAAGTGGGCGATGTTCAAGAAAGGGCGCGAGGAGAGCCTGTTTCTCGATCCGGAGAATCCGGAGGCCGGTCCGATCCAGTGGACGGGTCGGTGGCGCACGTTGAAACGGGATTGGCATTTCAGCATCAACTGGGGGAACTTTACGCGGGCCTGGCGGGAACTGCGCATGCCCCTGCTGCTGCGCAACACGGTGGCGATAGCCGGCCTGGGCGCCATCGGCACGGTGCTTTCCTGTATCGCCGTGGCGTATGGATTCTCGCGTTTTCGCATTCCGGGCAAGACCGCCATCTTTACGATCCTGATTGGGACGGTCATCCTGCCCAGTTTCGTCACTCTCGTGCCGACCTATACGCTATTTTACCGCATCGGCTGGGTGGGCACGTGGCTGCCGCTGATCGTGCCGCACTTTTTCGCCAATGCCTACAACGTCTTTTTGCTGCGCCAGTTCTTTATGACCATCCCGCGAGAGCTGGACGAGGCGGCGATGATCGACGGGGCCAGCCCTCTGCGCACGCTGGTCTCGGTGATCCTGCCCCAGTCCATCCCGGTCGTCATCGCTGTGGGCGTGGGCCACTTTTTGTGGGCCTGGAATGATTATTTCACCCCGCTGATCTATCTCCTGTCGGAGCGAGATTTGCAGCCCATCGCCATCGGCATCCAGAGCTACAACTCGCTCTACGGCACCGAACCCCACTTGATTCAGGCGAGTTCCATGCTGGGGCTGTTGTTGCCGGTCATTGTCTTTTTCGTGGCCCAGCGATTCTTCTTGCGCGGCATCGTCTTTACCGGGGTCGAAAAGTAGGCATGCCAGTCAACCTGGGGCGACTGATACGAGGGATCGCAGGGGCGGCGCTGATCGTTTGTTATGCTGCCTGTGGAGCCGGTCAGCCAGGTCCAACGCCCATCCCCACAGCCATTCAGACGCCCACGGCCACTCCCCTGCCGACGCTGACGCCCGTCCCGACGCCGGTTCCGGATGCTCTATTCGTGGATGGCGCTCAGGAGCTTGGTCCGATCAGCCCCTACGTCTACGGCTCGTGCTACGGCCCCTGGGTCAATATCTCTGTCGACTTGTTGCCTCAGGCCGAGGCGTCCGGCGTCACTTGCCTCCGTTTCCCCGGCGGCGAGTGGGGCGACCAGTACGACCTGAAGGATTTTCACCTAGACCGGTTCATCGATCTGGCCCGACGGATGGGGGCGGAACCCCAGATCAACGTCCGTATGCCGGGGGGAAGCCCCGAGGCGGCCGCAGAGTTGGTGCGCTACTGCAACGTGACCAACGATTACAACGTGCGGTATTGGGCCATCGGCAACGAGCCTGACCTCTACGCCGGCTTCCAGAGGTACGGATATGACAGTTACGACACTGTGCGGTATAATCGAGAGTGGCGCGAGATCGCCGAGGCCATGCGCGCGGTCGATTCCAATATTTTGCTGCTCGGCCCGGGAACCAGTCAATACACCGGCAACCCAGAGACCGATCCCCGCGACGAGGCCGGGCGCGATTGGGTGCGCGAGTTTCTGCTCGCCAACGGCGACCTGGTGGACGTCGTCGCCGTGCACCGCTATCCTTTCCCGACCAGCATGGCCGGTCCGCCGCGCACCATCGCCGATCTGCGGGCGAACAGCCGCGAGTGGGATACTATCATCCCCAACCTGCGGGCGCTGATTCGAGAGACGACCGGGCGAGACCTGCCCGTCGCCATCAGCGAGGTCAACTCCGACTGGTCCCACGCCATCGGCGGCGAGGCGACTCCCGACTCGTTCTACAACGCGATCTGGTGGGGGGACGTGCTCGGACGCATGATCCGGCAGAAGGTCGACATCGTCGCCCATTTCCTGCTGCAATGCCACGCGGGTCAGGGGGGCTGGGGGTTGCTGGCCAAGTACGAGGTGCGCCCCACCTATTACGTCTACCAGATGTACAAGCATTTCGGCGACGAATTGTTGTACGCTTCTTCTGACGATCCCGACGTGTCCATCTATGCCGCCCGGCGCAAGGACGGCGCGTTGACGCTCATGCTCGTCAATCTCGGGCCGGAGGAAGCGCGCAAGCCGCTCCGCCTGGAAAACGTGACGCCCACCGGTCCTGCCGAGGTCTGGCTCTTTGACGTCGATCATCCAGCCGAGCAGATCGGCACGCAGACCATTGCAGATGGCGCGGAGATTACTCTGCCGCCGCAGTCTATTACGCTTTACGTGATACCATGATTTTTAGGTGCAACGCACTTCAAAAGTGCGTTGCACCTGGGACTGATAGGAGATAACCATGTTCCTGAAAACTCTCGTGCGACGCAATCGCTCCTTTGTTGAAGCTGCCATAACCCTGCACCAAGCGGGCGAGATTCCCGCCAATAGCTACGTGCTGGATCTGGACACGATGCAGGCGAACGCCCGCGTCATGGCGGACGAGGCGGAAACGCTGGGCCTAAAGATCTATGCCATGAGCAAGCAGATTGGTCGCAACCCGCCCGCTTTCCACGCCCTCGCGGCGGGGGGCATCGATAGCTACGTCGCGGTTGATATGGCGTGTGCCCGTCCGATTCACGCCGCGGGCTACCGGATCGGCCACATCGGCCACCTGGTGCAGGTCTCGTGGGCGGAGGCGCTGGCCGCCGCGCAGATGAAGCCCGACTATTGGACCGTCTTTAGCCACGAGAAGGCGCGGGAAGCGTCGGAGGCGAGCGGCAGAGCGGGCCATACCCAGCCGCTCCTGGCGCGCATTTACGCGGGCGGCGATACGTTCTACATGGGGCACGAGGGTGGGTTCCAGGCCGAGGAGATCGTCGCGGTGGCGGACGCGCTCGACGGGCTGCCCCACGCCGAATTTGCCGGGATCACCACGTTCCCGGCCCTGTTGTTCGATCCTGACACGAACGATGTCGCGCCTACCCCCAACCTGGAGACGCTCGAAAACGCGGCGGCAGCCCTCGGAGCGGCCGGCCGCGAACAGATCGAGATCAACGCCCCCGGGACGACGTCCAGCGAGGTGATGGCGGCGCTTGCCTCCGCCGGCACGACGCAGGTCGAGCCGGGCCACGGCCTGACCGGCTCGACGCCGCTGCACGCGGTCCGCGATCTGCCGGAAAGACCGGCCATGCTCTATCTGTCCGAGATCTCCCACGTCTACAATGGCCGCCCGTACTGTTTTGGAGGCGGGCTGTACATCGATCCTGTGTTCCCGCCGTATGACGTCCAGGCGCTGGTCGGGGCGGACCCGGACGCGGCCCTGAACAACGTCGTCCACGCCACCCTGCCCCCGCCGTCGGCCATTGATTACTATGGCATCCTCGACCCCAACGCGGGCAAGCCGATCCGCGCGGGCGACAGCGTGGTCTTTGGTTTCCGCGCCCAGGCGTTTGTGACCCGCGCCTACGTGGTTCCCATTTCGGGTGTCTCGAAGGGAGAGCCGACGGTGGAGGGAATCTGGACGCCGTATGGTCAGCCGGCTGAATGGCCAAGCTGGAGGAAATCGTGAGCGTGTTATCAAAGAGTGGGGGGGCATGTCGGTTCATTCTGCTGGCCGTCGTCGTCAGTATGCTGGGCGTCGCTTGTTCTGCTTCCAATACCGAGACTCCGCCGCCAACGCCCAACCCCACGCCCACGCGGATTGCCCCGTCACCAGAATCCATCGCGTCTCCGACGAGCGCCCCGGAGACTCCGCTCTACCTGGACCCCGCCGCGTCGATAGATGACCGGGTTACCGACCTGCTTTCTCGCATGAGCCTGGACGAAAAGATCGGCCAGATGACGCTGGCCGAGCGGGACGCGCTGAAGAACGTCGAGGACATCGCCGCCTATCATCTGGGCGCTTTGCTCAGCGGGGGCGGATCGACCCCCACTCCCAATACTCCCGAATCGTGGGCCGATATGTACGATGGCTACCAGGAGCAGGCCCTGTCCACCCGGCTCGGTATTCCCCTGCTCTATGGGGCTGACGCCGTGCACGGGCACAACAACGTCAAAGGCGCCGTCATCTTTCCCCACAACATCGGCCTGGGGGCCACGCGGAACCCGGAGTTGGTCGAGGAGATCGGGCGCATCACGGCCCTGGAGGTCGCCGGCACCGGCGTTGACTGGACATTCTCGCCCTGCCTGGCCGTCTTTCGGGACGAGCGCTGGGGCCGCGTCTATGAGAGCCTGGGCGAGACGCCGGAGCTTGTGTCGCTGCTGGGCGGGGCGCTCGTGAGAGGGTATCAGGGGGCCGACCTGGGCAGCGGCGAGACGATCCTGGCGACCGCCAAGCACTGGGTGGGCGACGGCGGAACGATGGGCGGCGTGGATCGCTCGGACACGGCGGTGGACGAGGCGACGTTGAGGGAGATCCACATCGCGCCCTACGTGGAGGCGATCCAGGCGGGCGTCGGCTCCATCATGGTCTCGCAGAGCAGTTGGAACGGCGTGGAGATGCACGCGAATGAATATTTGATCAACGATGTGCTCAAGGGCGAGTTGGGATTTGAGGGAATTGTCGTCTCGGACTGGGAGGCGATTGACCAGATTCCGGGGGATTATGGCAGCGACGTCAGGACGGGCATAAACGCGGGTCTGGATATGATCATGGTTCCCTACGAGTACGTCAAGTTCATCGAGACGCTGCGAGACGCGGTCGAGAGCGGCGACGTGCCGATGGAGCGGATCGACGACGCGGTCAGCAGGATCTTGAGGGCCAAATTCCAGCTCGGCCTGTTTGAAAATCCCTACACGGATCGCGCCCTGACCGACCTCGTCGGTTCCGCCGAACACCGGGAAGTGGCCCGGCAGGCGGTGCGCGAGTCGTTGGTGCTCTTGAAGAACGAGGGCGCCCTCCTCCCTCTGCCGAAGGACCTGGGGCGCGTCCACGTCGCCGGGAGAAACGGTGACGACCTGGGCAGCCAGTGCGGCGGGTGGACCATCACCTGGCAGGGCCAGAATGGTGACATCACGACCGGCACGACGATCCTGGAGGCGATTGAGGGCACGGTCTCGGAGCAGACGAGCGTGGCCTTTTCGCGGGATGGGTCGGGCGCGGAGGGGGCGGACGTGGGGATCGTCGTCGTGGGCGAGACGCCCTACGCCGAGTGGGAGGGGGACAGCGATGACTTGAGTCTTTCCAAAGCGGATCTCAACGCTATCAACGCCGTGAGGGAAGCGGGCGTGCCCGTCGTCGTGATCCTGGTGTCTGGCAGACCGATGATCGTCGAGCCGGAGCTGGAGAACTGGGACGCGCTGATCGCGGCCTGGCTGCCGGGGACGGAAGGGCAGGGACTGGCCGATATTCTCTTTGGCGATTATAATCCTACCGGCAAGCTCTCCTGTTCCTGGCCGCGAACGATGGATCAGGTTCCCATCAACGATGGCGATGCCGAATATGCCCCGTTGTTCGAGTACGGGTTTGGGCTTACATACGAATGAGGTGCTGAACGATGAAAGTAGCCGTTATTGGCGGCGGGTCTAGCTACACCCCCGAATTGGTCAACGGTTTCCTGGAGCGCGTGGAAGCCTTTCCCATGTCCGAACTGTGGCTTATGGATATTTCGCAGGAACGATTGGACGTGGTGGGAGGTTTCGCGTGCCGCATGGCCGAGGCACAGGGATCTCCCTTTGCCGTTCACGTGACCACCGACCAGCGCGAGGCGGTGCGCGGCGCCAGCTACGTCATCACCCAACTGCGGGTGGGCGGTATGGCTGCCCGGCGCGAGGACGAATACCTGGGTCGGCGGCACGGCCTGGTCGGGCAGGAGACGACCGGGGTGGGGGGGATGGCCAAGGCGATGCGCACCATCCCCGTCGTTTTAAAGATCGCCCAGGATATGCGCGAGCTGGCTCCTGGCGCGTTGTTGGTCAATTTTACCAATCCCGCCGGCCTAGTCACCGAGGCGCTCAGCCGCTATGCCTCCGACGTGCCTGCGGTGGGCGTGTGCAACGTGCCCATCACCGCCAAGATGGAAATCTTGAAGGGGCTGAAAAGGCAACAGGGACTCGACGTTGATCCGCGGCGGGCCGAGTTAAAGACGCTGGGTCTCAACCATCTCTCCTGGCATTACGGTTTCACTGTGGATGGGGAGGACGTCTGGCCCCAGGTGTTCGAGGGCTTTTTGGAGGAACTCGATCCGGAGTGGGACGTCGCGACGATTGAGACGTTGCGCATGATCCCCAACTATTATTTGCAGTACTATTACTACACCGACCGCAAGCTGGCCGCTCAGGAGCAATGGCCTCCCTCCCGCGCCGAGGAGGTGATGGAGATCGAGGCCGACCTGCTGGCGCAATATGCCGAGCCGGATCGTGCAGAGCCGCCGGAGGACTTGATGCAGCGGGGCGGAGCTTATTATTCCACCATGGCCACCCAGCTCCTCAACGCGCATTACAACGATCTGGGCGAGAAGCACGTGGTTAACGTGGCCCACGGGGGTGCCGTTCCCGGCTGGCCGGCCGATTGGGTGCTGGAGATACCCTGTCGGGTTGATGGCGAGGGGATCCACCCCCTCCCCGCCGAGCCGCTGCCACCGGTCTGCTTCGGCCTGCTGGCCCACGTCAAGGCCTACGAGATTTTGACCGCCGCGGCCGCCGTCCACGGAGACCGTCGGGCCGCTTACCAAGCCTTGCTGACCCATCCCCTCGGCCCTGCCGCCGACCGGGTGCAGACGGTGCTCGATGATTTGCTGGCAACCAACCGGGAATACCTGCCGCAATTCTCAGGTGCGACGCACTTCACAAGTGCGTTGCACCTGGAGGAGTGAGTTTTGTTTACCCAGACGTCCGAGTGGATCGAGCACACGTTAGCAGGCCTGACGATGGATCAAAAGATCGGCCAGCTTTTGCACCCCACGATTGAGCCGTCCATCTCTGCGGATGATCTGGCGGATCTGCTCGGCGACGTGGAGCCGGGCGGGATGTTCCTGCACCCCGGCAAACTGGAACCGTTTCGGAAAACTACCCGCTGGCTGCGGGGCCGTTTCCCCGTGCCGGTGATCGTCTCCTCTGACCTGGAGTGCGGCGCCGGCCGCGTGGTCGAGGGCGCGACCAGCTTCCCGGATTTGATGTCGTTGGCTGCGACGGACGACGAGGCGCTCGCCTTCGAGATGGGGCGCGCCACGGCGGTGGAGGGGCGCGCTTGCGGCGTGCACTGGGCGTTCGGCCCGGTGGTGGACGTCAATGCCAACCCGCACAACCCCGACGCCAACACGAGGACTCTCGGCGACGACCCGGACCGGATCGCGCGCCTTTCCACAGCAATGATCCGGGGGATGCAAGAGAACGGCCTGTGCGCCACGGCCAAGCATTTCCCCGGCGCTGGCTTTGACGACCGCGACCAGCACATCTGCACCGCCATCAACCCGCTCCGGATGGATCAGTGGTTTGCCTTGAGCGGTCGCACGTTCCGGGAGGCGATTGGCGCGGGCGTGGGGAGCATCATGGTCGGGCACATCGCGCTCCCAGCATGGGACCCCGTAGGGGCGTTGGTCTCTACGGGACTGTGTCCCGGCGGCGGCTTGCACATCCAGCACGCGCCGCCCGCGACGTTATCCCGGAAAATCGTCACCGGCCTACTGCGCGAAAGGATGGGCTTTCAGGGCGTCATCATCACCGACGCGCTGGACATGGGCGGCGTGACCTCGTGGGGGCCGTTTGAGGAGATCATCCCTGGCGTCATTGAGGCCGGCTGCGACATGATTCTCTTTGCTTTTCCGAAGCGCGACTTTGCGATCCTGAAGCGGGCGGTCGAGAGCGGGCGGCTGACGGAAGCGCGCGTTGACGAATCGGTGCGCCGCATCCTGGCGCTGAAGGAGACGCTCGGTTTGCACGAAGAGCGCGATCCTCCCCCCTTATCGGCGGCGGATAGCGAGCGCTTCCGACGCGTCAGCCAGGAGATCGCCGAGAAGGCCCTCACCCTCGTGAGAGATCGCCACGCGACGCTTCCGCTCAAGCTGGAGCAGGGGACGCGGGTGCTCAGTTATCACTTTCGGGGCGACCCCGAGTTCAACAACGTGGATGCTTTCGACGACCTTTTGCGCGCGCGAGGGGTGGAGGTGGCCCGTTTCGACGAGACGGAGCAGGGTAGGCTGCCCGCCAGGCTCGACGACTTTGACGTGGTGTTGATGAACGCCGTCCTGGGGCCGGTCTGGGGCACGAGCCGCATCCGACCGGCCGGCAACTATATGCGCGACGTCTGGGCGCTCATCACCTCGCACCACCCGCGCCTGGTGCTCGTGTCGTATGGCTCGCCGTACCTGTTGTACGAGATGCCGCGTCTGCCGCTCGTCATCAACGCCTACTCGCCTGACCTCAACACCCAGAAGGCGGTACTGCGCCTGCTCACGGGCGAGATCGAGGCAATGGGCAAAAGCCCCGTCAATCTCGACAGCCCCTATCTGTTCAAGTCTCTGGCGGGGCTGCGGTATCGGCTTTGAGGAGTCTGCTTGTGAAAAAATTTCAGGTGGGTGTCAAGAGCTATGACAACGATTGGTTCCTCAAGTATGGGCTGGGGTACCGGGATGCGGCGCGACTGTTGCGGGAGTGGGGCGCGACCTTTGTACTGGCGCAGAGCAAGCACCTTTCCATGCCCGATAGCGCCGTCGAGAGCGAGGTGTCGCCCGAGTTGGCCGCGCTCTATGCGACGTATGACGACCGCAAGTTTCGCGATGCGCTGGCCGAGGAAGGGATCGAATATTGGGCTACCGTCTGTACCTTTTTCGAACCCCAGGCTGTGGAAGCGGACCCCTACCTTCGGCCTATCGGTTCGGATGGCCGGCCGATGGAGACCATAGACTGGTACGTGGGCATCGCGCCCTCGATGGATGGGTACGTGGCGAAAAAGACGGCGCGGATCGAGCGGGCGGTCGATGCGCTGGAGCCGGACGGCGTCTTTCTCTCCTTCACCCGCTGGCCGGGTTTCTGGGAGCTGTGGATGCCGCATCACACCCGGCGCGATTTCCCCGAGTACAGCTTCGATCCCCACACGCTCGACCGCTTTGCCCACGAGGCGGGCGTGGACGTGCCCACCCGCGACCCGGCCGAGGCCGCCTCGTGGATCGAAGCGCACGCCCGCGAGGCTTGGACGGACTGGAAGTGCCGGGTGGTCGTGGGCGTCGTCCGCCAGATCCGGGAGGGGTGCCGCCAGATTCAGCCGGACGCCCGCATCATGTTGAACGCCCTTCCGTTCGGCGGGGATTTCGACGGCGCGCAGGAAAAGGTCTTTGGACAGCGCATTGAGGCCCTGGCGGACGTGGTCGATGTGTTCGAAGTCATGACGTATCATCAGATATTGAAGCGGCCCACGAGTTGGCTCCCCCAGATCGGCGAGGAGGTGAAGCGCCGTTCGGGACGCGAGACCGTCTGCACGCTCCAGGCCAGGCCGATCTATTTGGACGGTATCTATGCCCAGGATAACCGCTCACCGACGCTCGACGCCGAGGAGTTTGCGGAGGCGGTGGACGCTGTGGAGAACTCGAGCGTGGACGGTATCGTGGTTTTCGTGTGGTCAGACCTCCTCGAGGAGACGTTGAAGCAGAACGATACCCGGCGAGTAGATGCTATCCGCGCCGCGTCTGAGCGCCGGCGGGTTCGATAGGTAGGTGCAACGCGCTTAACAAGGGCGTTGCACCTGAATTTCAAGGAGCTTTCATCGCACTATGATCAGATATTTTCTAGGGGTTGATATCGGCGCGACAAAAAGCCACGCTTTGATCGCCGACGAGGACGGCCAGGCGCTGGCGTTGGGAGTGGGCGGGTCGGGAAATTACGAGGTGGTGGGGTATCCTGGCCTGGCGGAAACGCTGGCCGACATCACCGACCAGGCTCTGAACGTGGCGGGTATCAAAAGAGAGCAACTGGCCGGGGCCGGTTTTGGCATCGCGGGTTATGACTGGCCTGCCGAAAGGGCCCCTACGCTCCAGGCTATTCAGACCCTGGGGTTATCCGCGCCTTTTGAATTCGTCAACGATACCATCATCGGCCTGTTGGCCGGGGCGACGGAAGGGTGGGGCGTGGCGGTGGTGGCTGGCACGAGCAACAACTGTCGCGGGCGCGATCGCCACGGGCGAGAGGGCCGGATGACGGGGTGTGGCCCCTGGCTGGGCGAGTACGGCGGCGCGGGCGAATTGGTAGATAAAGCAGTGCAGGCGGTCGGCATGGCCTGGACACAACGAGGCCCTGCCACTCGATTGACCGAGGCGTTCATCGAGTTGACCGGCGCTACCGATATTGTGGATCTATTGGAAGGGCTGATGCTGGAGCATTATCAATTGACGGCGGCAGCCGCGCCGGTTATTTTCCAGTTGGCCGCCGAGGGGGACGAGGTGGCCCAGGAGATCATTTGCTGGGCGGGACGGGAGCTGGGCAGTCTGGCCGTCGGCGTCATTCGCCAGCTTGATTTTGAGCCACTGGATTTCGAGGTGGTCTTGATCGGCAGTCTGTTCAAGGGCAGCCCACCGCTCACCGAGACGATGGCGGCGACTATCCACGAGGTGGCGCCAAAAGCGCGGTTGGTGCGTCTGAAAGCGCCGCCCGTCGTCGGCGGGGTGTTGCTCGGTATGGAACAGGCGGGCGTCGGGTACAGCAGCATACGCCAGGCTTTGATTGAGTCTACGAATGCCTTGTAGCTGCGAGCATTGAGCCAGAAGGAAAGGCGTGATGAACAGATGGGGGAATAGGCCGGTTATCGCCGAGTGATCGGAATCATACGCCCCGTACCGAAGGACTTTGCGCTGACCTTCAGAATCACCCCCATCTGCCACCGCTTGTGCTCGGAGCGACGTAGGGCTGCGTCGCTCCGATTTTCCCGCACGAGACGCTCCATCGCCGGGCCGACTTTTGCGTAATCGAACGGGTCCACCTGATCTGGGCGCAATTCCGCCGACGGTGGCCGCTCCAGGATGAAGCGGGGGATCACGCCACGGACCGAGTCGATCCAATGCGCGAGCGCGATCATCTCGGGCTTGGTGACGTCGGCGATCGGGCAGAGCGTGCCGGCCATGTCGCCGTAGATGGTGGCGTAACCCAGGGCGAGTTCCGTCTTGTTGCTGGCGTTCAGGAGCATGCCCCCATAGCGATTCACAAAACTCATCAGGATCATCGCCCGGAGCCGGGCCTGGATGTTTTCAGCCGTCGTTCCCCCTTTTTCTAGCAGGTCGCTGAGCGTCTCTTCGGCGGCGGCGTGCAGACGCTCCAACTCCACCACCTCAAAGTGGATGCCGAGCGCCTGCGCCAGCTCTCGCGCGCACGTCGTGGAGCGCGGATCGTTGTAGCGGGAGGGTATGGCGATCGCGGTGACGCGCTCCGGCCCCAGCGCCTCGGCGGCGATGACGGCGACGACCGCCGAATCGATCCCGCCGGACACCCCGAGAAAGGCACGCTCCAGCCGGTTCTTTTGCGCAAAGTCGCGCACCCCCAGCACGAGCGCCCGGTAAAGCTCCTCCTCCGGGTGCTCCTCGGGCAGCTCGGCGGGAGCTTCTCGTTCGAGGTCGATCACCCGAACCTCTTCCTCGAACCCGGCCAGCCGGGCGATGACGTCGCCCTGTTTGTCGACGGCGAAACTCCGACCGTCGAAAATCAACTCGTCGTTCGCGCCGCAGAGGTTGACGTAGATCAGTGGGCAGCTCTGGCGGCGGGTGTGATAGAGCCGCTGTTCCAAGATCCCCCGGCGGTACGGCGAAGCGGAGATGCAGACCAACAACTCCACCCCGCCGGCGACAAGCTCGGCAGCGGGGTGGACGTCGTACCCCTCGTCCCAGAGATCCTCGCACACCAGAAATCCCACCCGCTTTCCGGCCACGACTGTCGGCGGCAACGCGGGGCCGGGCAGGAACCAGCGCGGCTCGAAAAAGACGTCATACGTCGGCAGCAGCCGCTTGGCAGCGACCAGTCGAACATCGCCGCCGTCCAGGAGCACGGCGGCGTTGTACAGTCCGGGGTGATGGGGCAGCCGACGGTCGCCCGGCATCAGGGTCCCGACCACGGTTGGAGGCCCGCCGCTGGCGCGATGGGCCAGGTCGCGGGTCGCTTCCGCCACCGCCTCGGTGAAGCTGGAGTCGAAGAGGATGTCTCGGGGCGGGTATCCGGGGACCGCCATCTCTGGCAGGACGACGAGCGCGGCGTCCTGGCTGTGGGCCGTCTCTATCGCCGCCAGGCAGCGCTCGACGTTCCCTTCGAGGTCGCCGACGCACGTGTTGATCTGCGCGAGCGCCACTCTCATGGAAACTGCCCCGCTACGGCCTCAAGCAGGTTGAGCGCCTCGATCACGGTGTCGCGCTGCAAGCAGACCACGTCGCCGAGCATGAACGTGCGATACCCCAGCGAGAGCAGGAACGCCACGTCGCCAATGTCGGCGCTCACGGGGACGGGGATGTGGCCGAGCGAATCGAAAATCCGGCTGGCGACCACTGCCTCTGGATCGGCGGTGATGATGTCGCGCAGCGCGCCGATGACCCGATGCGGGCGCAGAACCTCCACGTATAGGTCGCCGCGCGCGGCCATCAGCCGACCGTGCGCGGCTCCGTACTTTTTGGCGTAATCGAGTCCCCGTTGCGACTCGATCTTGAGCATGACCTCGGCGCCGGGGAGCAGGTCGCGCACCTCCTCGACGTCGGCGGGACTCTCGACGTAGGAAATCATGACGCGCTTGAGACTCGCCTCTCGCATCGCCGCGAGGTAAGCGCGGTCCGTCTCGGTGAGCGTGCCGTCGATCTGAAGAGAGGGGTGCACGATATTGACCGATTCGCCGGGGCCGATAAGCCGGCGCGGGCCGTCTTCGAGGATGAGCCGGTCGCCATCGACCGCGGCGACCCGCGCGTGCTCGTTGCCATCGGAGAAAAAGGCGTCAACCGGCGTCTCGACGCGGATGGGATGGCTCAGGCGGATCTCGGTGTACGGCGGAATGGCCGCGCCGACCACCCGCAGTTGCCGCCCCTTGAGATCGACCCACAACGGCTGGCCAAAGGCGCGGAGCCGCTCGAGCGCCTCGGCCGGCCCGCCTCGCAGCGGCATCACCGTGTTCAGCCGGAACCCGCACACCAGTGGGTGTCTGGCCACCTCGTCGAGGAAGGTCGCGTAAGGCGGCGTGGTGACGATAGCGCGAACGTTCACAATAGCACCTGCTTTGCTCCGAGTTGTTGCTCAGGCTCCCAAGTTCGTCATTCCGAGTAAACCACAACGCCACGGCGTTGTTCAGTGAGCAAGAAACTATAGCATTGCCGTCACTCTGAGCAGCCTGTCCTGAGCTTGCCGAAGGAGAGCGTAGCGGAGTCGAAGGGTCTCCAATTCCGCAATGTGAGATTCCTCGACTCCCTCCGGTCGCTCGGAATGACGGTAACATGGAAGTTTCTTAGTAGCGACCAATGGGAGCCGAGTTTGCTACTGCAAGTAGAGATTCCTCGACTCGCTGCGCTCGCTCGGAATGACGGCGGTAGCTGCTTAGAGCTTTAAGGTGGTTCCACAATAGCCGCAACTGAACATGCCCGTCGCCTCGACCGGGATCGGAGCGCCGCAGCGCGGGCACTTCATCGCGATAGGCTCGCTGACCTCGGCCACCTTGTCCTCGCTCTGGCGGGCGCGCATATTGTCCTGGAAATCTCCAAAGTAGCCCCAGGCACGGGCGACGAGGCCCATGGCATAATCTACGGCCCGCTGCTCGTCCTGGATGTGAAAGATTTTCTGCTCGCCGATCGCCTCGCCCCACTGCTTGTCGACCATGTCCCCCGGCTTGCCGGTCGGTCGGCGCAGGAACCAGGTGTTCCAGTTCTCGCTGACCTGGTTCCACGCTTTGATCGCGTCCACGTTGCGGCGCGTCCGGTCGCCGAGGTAGTGGGCGATCTGCTCCTTGGGCACCTGGGGGTGCATGGTGACGTCGCCGAACACGATCAGAAACGGCGTCTCTTGCAGGGCGGGGATCTCGACGTGGGTGTTCACCCAATGCGCAAAGAGGCCGTAGCTTTCGGGCGCGTCGCCGCCGCCGCCCTCGCCGTAGAGCGAGCCGAGGAGTTGTTCGAGATCAAAGCCGCTGGCAAAGGTCGTCACCTGCAGCGGCCACTTGTCGCAGGCGGCGTCGCCGATGGCTGCGAAGCAGATCTCGAGGTCCTCCCGGTACTGAGAAAGCGTGTTGTAGAGCAGGGGCAGGCGGTCGAATATCTCGAACGGCCAGCTCGCCATCGAGCCGGTCACGTCGACGGCGATGATGAGCGGGTTGTCCGACTCGGTGCTGATGTGTTTTTGCGGGTCGATGATCTTTTCGTTTGGCCCGCTTTTCCCCTGATACGTGCGCGGGCCACTGGCTTTGGCCCTCTCGGCGGCTGTGCCTCGCTTGTCCGCGCCTCCGGGGCCGTAACTGTATTTTCCTTTGCCGTACCATTTACTGGTATCTTCATCCCATGTGTACATTGGGTCTCCCTGTGGTGGCGGCGATCTTGATAGGACGCCGCTCCTCTGTGGCGTCTAGCGCCAGTGTTTCCAGTCCGAACTCGCGGCGAAAGCGCTCGTCGAGCTTCCGGGCTGCGATATAGTCCGCGATATTTTTCGGCACCAGATCTCGCCAACCATCGCCGCGCGCCATCTCTCGGCGGACCGTCGTTCCATCAATCGCGATCTGTTCGTCCTCCGGGATCAACTCTACCGGCCTGACGACCTGGTAATCCCCGGCGAGCAAACTCGCGACGTACGGGTTGGCGGTGACAAACAGGTCGAGCGGGCCAAACAGATCGAGGATCATCAGCCGCCAGCGCGGGCCGTCGTCGAGATCGGGCACGGGGATCAGGGTATAATTCTCTCGCCCGCCCAATGCCAGCCGGATCATGTCGCTGGTTTCTTCGAGCGTGAACGGGTTGCGGAGATTATACCGGTTCGAGCTGCCGATCCCGATCAAGGCTTGAGCGGCGCGGTCGCAGAGCGCGCGCAGGACGAGCGCGTGGCCGCGGTGCACGGGTCGCCACCGGGCGACCATGCCGATGCGCTCCAAACAGTCTGTGTGGTGAAGGCTTCGCTTTTGTGATGACATCGTCAAGGCAGATAGTGACCTGTTCGATTTCTGTCGGGCATCATTATACACCAGACTTCGCCAGGGGCAATCTTGTCGAATAAACGTTTTGCCTTAAATCCCAAATACGGGTACAATGGGCGGCACGAAATGGTTCTTTAACGATTGGGCTGAGAATTGACGGGAGGCAAGCGTGAGACATCAGGAAGGCTCTTTCAAAGGTATTCGGGATACCAACATCTATCATCAATGCTGGCTGCCGGAGGGCGAGCCAAAAGCGGCGCTGTTGATCGTCCACGGGCTGGCCGAGCATAGCGGACGGTATATGAACGTGGTCAATCACTTTGTTCCGCTGGGCTATGGCGTGTACGGCGTCGATCTCATTGGGCACGGTAAATCGGACGGCGCGCGGGTCTATGTGGAGCGATTCGAGGATTACACGGACGCGCTCAAGACCTACTTTGACGTGGTGCGCGACTGGCAGCCCGATAAACCGATCTTTTTGGTCGGGCATAGTATGGGTGGGCTGATCGGTTCGATCTACTTGATCGAGCACCAGGCCGAATTGTCGGGAGCGGTGATTTCCGCGCCGTTCGTACAAGTACCCGATAACGTCTCGCCGCCTGTCGTCTTTGTAGGCAAGGTGCTTTCGACCTTGATGCCCAAGTTCGGGCTGGTAGGGGTAGAAGCCGAGGGTGTGAGTCGAGACCCAGAGGTGGTGCAGGCGTATGTCAACGATCCTCTGGTGTACAGAGGGAAAACCACGGCCCGTTTGAGCGCCGAGCTGCTCAAGGCGATGCAGCGCGTTGCTGCCGAGGCAGTCAGGATCACGTTGCCTATCTTGATCTTGCAAGGCGGCGCAGATAAGCTGGTCGATCCCGATGGCGCGCGGATGCTGTACGCCTCGGTCAGTTCTATCGACAAGAAGCTCAACGTCTATGAGGGCTGTTACCACGAAGTGTTTAACGAGCCTGAACGCGACCAGGTGTTGAGCGATGTGGAGATGTGGCTGGAAGCTCGCCTTGCATCGGGATAAGGTTTGGTGTCGAAGAGATGTTGAGACACCGCAAAATGAAAAATTATGTAAAGAGAGGACAAGATCAATGAAGACACGTACACTGATTGCGACTGTAGTTGTATTGGTACTGCTAAGCGTCCCATCTGTTTCGGCGCAGCAGGAGGATATCACAATCACGTTGTTACACTATACCGATTATCACGCTCACGCCGTCCCCTTCTATTCCGAAGGAGTGGCCGACGTCGCCGGGATTGCCCGCACCATCGCCTACCTCGAGACCTACGCCGACGACCCGAATGCGTTGATTTTGAGCGGCGGCGACATGATCAACAAAGGCTCGCCCGCCTGGTCCGACAAGTACCAGTGCGCCGAGTGGTCCTGGTTCAACGACTTGGTGGGAGCGATGGCCTTTGGCAACCACGACGCCGACTATGGGCCCGAGGTTTTCGCCGCGTGTCAGGCTCAGATCGACTATCCTATTCTGGGCAGCAACGTTCTGGATGCCGACGGCCAACCGCTTTTCGAGTACGATGGCAAAACGTACCAGGTGTTTGACGTCGGGGGAGCGAAAATTGGCGTGTTTGCCCTGGTCGGCTCTGACTTTGAAGGATTGCTCAAGCCAGAGACCATGCCCGCGCCCGACGTCACCTTTGCCGATCGGGTAGAGACCGCCCAGGAGGTCGTCCGAGCTTTACGGGAAGACGAACAAGTCGACGCTGTGGTCGTGATTGGGCACGCCTTGTACGAAGACGACGTCGCTCTGGCCCAGGCCGTCCCCGGCATCGACCTCATCTTTGGCACGCACAGCCACCGCAAAGAGACACTGACGCCCATCCCCGGCGCCGATACGGTCATCATCTCCCCCTTCCAATATCTGACCTATATCAGCAAAGTCGAGTTCACCTTCAGCGATGGGGAGTTGAGCGACGTCAAGGGAGAACTGGTGGAAATGAGCAATGATATGCCCCAGGACCCGGAGATTGCGCAACTCGTCACACAAATGCAGGCCGATCTGGAAGCCGATCCGGATTATGCGCATCTCTTTGAGCCCATCGGTGAGGCCGCCGTCGAGCTTTCGACCGAAGGACAATTCATCGGCGAGGCGCTGTTGGGCAACTTTGTGACGGACGTCGTCCGGGACGCCGCCGGGGCGCACCTGGCGATCTTTACCGCCAGTGGTTTTCGCCAGCCTATCCCACCCGGCACGATCCTGGAACAAGACCTGCTGACCGCGATGCCCTACAAGAACGCCGTTTTCGTCTACGACATGACCGGCGCGCAGGTACAAGAGCTGCTCGATTTCAGCGTCTCGCGCAGCGAGTCCGATTTCTTCTCCCAGGTGTCGGGGGTGCGGCTCAACATCGTGGATGGCAAGGTGACCAATGTCCAGATCCTCGACGACCCTGCCGATCCCGCTGCTGGTTACAGCCCGCTCGCCCCGGCCCAGACCTACCAGGTGGCGACCAGCAACTTTCAGGGCCTCTATGCGGGAGGGTATAAGGATATTTTCGCCCCGGCTTCTTATGTCGAAACCGGCCTCGACGTGTGGGACGAGGTGCGCACATTCATCCAGGCGAACAGTCCCGTCAGTGCTCAGCTTGACGGGCGCATCGTCACCGGCCCACCTGCCGAGCAACCGCCCACCACGCTTCCTGCCACCGGCGGTTCCGGCGTTGCGCCCTGGCCTTTGCCCTTCGTCGGCGTGTTGTTGATCGCCCTGGGGGTGTTGACCCGTCGCAAGGTCATCCTTTCGGATTTGGAGGAATGAGTAAATAATACGATAACGAAATCTTGGCACAACTGTCATTCCGAGCGGAACGAAGCGCAGCGGAGTGGAGTCGAGGAATCTCCAATTACGCAGGTCAAGCAATTTGCAGATTCCTCCGGACGTGAAGCATCCGCACTCCCTGCGGTCGCTCGGAATGACGCTGATTGGAGAAGATATGAACGTATACGAAGCGATAGCGAGTCGAAAAACAATTCGGGACTTGGAGCGGAAAACAATCCCGATGGAGATCGTGAGAAAACTCATCGACGCCGGCTTGAAAGCTCCATCACACGATCATCTGCGAGATTGGCATTTTGTCGTCGTCCAGGATGAATCAAAGCGAAGAGAATTGCTCGAACAGACGATCACGCGCAGGAGTAGGGAAGAGGCGGAAGAGATCGTGGATGCGTGGGGGATGACCGATGAGGTGCAACGCGAGATGTATATCGACGGCATCCCCAAGCAGTTCTCGATGCTTTTCGAGGCGGGCTGCTTGATCCTGCCCTGTTTCCGGCAAGAGACGCCCCTGCTCGAACCCGAGTCGTTATCCTCGCTCAATGCTTTTGCCTCCATCTGGTGTTGCATCGAGAACATCCTGATCGCAGCCGCGTCCGAGGGCCTGTTCGGGGTGACGCGGATTCCGGCGGATGCGGAGGAGGAGACGATCCGGCGCATTTTGGAAGTGCCACTCGGCTACCAGATTCCGTGTTATCTGGCTCTGGGATACCCCAAGCGTGAGGCTCGGCGGGCCAGACAAAAGACGGTTCGAGTGGATGAGAGAATCCATACGAACGTGTGGTAGTTCGTGCGAGTCCGTGTCAAGCGTCCAGTAGTGAAACAGGGGAGAGAATAGATGCTTCAGGAGATCACGCTAAAGGTTAACGGCCGCGTCCACCGCGTGCGCGTCGAGCCTGATACGCCGCTGCTCTACGTCTTGCGCAACGACCTGGGCCTGAAGGGGGCCAAGTTCGCCTGCGGCCTGGAACAGTGCGGCGCGTGCACGATCATGCTCGACGGCCAGGCAGTGCCTTCGTGTCGCATACCCATTCGCTCCGTCCAGGGTCACGAGATCACGACGCTGGAGGGATTGGGGACGGTGGACGATCTGCACCCGCTCCAAAAAGCCTTTATCGAAGAGCAAGCCGTCCAGTGTGGCTTTTGCACGCCGGGCATGATCGTCGCCGCCGCCGCCCTGCTCGACCGGAACCCGCGCCCCACCGACGCCGAGATCCGGGCCGCGATGGCCGATAATCTCTGCCGCTGCGGCACATACGACCGCATCCTCCGGGCGATCAAGCGCGCCGCCGGGCGACAGGTCGAGTCGCCTCCCTACGAGGTGGAGGAGAGGAGAGACCGGGAGGTTCAGCCGACCGACGCTTTGTCCCCCTCGCTTGTGGAAACTCCCGACCTCGATTCGTGGGTGCGCGTCAACACCGACGGAACCATCACGCTCTTTACCGGCAAGGTCGAGCTGGGCCAGGACCTCAAAACCTCTATCGCCATGATCGGGGCCGATGAACTGGACGTGCCCCTGGATCGCATCCGGGTCGTCACGGCGGACACGGCCCAATCGCCCGACGAGGGCTACACTGTGAGCAGCATTTCCATCGAGGTCTCGGGCAACGCTATGCGCTACGCCGCCGCCGAGCTGCGGCAGATGGCGCTCTCGGTGGCGCACGAGGAGTTGGAGGCTCCCATCGAGCGCCTCACCGTGACCGACGGCGTCATCGCCGACCCGGTCACCGGGCGTAGCGTCACCTACTGGGATCTTTTCGCCGGAAAACGACTCGGCCGTCAGGTGAGGGGGGGTAGCCAGCCCAAACAGCCGGAAGCGTACCGGATTGTGGGCCGTCCCGCGGAACGTCTCGACCTGCTCGCCAAAGTGACCGGCACGGCACCTTTCGTCCACGATCTCGACCTGCCGGGGATGGTTCACGGGCGGGTTGTCCGCCCGCCAGGTTACGAGGCCAGATTAGTTTCAGTGGACGAAGAAGCCGTGATGCAAATGTCGGGCGTCATCCAGGTGGTGTGCGATGGCAGCTTTCTGGCCGTCGTCGCCGAGCGCGAGGAACAGGCCGTCCGGGCGATGGGTGCGCTGCGAAAAGCCGCGACCTGGGAAGACGGTGCAACCCTTCCGCCCCAGGTGACCCTTTTCGAGTACCTGCGAGGCCAACCTGATCAGGCGTATCTCGTCGTGGATGGCATGCCCGTGAACGATCCAATCCCGCCGGTCAAGGCGCCGGCAGAGGCAGTGCAGACGTTGACCGCCACCTACTACCGGCCCTTTCACATGCACGCCTCGCTTGGCCCATCGGCGGCGGTGGCGCAATTGGTGGACGGCAAGCTGACCGTCTGGACGCACAGCCAGGGGGTTTACCCGCTGCGAAGGGCGATGGCCCACGTTCTGGGGATGGATGAGGACGACATGCACGTTCTTCACGTGGACGGCCCTGGCTGCTACGGCCACAACGGCGCGGACGACGCCGCGCTCGACGCGGCGCTGCTGGCCCGCGCCGTGCCAGGCCGCCCCATCTCGCTCAAATGGACGCGGGCCGACGAGAACACTTGGGAGCCGTATGGCCCGGCGACGATGTTCGAGATGCAGGCCAGCCTCGATGTCGACGGCAACGTCGTCGATTGGAACCACGACGTCATAGGCTACCCCCACCTGGGCCGCGGTCGCTCGGAGGGAAGCACGTCGGGCTTGCTCGCCTCTTGGCATCTGTCCGAGCCGTTCAAGCGGCCTCAACCTCAATTTAGAATGGCTTACCACGTCGGCATCCACCGCAACGCCGACCCGCTGTACGTCTTTCCCCAGAAGCGCATCGTCGCGCACTTTGTGGCGGACAGCCCCTTGCGTACCTCGTCGCTGCGCGGGCTGGGATCGTACGCCAACGTCTTTGCTATCGAGTCCTTCGTGGACGAGTTGGCGCACGCGGCGGGCGTCGACCCGGTCGAGTTCCGCCTGCGCTACCTGGAGGACGAGCGGGCGCGGGCCGTCGTCGAGACGGCGGCGGAGAAGGCCGGTCCGCGGCCCGATGGGCTGGGGCGCGGCGTCGGATTCGCCCGTTACAAGAACCGGCAACTGTACATGGCGGCGGTCGTGGATCTGAGCGTGAATCGAGCCAGCGGCCACGTCTGCCTGGAGCGAGCCGTCCTCGCCGCCGACGCCGGGCAGATCGTCAACCCCGATGGCCTGAGCAACCAGATCGAGGGTGCCTTCATCCAGTCGGCCAGTTGGACGCTGAAGGAGCAGGTCGCCTTTGACCGGCGTGGCGTCATCAGCACCGATTGGTACAGCTACCCGATCCTGCGCTTCCACGACGCGCCCGAAATCGAGATGGTGCTGCTCAATCGCCCCGGTCAGCCCTATCTGGGCACGGGCGAGGGCGCGCAGGGACCGGTCCCGGCGGCCATCGCCAACGCGATCTTTGACGCGGCCGGCATCCGCCTGCGTCGGATTCCCTTCACGCCAGAGCGGGTGAAGGCGGCTTTGAGCGGCGACGGTTTATGAGTATAATTGGACGTGCATTTCTATGACCAAAATTATCATCCTACACACCAATGACATTCACGGGCGCATCGAAGGGCTTACCCGCATCGGCGCGCTGGTATCTCAAATCCGGGCGGAGAACGACGACGCGGCTGTGCTCTACTTTGACGTGGGCGACAGCGAGGAGTACGCCAACCGGTTGAGCAGCCTGACCAAGGGCATCGCCATGCACCGTCTGCTGGTCACAGCCGGTTGTGACGGCGTCGTCGTGGGCAACGCCATTCTGGCGCGCTATGGCCCAAGGGCCGTGACGGATCAGGCCGCGGCCATCGCCTATCCCCATCTGGCGGCGAACGTCCGTTTTTCGGACGGACGCGCCATTCCGGGGACGCGGTCCACAGCCATATTCCAGGCCGGGCCGTTGCGTCTGGGCGTCATCGGCGTGACGTCGGAGATGGACAACTATGGCCGTTTCTTCGACCTGCAAATCACGCCGACTTTTCCCCTCGTGCGCGAGTTGGCCGCCGAGCTACGCGATGCCGGTGCGGATGCTGCCATCTTGCTTTCCCATCTGGGATTGGAGGCGGATTGTGAGATAGCCGCCGCGTTGCCAGACGACGTGCCCCTCATCCTGGGGGGACACAGCCACAATCTCCTGCCGGAAGGCGAGTGGGTTGGAGACGTCTTGATCGCCCAGGCCGGTGAATACGCCCAGCATCTGGGCCAGGTCGAGTTGGATTGGGACGGCCATCGGCTCCGCCCGATACGAGCAACCGTCCTGCCGGTTGCGGAGTCCATGCCGCCGTCGCCAGACGTTCAGGCGATGGTCAACCGCATCGAGGCCGAGGTGGAGGAATTTCTGGACGAGATCATCGGTGAGTTGGCTCACCTGCTCGACTATGCCACCGATCGCGAGTGCGGCATAGGGAACTTGATGGCCGATGCCTTGCGCCATCGAGCCGACGCCGAGATCGCGGTGGCGGTTCCCGGCCCCCATTTTGACCAGGGGCTGCCGGCCGGTCCCTTGCGCCGGGAAACGCTGTGGAGCATCTGTCCATCTACGGCCAATCCCGGCGTCGCCGACGTGACCGGCGCGCAGTTGGCCGCGATGGTGCAGCGCGGCCTCGACCCGGAGTTCGCCGCCGACCGTCACCGGGCGCTGCGCGGCAGCGCCAGAGGTTTTATGCATCTGAGCGGCGCCGTCGCGCGGGATGGGCAGTTGATCGTCGATGGGCAGCCGCTCGATCCCGAACGCCGCTATCGCGTGGCGGGCAGCGATTTCGAGTTTGAACCTGTCTGGAGTTATACGGACGAGGCGTGGCACCTGGCGCCGGAGTATGAGGCAGACGTCATCCTGCGTGAAGCGGTGGACGAGTACGTGAGGACGCAAAGCATACTTTCTGTGGAGATGGGGCGGCTTGCCTGAGACGCCAGTGTGTCTAATGGAGCACCGCGACTAAAGTCGCAACTACAGAGCTTTTTGGGAGGGGAAATGTTTGAGGTTGAGCGAATCGTCGGCGAGTGGGTAGCGATGTGGAATTCGTACGATCTTTCTCAGATCGACAAGCTGTTTCTGACGGACGAGAATCTGACCTACTTTTCGTCAGAGAGGGAGGGAGCGATTCGGGGCATCGAGGCCGTCCGGGAGCATCATCGCGGATTCGGCTTTGTCGAGGGCGGCAAGGTTTCGGAAAACAAGCTGTGGGTAGAGGATCTCGACACCGCCGATTTCGGGTCGGCGGTTGTGGTGACGGGGATCTGGTTCTTTCGCCGAAGCACGGGCCAGGTGCAGCGCGGCCCGGTCACCTTTGTGTACGTGAAGAAGGGCGGGGAATATCGCTTGGCGCATTTGAATTTCGGCAATTACAGGTAGGTTGTTGAGGGGTAAGGAGATGTAGATGATGAGTATATTCATCGAGAACGGCTTTATCGCCACAATGGACAAGCAAAAGACCGTTTATCGCCGTGGCGATCTGTATATAGAGGACGACCGGATCGTAGCTGTGGGAAAAGTCCCAGAAATCCCCCACCAGCCCGATGCGGTCATAGACGCCGAGCACAAGGTCGTCCTGCCCGGATTCGTCAACGTCCATGCCCACCTTCAGCAATATTTTCGCGGGGTGTACGAACTCATCGGCGAGTTTTACCAGGTCAACCTGCCCCTGGAGGGATACCGGCAGCCTGGCGATATGGCCGAGTTGGGCCTGGCTTCCTGTGCGGAGCTTATCTACGGCGGCTGCACGGCGGCTATGGTGATTTACACCTATCCCGACGGATTTGCCCGCTCTGTGGCGGAGGCGGGGAACCGCGCTATCCTGGTTGGCGACATCGAAGAGGTCGACCTGAACGTGCTCAAGACGGGAGCCTACAAGTACCTGCCCGAAAAGGGAGAGGCCGCCTTTGAACGAGCGACCGATCTCTACCACAACTGGAACGGACAGGCGGATGGGCGCATCACGGTGGCGATGGGCCCGAAGGCGCCCGACCTGGCGACGGCGGAAATGTATCTCAAGTGCAAGGAATTTGCCCAAGCTCACGACCTCAGAATGACCACGCACCTCTCTCAGAGCTGGCGGGAGTTCAAGCAGGTGCAAAAACTGTATGGCAAGACGCCTCCTCAACACCTCCACGATCTGGGCGTTTTGAACGAGCGACTCACCGCCGCCCACTGCGCCTACGCCACCGAGAAGGACATCCAGCTCATCGCCGACTCGGATATCGGGATCCTCCACTGTCGCTTCACGACCAGCCCGCTGGTGCGCTGGCTGGATATGGGGATCTCCATCGGGTTGGGGACGGACGATTACCACCACGACATGTTCCGGCTGATCCGAGAGAACCTGGACGGCCAGCACGCCCGCGCCCGCCTGATCGAGGGGGCCGAGGAGATGCTGGCTCGCGATCGCCTTACCTTTCGCCCCACGTTCTACGAGATGTTGGAGCTGGCGACCAGGGGCGGCGCGGAGACGCTGGGAATTGACGACGAGGTCGGATCGCTGGAGCCGGGGAAAAAGGCGGACCTGATCACGATTGATTTGAGAAATCCCTACCTGACGCCGACGAAGGATCCGTTGACGAGTATCGTGCTCTATGGGACTCCGGCGGACGTGGATACGGTCATCGTGGATGGCAAGATTCTGAAGCAGGAGGGGAAGCTGACCAGCATAGATATGGAGCAAGCCGTGTTGACGGCGCAGGGCAAGGTCGAAGAGATCATCGAGAGGTTCTTCCGAGAGCATCCTGAGCAGCGGGAGCGGTGGGAACAGAAGGCGCCATATATGAAGCCTGCACGAATGGAATGAACTGATGAAGGAAAAGTAACGATCTGAGCGAGGTATCTGCATGCGTGTAACAGGTGAAGCCATGGTTTCTTACCCCTGCCCCAAGTGCGGCGAGTATCGCCTGGTTTACGATGGCATGCTCGTCTGGCGGAGCGGGCCTCGACCCCCGCGCAGGCTGGCGAGAAAGCGGGTAGGCTTCTCTCCCCGCGCCGACGTTGAGCGGGACTATTGTTATCATTGTGAAAATTGCAGCGCTGAATTCTCGAACTGGGATGCAGGGGGTATCCGCCTCCGCGAAGAGGGCGTATCCGGCGAGTACACGTACAACGTGGGCGAGGGGGGTTGGGAATTCAGGTATTTCGATGCTGTCGAACGCAAGTGGAAGGTCAAAGTCTTTGACAAGGCCAGCCGTCAGTGGCAGACGTATACGGATGGAGAGCAAGTGAGGTTCAAGTTTTTTGATAGGGACGAACAAAAGTGGAAGATCGAGTTTTTTGATACGGTTAGCCAAGAATGGGTAATTCGAATGTTGGAGACCCAGGATGATGAGGAATGCTAGCCAGGTTCATTTTTAGGAATTATCATGTCCATCAATCAAGAACAAAAGAATGCACAAATCGGTAGTTTGTTAGAAGAACGAAAATGTCCGCAGTGTCAAGCCATGATACCCGTTTACGTCGGTTACAAACCCTGGTGCGACAAATGTGATTGGAATCTTGAGATACCAGAACCACCTCCGTGGCAAACTTTGTTCAGTAAATTGTATCGAGCGATGAGCCAGAGATCGAGCCAGCATCTGTTTAAAGAGATGATAAAGGGTCGATCTCTGGAGGCCAAGTTCACTCCGGCCAAGATACTGGCTTTTCTGATCGCGGGATGTGTTCATATGGTAACTTTTGCTTTCCTTGTCCTGGGGTTCTGGTTATGTTTTTTTGCTCTTCCAGGCTATCGATTTCTCGGCATGATCTTGGGTCTTGCCTGCATTTTGATAGCGTGTTTATTGTTCTTACCAGGCATACCTAAAGTGTCGAAAGCCCTTCCGTTGCCAAAAGAACAATTCCCTACTCTGTATCAAGTCACGGAATGGATTATTCAAGTCCTTGGCAGCCCGCCATTGGATGGCATTATGTACAATTCGAGTTTCAATGCCGCCTTTGGTCAATTTGGTTGGAGAAGGAAACGATTATTGATTCTGGGTTTACCTCTTTTTATGGTTCTTGATGGACCGGAAAAGATCGCTTTGTTGAGTCATGAGCTGGCGCATGGTGTGAATGGCGATCCCAATCGCAACTTTTTTCTTGGTGCGGCCTTGCATTCTCTGGCAACTTGGTATGATGTGATTAACCCACGACGGAGATGGCATATCCAGGCTGGATTGGCCGCTATTATGCTGTTGGTTGTCAATCTTATCAGTGTGCCGATAATGGCCATCATCTGGTTGATGGGTTACGTCTTGAGTCAATTGCTTTGGTACGATATTCAGCGCGCCGAATATCTGGCAGATTTGTTGGCTGCGAGGATAAGCGGAACTGGTGCGCATTTAGCGGTATTGGACAAGGTGAAAATGGGAGAGGCATTCCGAATCAGTTTGCAAGCCGCGTACATAGGTCGCCAGGGACATACCTTTTTCGCCGAGTTGAAACGTCGAATTGCCCGGATGCCGTTGCGTGAGGTAAAACGACTCCGACGAATTGAAGAATTGGCCAATGCTCGTATAGATGTGACTCACCCGCCGTCTGTACACCGTATCGAGTTCTTGAAAGCCAACCATGTGGCGGAAGCAAAAGTCGTTTTGGCGCCGCATGAACTGGCTCAACTGGAGCGAGAATTGGAACCCCTTGTACAGGATTTTCAAGAGCAGGTATTTGAACTAGATGACATAAGCTTTCGGGAGTTATTCCACTTGAGGTGGTAAGGGCTTTTGTATAGGGGGCGATTTCGCCGCCGAATACAAGAGCTACTGCCCGTGAACTACTTGATTTTCCTTTGCTCTTGAGGAATACATCGTGGAGAAAGTTGCTCCAGAACCAACCGAGATCGAGAAAGCACTGCTCGATGCAGTGGCTGCGTCGCATGGACATTTTGTCTACGAATCGGGCCACCACGGCGACCTGTGGCTGGATCTGGACGGGCTGTTCGTGGATGCGCGGCGCGCGCGGAGTTGGGCGGCGGCCTCTGGCGAAGCGGCGGCGCAGATCGCCGGACAGTATGGAGCGCCGCTCTTTCTGCTGGCGTCGCTCGAATGCGAGAGATGGTCGCCGGAGGGATGTCCGTTGTGCAAGTCGGGGGTGGCGCTCCAGGTTGCGCCCGGTGCAACGGACAAGTAACGGATAAGCGGATGACGATAATCAACAAAAACAAACAAAATCTGTGTTCATCTGCGTCCATCTGCGTTCTAGAGGAGGTATGGAATGATCGAGATACAACCCTTTGGTCGTACCGGCCACGCGAGCACGCGCGCGATCTTTGGCTCTGCCGCTCTCTGGTCGGTCTCTCAGCGCGAGGCGGACGCTGCGCTGGAAGTGTTGATGGATTACGGCGTCAACCAGATCGATACCGCTCCCAGCTACGGCGATGCCGAGCTGCGCATCGGGCCGTGGATGGAGCGCCACCGGGATGAATTCTTCCTGGCGACCAAGACGGACAAGCGCACCTACCGGGAAGCCTGGGATCAGATTCGAGGATCGCTCGAAAGGCTGCGCGTGGGCCGCGTCGACCTGTTGCAGTTGCACCACCTGGTCGACCTGGAGGAGTGGGACGTTGCGATGGGGCCGGGCGGCGCGCTCGAGGCGGTGATTGAGGCCCGCGAGCAGGGCTTGACCCGCTTCGTCGGTGTGACCGGGCACGGTGTGACCGCCCCCGCGATGCACCTGCGCAGCCTGGAACGCTTCGACTTTGACACGGTCTTGTTGCCCCTCAATTACGTGATGATGCAGAACGAGCAGTACGCCGCCGATTTCGAGGTGCTGATGCGCGTCTGCCGGGAGCGCGACGTGGCGGTGCAGACGATCAAGTCCATCGCCAAGGGCGAGTGGGGCGAAAAGACGCCGACCCGCACCGTCTGGTACGAGCCGCTGGAGGGGCAGGCCGCCATCGGGCTGGCGGTGCATTGGGTGCTGGGCCATCCGGGCGTCTTTTTGAACACCGCTGGAGACGTCAATCTGCTCCCCACCGTGCTGGAGGCGGCGCATCGTTTCCAGTCGCTGCCCTCGGACGAGGAGATGGAAACGTTGGTGGCGGACGAGGGCATGCGGCCGCTCTTTGTCTAGGCTGTCCACCGCCCGCCGCCTGGTTTGATAGAAAAAGATGGACGATCATATCAAAATATCAAAAGGAGTGTGACGTATGGCGAAGAAAAGTGTACTTCTCAAGAGCAAGGAGCGTAAGGATGTGCAGAGCGTGGCGGCTTTCCTGCGCCAGTTGGCGGACCGGCTGGAACAGCAGGAGATCGTCTTTCACCGGGGCGCGGAAGAGATCGTCGTTCCGGTGGCGAGCGACGTCGTTCTCTCGCTGAAGGTGAAGGAAAAGTCCAAGAAGCGCGGACTGAAGCGGAAGCTAAAGCTGGCGCTCAAATGGGTCGATAGCAAGCGTGGGGAAGGGGTGACGTTGGGGTAGGCTGGTTTTCGTCAGCCTCACGATATGTACAGTTACTGGGTATAGGGAGTATTGGCAGATAGTCGATTATCTCTTATCGTGTCAAAGTAACCTTCCGCAACCCCCGGGGATGCTCCGGGTCGAACCCCTTTGCCAGCGTCAACCCCAGCGCAAAGAGCTGTCCCGGCGCCACGGCCACCAGGGGTGATAACCACTCCGGCATGCCAACCGGCAGCGGCAGCGGTGTGTGAGCCAGTCCCAGCGCCTCATCCAGGGGAGAGATCACGACCAGTTCCGCCTCGCGCTCGCGCAGTTGCCGCAGAAAACCGAGTAGCTCCCCTGCGATCTGCCCCTCCGGCACGATGGCGATGACGGGAAAACCGTGCTCGACGACGGCCACCGGACCGTGTTGGAAATCGGCTGAGGAATAGGGATCGGCCAGGACGTAGGTAAGCTCCTTGATCTTGAGCGCGATCTCAAAGGCCGTGGCATAGTTGTAGCCCCGCCCGATGACCACGCAGGATTCCATATAGCGGTACCGCTCGGCGGCCTGCTCGACCGTGGTACATAATTCCAGGGTTTGCCGCATCATCTCTGGTACACGTTGCAGCATTGCCAGTTGATCGCGATCCTTGGCCAGGGCCGCCGAGAGCATCGCCACGGCCAATAGTTGGGCCGTGTATGTTTTCGTGGCCGCCACCGCTTTCTCAGCTCCGGCGTGGATGTCGATGACAAACTCGGCGGTCTCGGCCAGCGGCGAGTCCGGCTCGTTGGTGATCGCCAGGGTCGGCGTGCCCTGTCGCTTTCCCTCGGCCACCACGCCGACGATGTCGGGCGATTGGCCCGATTGAGAGATGCCCAGTACCAGCCCGTTCTTCAACGCCGGCGGCTTGCCATAGATGCTAAACAGCGAGGGAGTGGCCAGGGCGACGGGCAGCCGGTTAAAGGCTCCCCACAGGTATTTGGCGTACAGCCCGGCGTGGTCCGACGTGCCCCGCGCAGCCAGAAAGACATAGTCTATCTCTCGCTGGCGGATGGCGCGGGCGATCTGTTCGACGTGCGTTTTTTGTGTATCTAGCAAACGCTGCAAGGTTTCGGGTTGCTCAAAGATTTCTGATTTCAGGCTCATAGATTTCCTTTCGATGAATTTCGCCCAGTTTACCACACCTTGCGGATAGGTGCAACGCACCTGCCAGGTGCGTTGCACCTGTTTACACTTGCAGTCGTGCAATTCGCCCCGCGACCTCTTGCGCAAACCGATCGATGAGCGCCTGAACATAGCTCTCCATGTCCTTGGCCGGGTTTTGAATCAACGGCGTGAGGTCCAGCGCGAAAATCATCCCGGTGGCCACGTCTGTCTCGTGCGACGCGTAGTAGGTCGCGTTGGCGCGCCGCCGTCCCATCGTCGCCAGGTCGTACCGCTTGCCGCCGCAGATCTGCGAGTCGAATACGCCCAGCAGCGCCGCCTGGAGATTTTCGTGGGCCGAACAGTCGAAGGCGATCTTGTCCGCGTCCGCCAACCAGTCGAGGTCGCGCCAGACCTCGCACCCGTACAGTCGTTGCGGTCGCTCGGCCGCGGGCAGGCTGCGGATCGCTTCGATCGCGCGGAGCGCCACGGCCACGTGCGTGTCGTGTTTGTCGGCCAGGTTGTGCGTGTAAAAGGTTTTGGGCCGGG
>Ga0180434_10001198_pt1 | contig 37615 bp, 51 predicted proteins | sample SS_ome_7_FD_132453 | JGI IMG/M metagenome (GOLD analysis project Ga0180434, IMG submission 132453) | Hypersaline lake sediment archaeal communities from the Salton Sea, California, USA - SS_1_D_2 metaG | ecosystem: Environmental > Aquatic > Non-marine Saline and Alkaline > Hypersaline >... | reverse complement strand
CGGACCCGAACGGCGGACCCGAATAATCCCCAGACCATCTTAGACCCCCCTTCCCCTCTTGCATCAACTTGGTTCCATGCCAGCCCGCAACATCCACAAGCTCGTCGAACTCTTTGAAAAGCACGGCGAACAAGAGTACATTGGCGAAGAAGTGACTCAGCTTCAGCACGCACTCCAGGCTGCCGAGTGGGCCAAGGACGGCGGCGATTCCAAGGACATGGTGATGTCCGCGCTTTGTCACGATGTCGGCCACCTGCTGATGCTTGCCGGTCACGATCTGGAACCGATGGAAGGTCTAGGCGCCCACATGCACGCCGTTGCCGGCGCCGAATGGCTTGAGACCGAACTGGGGCTCGGCAAGATGGTGACCGATCCCGTGCGGTTGCACGTGGCTGCCAAGCGCTACCAGGCCTACAAAATCCCTCGGTATGTCCAGGATCACTTAAGCCCCGCCAGCCAGCGCACCCTCGAACTCCAAGGCGGCCCGATGGATCGGTCCGAAGCCAAGCAGTTTGAAAAGCATCCAATGTACCGTGAAGCGCTCCGGATCCGAGGCTACGACAACGCCGCCAAGGTCAAAGGGTACAGGTGCTGGTCGCTGCGCGAGGCGCTGGCCTTTGCCGGGTATCCCCCAAATCTAGTTAAGGCCGACACACCACAGTAAGAAAGAACACTCATGGCATTGACGGTCGCTCCCGGACGGTACATTGCATCCAACCACGGCACGTGGTGGGAGATGAGCAACCAGCAGGACGCGGCGTGGACCCGGTACGAGTCAGATTTTCGGTGGCGGCACGAAGGGATGGGGGCAACTGTATGGATGGGGGAGTCGGAAGTTGAGTACGCGGTCGATGGCTACCGGGTGCTGGTGCGGCGGGATGGCAGTGAGTATCTGTGCACGAGCGATGGCCTCTTTCGAGAGGTCTTGGTAATTCGGAAGCCCACCAAGCCGTGGGCCCAGATGCGGGGAGACGGCGAGGCTGGGGCCCGGGCCCGGTAGCACCGGCGGCATCGCGATCGGCGGAGTGGGGCAAGAGGGGAGGGTGGTGCGGAGTGCGTTCATTGCGCGGCTGCGGAACGGGGTAGTAAGAAGCCACGTCCAGCCCATTTGGGGAGTGCTGCCCCTGGTGGGCATAATTTCGGGTGGTAGGCTAATGGCAGGGTGCACGCGCAAGGGAGGCATGAAGTACTACGGCGGCAAGCGCAAGCGGACGACCACCCGGCGTACCAAGCACAAGCACACCAAGACGTGCCGTCACGGACGTCGTGGTGGAAAGAAGTCGGGGCACAAGAAGCGGTCTCGCCGCGGCCGCAAGATGCGGGGCGGAAAGGATCCTCTGCCTGGTGATGTTCAAGCCGCAACGGTTCCCGGTGGAGGCGGGTCTCCCAACCCCAACGAGAATGCCTGGGTGAGTGTTGCCAAAAACACTGGCAAGGGCATCAATCACGCCGCACACGTCATTGCGAGTGGTGTGGGTACTGCGGTGGGCAAGGTTGCCGGCAGTCTTTCTCAGGCGGGCCATGATCTGAACCCTGCCAACTGGCACTGGTGAACACCCTCAGCGCTTCCGCCCCCGATGCCGCACAGTAGACTTACGGTACTTCCGGACGCGCGTGCGCCTCCGGGTCTTCGTCATCCGCCGACGACCCACACTCCGCCGCGTCCTCCGCCCCTTCTTCCTCTTGCCGCCCTCTGCGGCCTGCAACGACTTGGTCATCCCAAAGCCCAGATCCACCGCCGCCGGTGTCCATCCCTCGCCGTCGTCCTCGCGCTCCAACGCCTTGCGGAGCGTTGGTCGCTTCGGATCCTTGGCACTGAATCCCGAAATGCGAAGCTGCATCAGCGCCTTCACCATCGGGCCATACTTTTCCCCCTCTTGCACCAAGGCTGTCAGCTCCTTGTTGACCATGTCCCCAGGGTCGTAGGCTGTGATTTTGTCGCCCCTTGCCCGAAACTTGATGTCCTCATCCGAAAAGTACCGGGTCAGCCGGGTGGCAAGGTGGTCCATCCGAGCCCGACGGTCCGCTTCCGACTTTGCGAGCTCCTTGTTTGTCAGCACGGCGTAGCCCACAATGAACGCACGATCAAAATCGGCATCTGACGCAAACCGAAACTTGGCCAGCTCCTGAGCCGCCGCTGCCACCTCCTCGCTTTCCTCGTGCTCTCCTTCGTGCAGATGCCGATAGCCGTACCGACGATAGTAGTTGATGACATACGACAGCGCCGACAACTTCATCTTGGTGAATCCTTGCGCACGAGCCTGATCCTCGGCCTGCTTCAGCAGGATCTTGCCGATCGGCAGCTTCGACAATCCCACCCGCCGCAGCTGGATCTCCGAGGTATAGCCGCAGATGAGATCAATGTAATAACTGTTGGAGTCGGGCAGGTAGCGCCCTAGCACAAATCCCACCGGTGTCTGGCTCTTGCGGGTGATGGCAGAAAGTTGGAGCACCTCTTGGTCTTCTCCAAGCGTCTCTTTGTCACCAAAGGCGTCGTCCACCATGGAATCGGCAATTCCGCCCTGGCAAAAAGTGTCGAGTCCCCGGCGGATCTCTTCCTTGAGCCGGTCCTGAGCAGTTTGCGACAATTCTTCGATGACGGTGGCCTTGAGGACGTACTGGGCGCCTGCCCGGTCGGCCACCCGGTTGCCATCGGCATCCACAAAATACGTCTGTGACATTGGCTGATGATGCAAGAGAAAAAGTGATGTAAGATGTTGTTCACTCGATCAGCCCCAGCCTCGCATCGCGGTGGTGCGCCTCTACTTGCTCCCAGATGCCGTCCGAGTCGCAGTCTTCAAACACGTTGCCGTCGCTGTCGCTGTCGTACACGATCTCTTCAAATTCTTCGGCGCACGGGGAAGGGGAGCGGCTGGGGGCGGGCGCAGCGAACTCGTCGAGGTTGTCGAGGAAGCTGTCGTACACGATGAGCGGCCGCGGGTCGGTTGGCTCGTCACCCCCGTCGCCCCCGAGCTCGGGGCGGCCGCCTCCGAAGAACGGATGCGCCGCCACGGGTGGAGTGCTCGGCGGCGTGCGCGGACCGTCGTACTCGGCAATCACCACGATCTCGTGGGTTTCGCTTGTGTGGACGTGGTTGGGCATCACGACCGGCCGAGGCGCCGTGAGCCTGCCCGAACGCAGCCGGCGGCTGGTCGTGATCTTGGCGAGCGTCGGCGTGAACCGAACGGCGTGGCCGCAGAGGTTGTCAATGTGCTCGGCGCCGAGGATGGAGAAGTACTTGCCCACGGGATGCTCGTGTGCGTGGTGGCGGAGGTGGCTTCGCACCAGCACCGGCATGTGTTCGGCGACGGCGCCCCCGGTGAAGGTCTCGAGCGTCCGGATGAGCAGCACGTCGCACGACAGCGCCCCTTCCACGTTGTTGAACCACCACCGGTCATCGGCGCAGTAGTAGAACTTAGATGTCTCGGTCAGCGTGGTGTACGTGACGTTGAGGTGGCGCCGCAGGAACTCGGGGATGGTCCAGATGAACTCGTAGACCGCTATGATGGCGTGGATTTTGGCCACCTTACCCTTACTCTGCGCGATCTCGGAGAGCAGACCGCGAAGGGTATCCGCAATGCGCTGGTCTTCTTCCGTCGAGAAGCGCGCCGGAACTGGCGCTGGCGCGGGAGCGGGAGCGGGAGCGGAGGCCGGCGCCGGAGCGGGGACGGGAACGACGACGTGGCGCAGCCCGTACCGGCCCTCGGTGAGCTCCACCATCACCTCCTTGTGGAGATCGGCGTGTCCCAGGATGATCGAGCCGAGCTCGTATAACATGGCCGCGGGCTGATCCGCGAGCATGACTGTGAATCCTTCTTGCCCGAAGGCGATGATGTTCGACGCCAGGAGACCCGCGACTCCCGGAACGACCTCGCTGTAGTCGTTGATCAGGAGATGCTCCATCTGGTAGATCAGCGCGTTCAGTTTGTGCATCCACTGGTCGGTCTCGCCCCACCCTTCGCCGATCCAGTTGCCGAGCTGGAAGGCGAGCCACGCCGGCCAGTTGCCGACCCCGTCGATCGTGTGATCGATCGCGGCCTGAAAGATGGCGCCGTTCAGCCGGGTGGCCGCCGTCTCCCAATCGGCCTCGCTCGCCTCGCCCTGGCAAAGCCGATGGTTGACCGACGTCAGTTCGCCTTCGAGATAGCTGAGCCAGCCGAGCGTGGCGTTGATCCCAACGTCCGCAATTGCCTTTGCGATGGAAGCCATTGTTCGTGTATCCTTCGTTGTCTCTGTGTTTTTGTTTGTCTGCAGTTAGTGTGTTGGGTTAGCGTTCGTTGGCGAGTGAGAGAGCGTACGTAAGCGTTCGTGTGTTGCTGAAAGCTACCCACCGTTTGTGAACGGATTAGCATTCAATTTAGGCAGGGGGCGGCTGCCCCCCTGCAACCCCCCGCTCCCGGCATGGAATGGAACTCCCCCGCCCCCCCCACATGGAATAGAATTTGACTATCCCTCCCTCGCTTCTCTCGCTCGCCACCGCCATCCTCAAACCAACCTACACACCCACTTCCCGTCTTACTAACCTCGGCCCCCCTTCGTCATGGTCTACCACAACCCCGTGACGGCGTTCATCGAGGCCTTGCAAGAGATTGCGGAGCAACACTGCGGGATGGTGCTGCCAACCGAGATTTGTCTGACGATCATGTTTCGGCACAGCGGGATGCAGCACCCGTTCAACGCCGTGATGCAGGACACCGAGTTTCAGTACACCCTCCGATCGTTATCTTGCCCTGCTAATTATGGCTGTGTGTGTGGGTACCGAGAGCCAAGAATCATTACAAAGTCATCGCCTCTGTGGCTGAATAGCCACGACAGCTGGCGACCCACGCGCATCACCTCTCACCATTCATCACGCAGCACAGATTACGTGCATTTTGGCCGGCACTACCAATCGAAACACAAACGCCGGACAAACCGCCGTGGCCAAACCTGGTTCAACGAGGACCTCTGTGGTGTAGCCACATTGTGGTACAACTACAATGCCAACCGAGACGATCCTCCGCGCCGGCCTATACCGGTGACGCGCCGACTCGAGTTTTCGCTGGCCGACTATCTGAAACACGCCACCATCGATCGGCTGGAGGAGGATGTGGCGATGTTCATCGGCGATCCTCTGCTCGAGAACGCCACTCCCCAGGAATGGGAATGGCTGACATCGGCCCACGAACGGGGGACCCGGAACACCGGCTACACAGAGCCCACAAGGGAGGAGCGCCGGGAGCTAGTAAGAAAATTTCTGAAGATGGAACCCGAACCGCTCCCCGATGTGCCCGATGTGGCGGGCATCCTCGGCCGGATCAAAACCCGATCCGCAGCAGCTGCCCCTGCACCTCCTCCATCCGCAGAAAGCGGTTCTTCTTTTTAGCCATCTTGTCGACTCCCGCCGCCGCATGCCGCAGCGTCAGAATCCCGTCCTTCCGCTTCTTCCAGTCAAACCCCGTCGCCTTTTCGCTCATGAAGTAACCCGCACCATGCGGTAGCACAAGCGCGATCCGGCGCCCGATTGGCGCTCCGTTCTGATACCACTGGTAGTGTAGCTCCAGGTTGACCTTTTCGCTGCCGTACAGCCGCAATCCTACCGTCAGCGGCCGCTCGCCATCCCCGTGAAACCCGATTCCGCATTCCTTGTAGTCATAATAGTCGTTGCCTTCGGCCGGTAACCCCGCCAGCTTGGGGTGCAGCTCGCCCAGCGTCGCCCGCGCCTTTTGCAAGAGGGGAAGGGAGGTGAATGGTATGACGGTGCCCTTGCCGGCGGCGTAGTCGGGCGCCTGCGCTGCATCCGAGAAACACAGATTGTGGCGCGCCCGCTTGTTCTTCACCTGCCCGCGCATCAGCGCCTGCTCATCCCACCGCACCTTCGGTGCTGTCAGTTCTGCGAACATCGCGTCGGCGCTCGCACTGGTTGCACCCTCACCCCCCGCGCCCCCGCACAAGCCCGCGGCAAACCCGCACACCACCAGCACCCACGCCCCGGTCGCCCGCACCTCCAGCGGCGGCAGATCACCCAGTCCCAGCTTCCGCAGGTCCAGCATCCAACACTTCATCCCTCTTGCAGAACACTCGGCCTCGATCTCCTTGAGGTTTGAGTACGTCAGCCCGTCGCCCGCCTTTGGCGGCTGGAAACCTTCGGGCATCACGTGTTGCATGCCGGGCCCGTTCTCGGCCACTGTCCCAAAGGTGATGGTGAGTGCTCGTTGCTTGTTGTTTTTTTCCATGTCGCGTGGTCTGGTGGTGTTAGTGGTGGTGCGTTCGGATCGTTTGGGCAATCAATTTAGAAGCGCTAGGGTAGAAGACATATGCCATCGGCATTCCTCAAGCCGATTGAATCCACACTGCTAGAACGGGGCGTGCCCGATGACGTCAGGCATGTGTTTCGCAGTGCTCCCCCGGGTTATGTATGTGGCCAATATCGGGGGTGGAGCGCACGGAGCGAGCGGTTCTACTATCTGGCGTGGGTGCCCAAGGGCATCACGAAGCAAATGGCACGCCGCAAGGTGGCAATCAACAAAGATCCTGACGGTCTGAGTGTGCACAGTTATACGGCGCTCTGGATGACCAAAGAGGAGGTTGACAAGTTCCCCAAGCATCTGCGGCGGGGCGGTGGGTACGGTCACGATCCGGTGCGGCTGGTGCTGTTGCCGGCGCGGGGCGAGGCGCGGGGCTGGGCGCCCGGGGTGTGGCAGCGGGAGCAGCGGGCGGTCCACGAGCACAATAAGCGGCTCTGCAAGCAGTTTGGGCTCAAGTTTGAGGTTGTGGACCAAACAAATTGATCCAGTATCATTTGACCTGGGTCAGGTAATGAAACGTGCGCAGGATGGCAGCCCGGTGCCGGGTACAAGAGGTGATCAGAGTGTTGATGGAGCTGGGGTTGCCACAGGAGCTGGCGTGGGAGCTGGTCTACAAGTGGAAGGTGGTGGAGCATCCGGCGGCGATTGCGCTCAGAACCGATCCGTGGCTGCGGAGGGTGCGGGAGCAGTATGAGCGGTGTGTCCTCCCGGCTGAGCGCGTTGCCGACGTTAGACCCAGCAGCACTTGTTGTGTGTGTCCCGGAAATAAAACCGAAGGCGATGAGTTTGATTGGGAGAATGGGCAACTCCACGGCCACGTGATACCGTACATTTGGTTTCTGGTCTCGGAAAAGTCGAAGGCCTGGCAGAAGCGGACATGCGGTCCGGAGAAAGAACCGCGCGCGGTAATGTCGTTTCTCTGCAATCGGTCGATCCTCTGTATGCGGTACTTTCGGCACACGATAACGGCGATCGATGCCAAAATCAGAGAGACCAACCTGCTGGATCAGGGGTCGCACACTGGCGCTGACTGCGTCACCAACGAAGATTACTCACTGGCGACATGGCTGCGGCATGCACCGCTGTGGGCACTGAAGGAGTATCTGCAAGGGGTCACCGGGTGGACAGAAAAAGAGGTGGAACACCAAGTGAATAAACATTGGTTGAACACAAAATCTGGCGAGTGGGTGATTGCTCGGCGAGGCGTGGTGAAAATGTGTCTGGAGCACTGATGACGTCATCAGACGACGACGCGGAAGGTGGTGTTGTATCGGGGTTCGGTGATCTTGGCTTGCTGTGGCACCTGATGATGGTAGTGGGTCTGGGTGCCCTCGCCCATTACCACCATCGATCCGCTCTGGAGATTGAGCCGGGTCTTTTTTGAATGGTCGTCCCGTCGGCGGAGGTCGAAGAAGCGGGGAGCGCCAAAGGAGCACGAGGCGATGACCGACCCTGGTGCCAGGTCCCGTTCGTCGTCGGCGTGCCACCCGAGCGTCTGCCGTCCGTCCTTGTACAGATTGAGCAGGCAGTAGTTGAACTGGATCCCCAACTTCTGGCTCACTCTCTTGCAGATGCGTTCGACCACGGGTGGGAAGCCCTTGCAGTTGCTGTTGTCGATGCCGCTGTACCGGTAGTTGAGGCTAGGATCCCGAGCGTAGAAGCACGTCAGCCGATTTTGCATGCACTCACGGCCGCACACTACGATCTGCCGCCGTTCCCAATCGGCCAGTGCAGCGAGTTCGACGATGATCTCGGCGATTTCGGCCGGCGTCCAGAGACCCGTGTAGTATTTGACGTCAGCGTCAGGTAAGTTCAGGTCGCGGCAAGTGGGTGCAGGAGGGGGAGGCGCTGCACCGCCCGAGCGCGGTTTGGCCTTGAAAAACTGGTCCAGGCCCGGCATCCGTCGTTTCCGCTGTCTCTTAGTGGGTGTCCTCCTTCTATTTCAATTTCTCGGCGGTGGGCCGCATCTGCATCCAAAGCAGCGGCAGCTTCGACCGCTCGATCGCCGGGTACAGCCGGATCCAGTCCGAATGGCCCGGCCGTGAATCAACCCCTACCTTGCCGAATAAGCTGTTGTCCAGAGCGCCCATCCGCTGCACCGCATGCGACGAATCGCTGCACGCCGACATCCCCCGCTTCTCTCCGATGAACCCAATCGTCTCCCGCCCCATCAGCGCAAACACCCACCCCGATCGCCCGACCTGCGCCGACGGCAAATACCGGTTAAAATCCTCTCGGGGCACCCGCAACCGCTTTGCATCGCACACAATGCTGTAGTCTAGGAACTTGGGCGGCAGTTCCCACACCCGCTCCTCGGTGTCGTCTCGTTCGATGTAGACCCGCAACTCCAGACCCCCCATCATGTGCGAGAGGGGGTTGTGGAAGGCACCCCCCGGGATCCGCAGCTCACCCGCCACAAAGTACCGCTCACCGTCCACCTCCACCTCCGCACTCCCCCTCTTGCAGAACAGATCGCGCGGATCCCACTCGGTCGTCGGGTCAAATGGCTGCGACCGCAGAAGGCCTACCTGCTTGGTGCTCATGGCGTTGGCCGACAGCACAATTTGGCGAGTGAAGAGGTTGATCCGGAGCGGTTCTCGGCTGCTATCCCGCGACCCCGGGATCGCATGAGTTGAGTGGAGCTCAAAGCAGAGCCGGCGCATGGCCATCGTTGTGTGGTGGTGTTAACTCGCCGTCAACGTCAACTCTGCGATCAATTTTCCCCATCATTCCCAGACCATGGATACGTTGCGTCAGGGGCTTGAGACATTGTGGAACCGATTCAAGCCAGCAGCACCATCCACTGTGGCCATGATCATCGCGATTCTGACCATCATCTTGCTGATCTGCATCGGGAGCAATCTGGCCAAGCTCGAACGGGACGGAATGCAAGAGGGGATGGTGGGTGGTGGTGTATGGGAAGCGGTGGGGTCGGAGTATCCGAAATCACAGCTGCCCAGTGGCTTGCTCGGTGCGCCGATCATGATGCTCTACGCCGATCCTGGGGGAGCCGGGCAACCGCTTAACTCGCCGCCCCCCAGCCCGCCACCGTGCTCACCCGGCACTTCCTCCTCCTCTTGCACATCGGTGTCGCCGGGTCCAGTGACAGAAAATGTGCCGTTTGATCCTCGGTGGGTGACGGCTCGGGCTGGCTGGGCCTACGGCCCCCTTACGGGCCTTAACTCACACGGGCTGCCGATGACGTCATCGTGCTCGGCTGCCGCTTAGAGGTGGAAGTGGCGGATGCCCAGACCGACGGCGGTGCAGATGGCGATGCTGGCGAGTAGGGCCTTCCACACTGCGCCCGGGAAACGGGTCACCAGCCACCCCAGCACCAGGATGGAGATGGCGTTGACCAGTGTGGTGGGGAAGCTGGAATAACAAAACTGCGCCATCTTCTGAGTTGACTCGCCTTCGGCGGCCATTCCTACCAATGCCACGTAGAGCAGCACCGGGAAGACCCACACCAGGGCTCCCACCTGCGGACCGAAGCGGTCGCTCAGCATCGTCGCCAGCACCACGATGGTGCCGCCCGCCACAAACTGCGCCGCGTGGATCAGTGCCTTGTGCGCTCCAGTGACCTTGCCCATCTCTACCCTCTTGCAAGACAATCAGTGGCCGCCGCCCTGGATCACCTTGTGATAGACGTAGCCGATACCAAGGCTCATAGCGATGGCGACGAGCACGGGCCACCAGACGCTGCCAGGCATTGCGAGGATGAGAAAGCCGATGAGGACTCCGACAACAGCGTTAACTAGGGTGGTTCCGAAGCTATCGAAACACAACTGCGCCAGCTTGTACTTGGGCACCCCTCGGTACCACTGCCCAAGCACAGACACAGCCAACAGAATAGGAAAAAGCCAAACCAACGCACCGATGTCGGCGCCGTAGATTTCGGTGAGCTTGGAGGCGGCCAGGGTGAGCATGCCGCCTACAAGGAATTGGGCAAACTGCGAGGCCCGGATGTCCCAAAGAGAAGGCGCCATGGATCTGCAAGAGGGGGAGAAAAGTAAGTTGGATGTGGGTGCGGGCCGGGCCGGATCGGGCTGGGCTGCCAGATGCTGACTTGGAATGCGCCCCTCACATCCGAGTTGACGTCCGCATCTCCGAGTTAACGATGCGCTCCAGATGCCGCTTGCTGAACCCCGGCTTCCCCTTGCCATCATACCTCACCACCATCCCCTCTTGCAACAACTCTTCGGCCACGTTCGCTTTCGGGTACCAGCGACAACAGCCAATGCCGCAGCATGGCTCGAGCGTGAAGACCTCTCCCAGCAGCCGACCATACTTTTCCTCCTTCTGGAATTTGATGAGGACGTTGGATCCGACGGGAATGAGTTGAGCCAGGCGGTCGCGGACAATGCGGGCAGCGTGCATGTGCAGCTCGCGGTGGGGAGCCTCGCGGGGGAGCGTAATCTCGGGAGCATCGATGCCAACAATCCGAACCGGGTATTCCCAGTACTTTTCGTAGTGGGTGAGGCGGGTCAGCACGTTGATGGTGTCGCCGTCGTAGACCTTTTCAACTCGGGCAATGCGGGTGGTGCCCTTGAAGGTGCGGCGCCCCGGGTTAACCGCACGGCGGAGGGCACGGAGTGCAAGATGAGAGGGCATTTGCTGATATGGAAGGTGTGAGCGGTGATGGTGAGTCAATTTGTGGTGGAACGCAATGGAAAATAGGTGATGGCAGGGTTTAGGGTGTGGAGGTGGCGGCGGCGACGATGGCGTCGTGGCCGTGGGTTGTCCAATTGCGTTGGGCCGTGGCGATGCGTTCGGCTCGCTCTCGGACACGTCGTTCGTGGTCGGCAATGGTTGCAGCTGCTTGGGCTCTCCATACATCTCGTTCGGCTTCGGAAAGTTCCGACCATTCTGGGTAACCCTCGTAGTCGTCGTTGTAGTTGTCGTAGGCATCCTGGTCTTGTTCTTCGACATGCTGGTTGTAGACCACCTCTGCGTCGTCGGAAGGCCGGATCTGTTCGTGGACGGTGGGCGGTGCCCGGGCTCTGAGTTGTTCTTTCGCTCGGCCAAGGGCTGCGAGAGCCTGAGCCGCTTCGTGCGCGATGACGTGGCGGACACCGTCGGAATCTCTCTCCACCGGAATCGTGGCCGCGGTGCGCTGGAGTTCGCGGAGTTCATTCATGATTCGGGTGAGGGCGTGTTCGGCATCGTTCAATGACGTCATGGTGGGGCGTGTGATTGCCGTTCCAAGATGGATTCGCATTCAATTTGTGGGAGTACGAATGCCGTAGTCATTATTGGGCAATTGCCACGGCTTGGGATGGGTTCTGGGGGCGGAGCCCCCGATGTCCCCTCCAAATTGAATGCTAATCCGTCTCGGAGTGGAGGGTAGATCCACACACAAGGTCATACGATGGCTCGTTCGAACACATGGAGGCGAAAGCGGGAGCGACGGGAGCGGCGACGGGAGCGGCGGCGGGCGGCACGGCAGGCAAAGCGGGACCAACCGCTGGCCTCACGCATCCAAAATCCCTTTGAGATCGTGCTGCGGGTGCTGATGGCGTGTGGGCTGCCGCTGGAGCTGGCGCGGAAGGTGGTGTATCAGAACAAGAAACCACTCTTCGTGTCGCCAACGGCGCAGATGATGAAGGACATGGTGCTCGGCGGTAGCGAGTGGGCGTCGACGGGGCTAGACATGTTCAACGAACGGAAAGACTACGCGGTGAGGAGCAACTGCTGCATGTGCCAGTGGTACGAGGCAGGCGACTGGACCGGACGGGCGGCCGCCAGGCACTGCCGCGGCATGAGCACCCCGATCGGCCGGGCGACCCCCATCTCGGTGGCAGCGGCGTGCCACTCACAGACCATCTACCAGTGGCGCGGCACTTGGCCATTGCGGCACTACAAGTGGATCATGAAGAACCACGACTGGAATTGGGGACAGCTGTGGGAGAATCGTCGGGACGACTACTGCGGCATGACTCTCCTCTACTACCGGCTCTGGCGGACAATGAACGAGCGGGACGACTGCGAGGAGATGCCGATCATGCCGCGCGAGTACTCGCTGGTACGCCGGCTCAAGGAGGCAGATATGTCGGAACTCCGGCAAATGTTGCGGGATGCGACCGGCGAAGCGTACGCCTGCCTGAAGCTGCTGCGGCCGGGCTACAACTGGTCCGAGCTAGTTCGGCACATCATTGCGGCCAACTGAGAAAGGAGTTGAGGCCATTTTCTATGCGAACAACGGAAAATTGATTCGTAGGGCTACGGAGTTAACAGGGCACACAGGGAGACAGGATGGGCAAGGGCGGAGAGGTGTACAACGGCGGGCGCAGGGCGAACCGGAGCGGACCCGAAGAGTTCTTCTTTGGGCTTGCAGGACCAGGGATTCTGCTGGGGATTGTGGGGGCGATCATGCGATACGGAGCGACGCTGGATTGCGGCACGCTGATGCTGCCGCCGCACGGGATCACCGAGCCGGTGTTCTCGGCGCCCGAGCTCATCGAGCTGCTGCGGGAATGCGAGCTGTCCAAGCCGAACGAGTACTGGATGCGCAGCAGGATCATCCCGTACCGGGAGGGCCCGTGTCGGTTCTCGCACTACCGGGAAGTCTACCCGCCACCGGAATGCAAGAGGGGAGATGAGGCGAAGATGGTGTTGTGGGAGCGCAAGGAGTGGGCGGAGCGGCCGGCGGAGACTGTTAACCCGTGGAACATCACGGCTCGGACGCTGTGCTGCTCGGCTCAAAAGGACTTGGAGAACGACGCACAGGCGCTCAGCGACGCCGGGTCGCAGACGAACGCCGACGGTGGGACTGCTTGAGATGACTGCGTTGGGTGCGGCGACGGCGACGAGTGCTGCGGTGCTTCCGGTCACGACCTTTTCTACCTCGGCGCGTGACCCCACCCCCACTGTGCGGAGCCTGGGGACACTTGCCCATGTGCTCCTGGCACGCCTTTTTCACAATCTCACCCTTGCTCAGCTTGAACGCCTTGTGGCAAAACGGACAGGCTTTGGGGTTCTCTGCCAAGTCGGCGTTGATCGTCGGGTACCACGAGAGGTAGCGATCGTGGAGCTCGGCCGCCGAATCGCTCACCGGCCGCGTCACCTCTAGCACCTGGCCCGCAGCCGCATCGCCGGCAGCGTGCGCTACCGCCGCAGCCCGGGCCAGGGTGGCCGAGATCGCCACCGGCTTCCCAGTCGCCATTGCGTCTTTGGCCTGCGCCAACGCCTCGCCACTCCCAATCTCATTCGGCCGATCTTCGCCGTATGGCAGCACCGAATAGCAAGAGTTGATGGATGGAGGATTGCGGACCCGCTCCTCTGCCGCCTCATACTTTTGGTCAAAGAGGCGACTGGCCTCATCCGCCGCCTTTTGCGCCGCCACGTTTTGCACGATGAAGGTGGCTGTGAACTCGGGAGCGGCGGCGTCGACTCCCACGATCAGCACAATGTGCCCGGGCTCGGGATCGCACGCCTCCCGGAAGAACCGCCCGCATAGCGCCTGGCACTCTTCCAACCCCGCATCGTCTGCCCCTCGCTTTCCTCTTGCACCCCCCGCCTTGCGGCTCAGCTGCTGCCAGGCGTCAATCCGGGCCTCGGCCCCCAGCAACGTCTTGACCTTGCCCTTCTTGGCCACCTGGGTCATCAGGCTGCTGCCGCTCACTGGAAAAATGGCGTACCTAATCTGCCAGCTGTTCCCGGTCTCGGCCGCCGCACCCTCTTGGAAGCCGTGCGCAAACGTGACCATCATCTCGTGCCCAAAGGTGGGAGGCTGGAACTTGCCCTGGACCACCACCAGACCGTTCTTGACCATTCGCATGTCGGGCCGGGTGCCGATCCACTCCTGCGCCGATTGGACCCCCTGCGCGTGGGCCTCGGCCAGCAGCACTGCCTTTGACTTGTCAAGCCCCACCTTGTCAACTCCCTTGCCACGCATCGGCACCACGATCGTTCCGCCTGCGGGCACTGGCATCGCAGCAGCAGCCGCGGCAGCAAACTCAGCCATACTATCCTAACACACAATATTTTTCAACTCCCTCGGTTAGAAATTGATCCACCCGACCCCCCAATCTCACATACACACCTCCCCTCTTGCAAACCATGCCGGCACGTCGCAACTCTGATCCCTGCCTTGGGCTCGGCGCGTTTGCCCTCTTCTCTATCGGGGTCGCTCTGACAGTGATGCTGATGCGTGACATCAGCGAGACACCGATTCGCCGCGCCGCCAACGGAACGCACCTGCCACCGCTCATCCGATGCCCTGGCAACAAGTTTCTCAGCCACCACGGCGATAACGTCCAGATCATCGAAAACGAAGACATCCCGCTTTCACCCCGCTGCTTCACGATGCCGATGCGGACCTACCACAGGTGCCCAGGCTGCTTCCAGACGACCAAGGAGGAGTGCACCGTGCTAGCCGCCGCACTCAGGTGCTACAACCCTGGCGATTGCCCCAAGTATCACGTGCGACACTCGGTCTTCCTCAACGCGAACAACAACCGCAATGGCAAGCTTGTGACCTCACAGGCCGTATGCTGCTGGTGATTGCGGACGCTCCCGAACACCCACGTACACCGGATTCTGAATCACCGACCCAAACCCATAGGAGTACATCTGCTCCCGACACACTGGAACTGCAATCTCGCGCTCCCGACGCTGACGTTTTTCTTCTTGATAACACAGCAGATACACCAGTGTGTAGATGATGATCACGAACATGAGGTAGCAGAACACCGTGATCGTGAGAAAAGCGTCGTCGTTGAAAAGCCCGCCCATGTTCGCCCGCTCGCTGCTGGTCGTCACTAGGTCGTTGTCGTGTCAATTTTTGGTTCTGCCGCTGCCGCCTCCTGTTGCCTCCGAAGCTTGTAGCCCGCCATGAAATCCTTAACCCACTCGTTCAGCATCGGCCAGGTCATCCAGGCTGGGATCCGCTCCCGCATTTCCTTGCATCTCGCCGTGTCCCCTCTGGCGTATCGCTTGTACCCTTCTTCAATCTCGAGCGCCAGCGAGTGCAGCGCCTCCTCCTTGGTTTCGTCAAACACGATCGGATCGTTCTCGGCGCCTTGGTCCAGTGGTAGCCCATTGCGCTTGTTCCACATCCGCCGCAGCCGGGCTCGGTCAGCCTGGCACTCTGCCCGTGCCTCCAGCTCCTCTCGCCAGCCAATCTTCTCCAGCTCTTGCGTCATCAGTTTCATCGTGGACGGCATCGTGGGATTGTGATAACTCACTGCCACGCCCTTGGCTCATCAATTTCGCAACAATGAAATAGAACACCCCCAGATGGACGCTGCCCTGCCGCCGACTGCCCGGTTGCTTCAAAAGGCCGCAGCCGAAGTGGCCAAAATGCAAGAGGGGATGGGTGTGGATGCGTGCGTGGTGGGGCCGACTGCGGTGCTCGCCGAGTGTGTCCAGCGGGAGCCGGTAGGGTGGCGCAGCCGCAGGACGGCGGCCGAGCGTGGCCGTGGGAGCTGTGGCTGTCGGTACACGGCCCGGATGATCTACACCATTGGGCTGCTGGATGAGGATCCCTGGAGCAACCCCGAGATGATTGGCGAGGTGGCGGCGGTGCACAATGTGCTCTTTCCGGCCGAAGGAAGGCTGGGGTACCACCGCAGCCTGGGGGCAATGCTGGTGGGCTACGGACTGACCCCGAGCTACAGTTTCACGCCCGAGCTGAGAGAGGTCCAGGATGAGTTGAGGATCACTGGCCGAGTTAACACCGAGGGGATGGAGATTAGCTCGCAGATCCAACCCGGGATCTCCCTCGTGCAGCTGGTCTATGGCCCTCACTCTGGCGACGATATCAGGGGGCAACCCTTTCATAGCTTTGTGGTCTATGCCGACGGCAGCGATCGGGCGCTGGTGGTCACGTCGTGGTATTCGGGCGATGGTACAGCGGCCATCCCTATGCGCAGCATCTTAACTCCCCTTCCCCTCTTGCAGAATCTGTTGGACGATCCGGGTGCCCCCGAGCACGCCCGGTACTATCGGGAACTGTTTGGAGTTGAGCAAGAGGAGGGGGTGGGACAAGGTGTTGGACAGTTGCAGGCGGTGGTGTTGCCGGAGGCGTATGGCCGGGTGGCGATGGCGGCGTGGGAGCAGGGCGAGCGGGAGCGGGCAGCACGGGCGAGGTCGGCCAGCAAGATGCGGCGGGAGCGGAAGCACACCCGCCGGGAAAAGAAGGGAGGGGGGTCGGAAGGGAAGGAGGGGGAAGGGGTTAACTCGGCGGCGTCGGGGGCGGAAGCCGCGGCGAAATTGATCCCAGCATCGTTTTTTCAATGATGGATACACACCCAGCAGTAGCGATGCCGACCATGAGTAAGCTCTCTGTTCCCGCTTCTAGCGAAGGCAAGTTTGACGAAGGCATCCCGATCTACATCACTGGCGGCTGGAAGCAGGGGCTGACCGGCGGCTACGACGAGATCTTTGCCAAGTTCAAGGAGGCCGGCTTTGGCGCGTACCGGTGGGACAAACCGGAGCACAACGCCCACGGCGACAGCGATCAGTTCGCCTCGATCAAGGACGCCTTCACCAAGATTAATGCGTTTGTGATGCTGTCGGAGAACCCGACGGCGGGTGGCGGGGCTTCGCAGCTGATGCTTGGGTTTGCGCTGATGTTGGAACTTCCGGTGATCTTCGTGGACCCCAACGCAGGGAAGCACATCAGGCCAGGGCGGTCCAGCCGGGACCACCAGATGATTGCGAATCTGGTGGGCTATGCGTGCAAGGCCGAAGGACAAATGCGGATTGTCAAGACGATTGATGCAGCGATTGCGGCGACGAAACTGGCGATTGCAGAGCAGAACGAAGAGATGGCCGAGGCGGCGGCGGGCGAGTGAGATGACGTCATGACAACAGACGGGGGGGTCGTAGGGGGGCTCCGCCCCCTACAAATTGATTGCGCCATTGGCTAACTTTTCCAACCAGACCCCGTCTACTCTCGCAAACAATGGCAACAACACACCGCGCTGACGACGTTCAGTTCCACATCGAACACCCCGAATGGGCTACCGCCCGGCCCGGCATGCGTGCGCGGGTTAAGCACCGCATCGAGCTTGTTCGGCACGGACAAACCGTGTCCAACAAGCGTCTGACCGACTCGGGCGATTTCTCGGTCAACCCCGATCCCGTTCTCACTCCGCTCGGTTGGGAGCAGGCTGAGGAGATCGCTGCCTTCTACAAGGAGCTCTTCGGTCGGTCGCGGGTCGCTGGTGGCTGGGCTCCCGAAGATAAGTCGTACATCCGGATTGGGGTGTCGCCACTTCAGCGGACGCTCGACACAGCCGCGCCAACTCTCCGGGCCTTTGCGGGGCTCCCCGGAACAGAAACAATCGACACCAACCTTCGCGAACGATGGAACCGAGACGGTGCGTGGGTGGATACCCGCGAGCTCGGGCGTTGCGGCCAGCACCACACTACTGGAACTCGCTGGTGGTATCCCAAGGAGAGCTACGGCGAGTTTCGCCGGCGGGTGCATGCCAAGGTTGATGAGTGGATGGCGCAGGGCAGCGCTGAAGACCGCCAGCACACCATCGTGTTTGGCCACTCGCTCTTCATCAACACTGTCCTCACGCACTTCCTTCCTGCCCCGGCCGACGACGACACGGAGGTGCCTCAGTTCTTCCACCTCCCCAACGGCTCGATCACGGTGATCGACATTGACACCGAGAACAAGATGCACGTCCACTGCGTGGGGTTCACCGAGCACCTCCGACTTCCCACAGGGCAGCACACGGCGCACGTGGGCCACCGCTCGCAGGCGGTGGCGCCAGCCGCACCCGCCGCACCCCCTCCCTCTCCTGCTCCCGTGCGCCGCGCCCCTCCGCCCCGCCGCCAATCATCGGATAATGACGGAAAAGACGAATTGTACGCCCGGGCGTGCGGATGGCGGTGAACTCACCTAGCAACGGCGGCATCACAAAATAAGCAGAACCAACAATGAAGATCTCCATCATTGTGGCGACGGACCAAGAAGGCGGCATCGGCAAGAACGGCGGACTCCCCTGGCGCAACAAGGCAGACCTCAGACATTTTTCACTGACCACCAAGGGCAACGGCAACAACGCAGTGGTCATGGGCCGTACCACCTGGCAATCACTCCCCCACCCTCCTCTTGCAGACCGCACCAATCTGGTGCTCTCAACGACGATGCAAGAGGGGAATGGGTGTAGGATGGTGAGGAGTGTAGAGGAGGCGATCGCAGTGGCCGAGAGACTGGGAGTGGAGGAATTGTGGGTTATTGGGGGGCGGAAGACGTACGAGGCATTTGAAGCCACCGGGCGAGTTGACAAGTATGTGGTCACCAAGATCGACGGGGCGTATGATTGCGATGTGTGGTACCGGCCGGACACGCAGGACTTTTGGACCCAGTCGTGGCACAAGATCGAGGGCGGTGATGTCACCGAATGGATCCGGAGCGGCGGCGCAAATTGAATGCTAATTCATCTTGTTTGATCCGGTTAGATTCATATTCCTCACGATGTTGGCGGCAGCGCACACCGAAGAACCGTCGGCGTGTGCGTTGGCGTTGATGTTGCGTGAGCTGGCAGGGCACGAACTGGATCTGTACGACGAGGTGAAGCATCACTTTGCGAAAGGGGATGTGGTGCGGTGGGTGAACAGCCCGCCGAGTCGGTGCCGAATGATCCGGGGGGCGATTGAGCGGATGCCGCGGGGGTGGAAAGGCGGTGGTCACCCGCAAGTGTGGATGACCGCGTTGCACGCGCACATGCCCGAATATCACCTAGATTGGATCGAAAAGGAGGTGGTGCAGAAGATCGAGTGGCACGGCCTGGAGGGAAGTCCGCACGGAGGACGGCTAGCGCTGCTGCGGGATGCGATGCCCGAGAAGACCGACAACGCCCGAAACGAGACACTCAGAAAGTTGTGGATTGCGTCGTCGGTGCGGCCTCCTCGGGATGTGTTTTGCGACGGCGAGACCTGGACGTTTGGCCATGGACGAGTGCAGATGGCAGACGATGGATTCAAGTGGGCAATGCGATGGAATGGAGACAAAAAGTTCAAGATTTAGCGGCGACGGGTGCAACGGCTCTTAAGACTTTTCTTGTTGCCCCGGCGACTCTTCCGCCTGCCGCCTCGCTTGCCGGCTCTGGCTTGACGGGTTCCAGTGCGTGAACGTTTCACGATACGTCGGGTGATTTCCTTTTGAGCCATTCGCACCACTTGTTTTTCATGTGGCGTCAAATCACGACCTTCACGCAGTTCTTCCATCCATAACAGCATTTGCGGATTGGCGTGCTCTTCGTAATCCACTTCCAGAGGACCTTCGGCCACCGCAATTAGTTCCGGTGGGATAGCTCCGTCGTTTGCTTGTGAAATTCTAACCAGATCATCTAGCTCAAGACGACGCAATCGTTCGGTGATTACCCGCAGTTCGGCCATGACTGTATTAGTAAATGAAAAAATGCAAGAGGAGAGGGATGGGAACGTGCTCTTACAGAATGCCTGGTGGCATTTGTACGACCGTCCACCCCAACCCACTCACCCTGTTCACTCTCTTGCCATCTATTTTTGTTTGCGATGTGACGTAGCAACGGATGGTCGGGGTGTTAGTGACCCGTTTGAGGAAGCCGTCGCTGAACGCGGCACCGAGGTTGCCGTGAAAAAGCATAATGTCAAAATCGTCGTCCCTAGTCTCGGGTAGGTCGTTCACTGGGCGTCCGTAGAGTCCGCACTTGGTCGGCAGCTCGATCACCTGCGAGAAGGCCCTCCACACCCGCCCCATGTCGCCATCGGTGTAGACCCCAATTTCATTCCAGTCATTCTGCACCATCCTTTCCCCTCTTGCACTCTAGATGTGGAAGGGAGGGCCTTCAGATGGTTCGGGGAAAAATGACCGGTGTCAATTACTAAGCTTCACTCCCTCTGCAGCTCACGCCTCCTCCTTGTAGGCCTGGCTCGGGTCGGTCAGCGCCCCGTCGTCGATCAGCTCCTCACGCACTGTCGCGTCGTCCCACTTTGTCTCGCCCTGTTGCTTCGTCTTTCGAGTCGTGCTCTTGATGGTGAAGCCCGGTGCGTTTTCCACCTCGGTGGTAGTGGTGGTGTCATCTTCTGTGGTCGTCACAATCTCGGCGTCGCCGATCGCCCACAGCGTGCCCCCGCTGACCACCACCGGGATGGCGATCCATGTTATCCCGTAGGCACAAAGACCACCGCACGCTCCGTTGATGATACCGTGGACCACCGACCGCGGAATTCCCCGGCCCTTTTCCCGCGACCATTCGTACCCGTTCTTGAGGCTGACCAGTCCAAAGAGGCCGCCCACAAAGGGTGCGACCGCAAGGGTGGGCTTGATGTAGCCGGTCTTGACGACCTTGCGGGTAGTGCGTCCGGCAGTGGTTGCGACATGGGTGAGCAGCGGAGCGACACGGATGGTCCCCGTCATCGACATCTCGGCAAGAGCGGTGTGTGAAGTTCATCCCGTTGTGGATCCGTTCAATTTGTTGACTCGTATTTGGATGAGGACGGCAGTTTGCGCACAAATCAGACATGCGCTCTCTGATCAGGTGCTGCGGGAGCGCAGGCTGTAGGCCGGCTCTGCGTCGGGCGCCGGCGTGGGGATCTCCACCAGCGGGGAGGTGGGCGGCGAGTCGGGGTCGGCCTCGAACACGTCCCCCTCGGAAGCTGCAGGCTCCTCTTTCTCTTCGGTGCCCCCGATCCCGGTGTAGATCACAAACTGCCCGCCGTTGTCCTCTTCGACGGCGCCGCCCTCAAAGACCGCCAGCGCCTTGGTTGTAATCTCGTTGCGGCGAGCGGGGTCGGACACTCCGGTGTAGACGATGAACTGCCCTATGTTGTCCTGTTGCACATCGGCGTCGATCCCCAGATCGGCTACCTTCTTGGCCACCTCGGTTGCCTGGTCTGCCCGGTCGGCTTCGCGGAGCGCCTTGCGGAGACGCTTGTCGGTCTCGTTGGCGGCGTCGAGCCAGATCCTCAGGAACTGCTCTTCGGGGATCTTCTTGTAGTCTTCGTCGCTGTAGGTGTGTGCAAAGGCGGGTTCGTCGCCACACGTCTTCTTGAGCTTCTCGAGCACTTCGAGCATGTAGTCTCTCTTGGTGGTCTTCTTTGACTGGAACATGAAGCCGTTGTCGCCCTTTGTGTCCAACGATGACCACTTGAGTCCGATGTACTTGTTGTTCTCCTCCCACACCACTTCGAGTTCATCGGCGCAGTAGAGAATTGCCAGACCGCCGACAAACGGCACCACAACGTACGGCGCACCGTAGCCCACCAGGAACGACAGTGGAGCACTCAGAATGGCGCCGCCGATCGTCTTGGGCAGCGAGGTATTGTCCTTCTTGAGTTCGTCTCTCACAATGGTGTAGGCAATGCAGGCGGCCGTAAGGGCGCCGGAGACACAGCCGAGCACGTGGTTGGTCGTCAGATAGGCACAGAATGCCGTCGTCAGCACGTACTTGATCGGAGACCCAATGAGCGAATCCAGATAGTACAGCCCAAGCATCAGCATCGCAGCCGAGATGCCTACTATCACTCAGCCTCTCTGGATCAATTTCGGCGCCGCAAAATGTGATTGCTAATGGTGTCGGTTCACACCAAACCACCGTTACTAACCGCCGCTCTTCGGCTAGGTTCCTCTAAGTCCTTTTCCAATTCTGCGCACCCGCATCCGAACGTTCTGCAAGAGGGGGGTGAGTTAGAGCTGGAGCCAGCCGTCCTCTGACGACGTCGGGCTCGTGAGTTCGGGCGATGACTCCACTGTTATCATGGGAGCTGACACCCCCGAGCTATGAGTTGACGCCACCCTCCATCCTGTGCGGTCCGGGAGCGGACGGTAGCGCTGCGCCCGCGCGCGACCCCTGCCCTCCCGCTGACGACATCCAGGCCTGCCCCGGCGGCGCCACGCCGCCACCAGCCACCCTCTTAACTCATCCACCACCCCCTCCTCTTGCAGCAGCCGAAACCCCCCGTGCCCCAATGCTCCCGCACCCATCCCTGCAAAAAAGAACAATCCCAACGCCAACCCACAGCCTACCATTCTGGTGCTCCTAGTATCCACCAGGAGAAGTCAGTTAGACCCTTCTTAACTCCACACCTCACTAGAGCATGCCCGTGGTGTCGTATCGTCAGGACCCCGAGACCGAGCGTTGGTCGGTGGACGACAAGCCGTGGGTGTGCCCCGTGGCCCCCCGCTTCGAAGGTGCGACCTGGGAGGATGTCCACCAGCAACTCCTCAACTGGTTAACCCCCCGGGGACCCGTCAACTTCCACGACGGTCCGCTGACACCCACCTCGCGGATCGCCAGCTGGCAGGGGCTGCTGTACAAGGAGGGCGAAGAGGCGCCGGTGACGGCAACCCCCGCCGGGAAGCAAGAGGAGAAGGAGGAGGTCAAGCCGGCAGCAGCCGACGACTCGGACGATGACGATGGTGATGGCTACGGCATGTCGCTGTTTGACTGAGGGCGGACCGCGCGATGCGTCCGCAACCCATACGAACCCATCTCCCTCTCTTGCATAAGCAGGCGATGCTCGCTTCGCTCATGCACTCGCGATGGGGGGCGTTGGGGTTGTTCGGTTTCTTGGGCCTTATGACAGCGTTGGTGGCGATGACCGGGATAGTCCAGAACATGCGGCGGTGCTTTGGCTGGATGCCAAAGGAGGAGCAAGAGGAGAAGGCGCAGGTGACTGAGATGGTGCAGATGGCGGCGTTGGGAGAGGTGGCCGAGTCTCGGGAGGAGACTAACTTTGGTTCGCCACCGCAGGGGCCGGAGGTAGCATTGGATCTGGATCCCAATCGGTTTTCTAGCGGCGTGGATGGCTAACTGCGTATGCCGTGAAGGCGACGATGCCACTCACCACCAGGAACCGTGCCAGGGCGTAGCTCGCCACGTTGCTGAACGGGTTGATCTTGAGCCGCTGACCCGCGATCACCGACACCGTGTCGTGGAAAAAGGCAGCGTACAGCAGACAGAACATGGCTACAATGCTAACCGACACGAGGTTGATTACGCCGCGGTCCTCGGTCAGGTGCCCGAGCAGCGTGTTGTAGTTTTCAATCCCAAAGTAGATGAGCAGCCCCGCCAGGATCGCGTACAGGAATCCGTAGCCTGCGGAGAGGACCCGCATGGTGCGGGTTGACAACCCCTGCCGCCAGCCGGAGCGGCGGACGGCCCAGTTGCCACCAGCAAACAGCAAGAGGAGGGTGATGAGGATCAGTGTGTAGCCAGCCGCTGCGTCGGCGGCCTTCCAGATTGGGTGAAAGTGCGGGAAGCGGGCCAGGGTCATTAACTGTTCTGGTGTCTGATTAGAGAAGATTCGGTTCGTGAGTGTCCTGGTGTGGCAGAGCTCATAGTTTTGTTGCATGCCCCCAGCACCCGACAGGTCTGTGTGACGTTTTCTCCCTTGAGCAAGAGGTCAAAAGCGTGGGCGATGACCGACGTGATGTCGTAGCACTCCTTGCCCGACGGCCCTGGCACCTCGTTGCACACTCCCGCAGCCACCCCGGCGGCGGTTTCCAGGATCCGTTGCACCAGCGTGGGGAGCAAGTCTGCTGCCCCCACCGACGCCAGACACAAGTCGCAGCCAGTGCAGTTGCCATTAGTGTCCCACACCGGTCGTGTGATGAGCACAGCCGGTGCGACTGCCTGGAGCCGTGGAGCGTCCACGGGGTAGGCCTGGCCGAGCAAGAAGAGGGCGGTGAGCTGAATGAACCGCATGCGAAACGTAGCGTGCTGTGGCTCACAGCGTGGCTCTACATCATTATAAGGGGATAGCATCCCCCGAACCCCCTTAGCTAACTCTGTCCCCCTCTTGCATTTCAGGTGGTTCCATCCCCCGAGTCACCGGATCAGCCAGCGAAAGTGCTTGGGCGCCCCGTCGCCCTTGGGTGCCAGCCCCAGCAACAGCCGGCCCTTGTAGTTGATCCCGGCATCAATGTCCGATGTCTCCAGGACCGACGATGCCGGAATGCGAACCTCGTAGATCGCCGACGGGTTGTTGTCTCCCCAGATGTCGGTGTACGCCTTGGTCTTGCCGCTTAGCACCAGCAGCGTGTTGGTCTCCTTGCGGGTATCTCGCGACAGTTGCACAACCAGATCGCCGTTGGCCTTTTGGAGCTCAAACGGCGGCGGGTGCAGCCGGACCCGGTAGTTGGTGCTCAGCCGGTGCTCGTGGGTGGAAAAAGCGGGTGCGCCCTCGTTGGTCCGCAGCAGCAGACGCAGCGAGGTGTCGAGATTGGGGATGGGGCGGGTGCCTCCCTCGTATGGCTCGGAAGAAAAGCGGGGGCCTAGTCCGGCGACCGCACGGGTAGCCCGGGGACTGCCGCTGCACGGACGACCGCTTCGGGAGGTTGCTGGCGCTGCGATGGTGGTCTCCACTGGTGGCACCTCTGGTCTGCTGCATGCGTTGCCCATGGAGTCGTTGGTTCTGCTGTCGATATTTCTTCTTCGGGTCCTAACTCGTTTGCTCGGCGGGCCCCTGCTCGATGCCAAAGCCACTACACTATGTCCGGATGTCCTCGTGTTGCCGGTGGCAATCCACAATGTACCGGAAGTGTCTGGAGATCTTGTGGACGAGGTCGGATGCAGCTTCGTTGCGGTTGGGGTCGGCGGTGAGGTCGTCGGCGGCCTCCCGAAGCAACGCAGCCACCTCGGGGAGCACGACCCGCAGCCTCTCGGTCGTGGTGCCCGGCATCTCGGGTACGGGCACGCCCTTAGGCCGGCCCAGATGCACCAGAGCATCGTCTCGCATTCGGGTGTGGGCAATTAATACGATCTCGGACATGCGGGGTGTGGCGCTGACTGCGGCGTAGGTGGCTTTGATGACGCCCTTTTGGATCGAGTCGGCGATGTTTCGGAGGCAGCTGGTGATCTCGGCGGGAGCGGGTGTGCGTGACATCGTAAGAGGAGATTGGTCATGGAACGAACACGAATTAGCTTTCAATTTCGGGGGAATCCGCATCATCGGCCAATGACGGGGGCAAGCTCAGCAGCTCGGCGTAGCTTGGACGCAACTCGGCTACCTCTTCCACTGCCTCCTTGTGTTCCTTTTTGCGGCGGGCGCACTCCGCGGAATACTGTACCATGTGCAAGACCGTGAATGCGTGACACTTTGATTCCTCAACGTCCTTCCATTCCGGGTCTTCCTCTTGCTTGTTGGCGTTCCAGATCGTTTCCGGAGGGGTGAACGATGGCATCGTTGGCGGATAGGCGGCCGTGATGTGTGTCGCCATCCGCAGGATCGCCGTGTAGGCCTTGCCGATCTCGTACGCAACAATCCGGCACAGCACTGGATCAGTGTCCTTGCCGTCCACTACCAGTTCGCCTTCGGGTATGTTGCTGTAGCTGTCCAGAGCCTCGCGGACCTCGTCGAGCGTCGTCAGAAGCTCACGGAGTGTCGGGGATGCAAGAGAGGGAATGGGGGGATGATGGTGGTGCTGCGGCTCCCGCGGCTGCTGGCGGCGAAGACATTGTGTTCGCTGGGGTAAGTGTCTTAACTCGCAAGGATGGTGTCAACTCAATTTCGGTGCGGCATCCCCATCCCGGCCGCTGGGCTGAACGAAAAGGTCATTCCCGGCGGCATCCCTCCTGCAAACATTTCGGGCGGCACACCTGGCGGCAATCCGTGCGGTGCAGCGGCGGGCTTGGGCGGACCGGGAGCATCGTCCTCTTCGGACGCAGTGAAGCACGGCAGCACGGTCGCCGATGGATCTATCGCCGCCGACGACCCCGCCGGCTGCCACTTGGGCATCCAAAAATACGGGATCTGCGCCGCCGACTCGCCGCCGCACACCTCATCAAACAGCGACCGGTACATACGTTCCTCCTTGGTCCGCGGCGGACAGTGCATCCACTCAGGAAACTTGCGGTCCTCGCAGTACACCGCCGCCATCACCTTGAGCCGCTCCACCCACCTCTTGCCGACCGAGTCTGACAGTGCATCCTTGGGTCGCCGGATCGCCCGCTGCACCGCCGGCGTCTTGAACGACCAGCCCCCGATGCCGCATAGCAGGTTCCGGAGCAGATGCTTCTCGGTCTGCGGGTTCCACCGGATCTGCGCCGGCAGGAACCGCTGGTAGCAGTCGACCAGCCGCACATCCAGGAACGGCAGCCGCACCTCCTTCCCGAACGCCCCTGCTGTTCGGTCCGCGCGCAGCCCATCGTACAGACAAATGTCCTTGAGCAGCCGTTCCGATTCGGCGATCGCCGCCCCCGCATCCGGCGCCATCTTGAAGTACTGGTAGCCGCCGGCCAGTTCGTCAGCACCCTCGCCGCTCAGCACCGCCTTCACTCCCTCCTCTTGCATCACAGGCTGTGCCAGTTTGTACAGCAGGTATTGAATGGTGCCGGCCCGGATCGTGGTGGTGTCAAAAGTGTGGAGCGCCTGGATAGACTCTCTGAGCAGATCCAGGGTGAGGGCGGTCTCGGGGACGGCGATGACCTCGTGGCGGCCGATGCCCAGGTTGATGCAGGCCTCGCAGGCAATTTCCACGTCGGGGGTGACTGCGTCGCCGTAGCTGACGGTGAAGGCGACGATCTGGCTGGGATCGATGCAGGCGACCATCGCGGCGAGCACGGCCATGCTGTCGGTGCCGCCCGAGAGCAGCACCCCGATCTTCTGGTCGGGCTGGATCTGGACGCACCGAGCCTTGACTGCGTCCAGGAAGAGGTTCTGGAAGTAGATGCCGGGGTCGGCGGGCGGGGTTTGCAAGAGGGCAGAGTGGGAGAAGATGCCGCGGCTGGTGGAGTGGTTGTCGGCGTTAGTGGCGCTGCGGATGTGCCGGAGGTAGGTGCCGCCCCGGAGCCGCTGGAAGAGCCCAGTGAGTTCGCGGGGTACCCCCAGCATCGTGGACGTCACCAGGAGCCGATCCTGGGCGTCAAAGCCGTAGAAGAGTGGTCGCACGCCAAAGGTGTCGCAGGCGATGGAGATGGTGTCGCCCCCGGGCTGCCCCAGTTCGATCTGGATTAGGGCAAATTCGCCCAGAATCGCCTCTAAGCCCTTTTGCCAACCTGCACGGGACACAGCGATGGCGGCGGACCAGCAGTCGCCGCGGGCCTCCTTCATCCCTGTGGCCTTGTTCAGCTCGGCCCAGTTGAAGATTTCGCCGTTGCAGGCGTAGATGTGACGCACGTTCTTTGCGAGGGTGACCTGGAACGGCTGGTTGGCGTCGCTGCCGCCGAACACAGCAAGCCGGTAGAAACGCAGCTGATACCGGATCCCGCCAATCATCACTGGATGAGTGGCGAGCACGTCGGGTCCCCGGGCCTTGGAGTTGATCTCCGCGTACTCGGGGGTGTCGGGCACGAGTGTGATGCCGCACATGTTCTCTCCCCTCTTGCATTCTCTCTAGCTGCGTTGCAACTCACTCAAGCGGATGCCGTGCTCCCGGAGCAGGTACTTGCGGGCACACACGATTACGCTTCGCACTTGTCGCCGTGCGTGCTTCTTGCGCCTCCTGAACTTTGCCTTCCCCATTGTTCTATGGCATAAGGTCAGTCTAAATTGATCGGGTCCAGACATCAGACTCTTGGGCACTACCTGACTGACGATGCCGGTGCAGACCCGTTCCGCAGCCCGCCGCGACACCCAGCCCGAGATCAAGCAGACGCCCGACGAGATCTGGAACGAGTTTGACCGTGAGTCTGCGGCGATCGACTCCAAGACGCCGGTTAAGGGCCCGCTGGCGGACGATGAGGAGTGGGCGGTGGCCTACGTCAAGTTCCGGACGCAGCTTCTGAAGCGGCCGCTCGATCTCAGGACCCGCTATACTGCCACCTTCCGGTGGTGGCTCCGTTTCCGGACCAAGAAGCACTGGTGGGGCAACGCCAACACCGAAAAGCCGGCGTACGAGCGGGCGAAGGAGATTGTACGGGCGCAGTGTTCGCCGCCGCTCAGCTACCAAAAGGAGTGCGACTACTGCCATGCCATTGATCCCCAGACCGGGCACTACTATCTGCCCTACTACATCCACGATGCGGACTTCATCGACATCGAGTTTGTGCCGTACGACATGAACACGAGCGATGACGACGAGCATGCCCGGATCATGGTGCCCAAGACGATCGCGGTGGTCGAGAAGCTGAAGGCGTGCCGGGACGCGCAGCCGCCCAAGTCTCTGAAGGAGCAAGAGGAGGAGATGCGGAAGAACCAGCGTCGGGAGTGGCGGACGGGGGCAGAGCGGGCGCAGCATTACCGCGAGCAGCTGTCAAAGGCGGCGGACAAGCGAGAGGATGGCATTGTAAGGGAATGGGGAGGAGCGCGGATGACGCGATCACAAGCGGCCAAGCTCAGTGCGCAGACGGGCTACCAGGTGGTGTGAGCGGCGGCGGACAACATGGAACGGAACCGGACAGAACGGCCCAAAATTGATCTTGGTGAACATCACTCGGCTTTTTCAGTTTTGTGATGGCGGATGCGAACGAGACACCAGCAGCGTCTGCGGCCCCACCCGACACCAAGTGGGTCCACTGGTTCCTGAAGGTGACGTTCTCGGACTTTTGGGACACCAAACACGACCAGGACGATAAGCGGGTGGCCACAAAGGTCATTCGGTTCCAGGTGCCGACGGACATGTCGAAGGAGGACGAAGAGATCAAGGCGATGGAGATCGGGCAGGACCTGTTTGGTCCAAACCAACAGCATTTCAAGACGTGCAAGGACTGCTGCTACGAGGATTACGATGACTGGAAGCACTACTTTGGGATCACCAAGTTCCACTTTGTGGAGAAGCTGCCCGATGTGCTCACGACCGAGAACTCTGAGGGGAAAGCCCGCAGGATGCAAGAGAAGATTGAACGGGAGTGTCCCAGTGTGTCGCGGGCGCGGGCGGAACACAAGCGCCAGCAGGAGCTTGCCAAGTTCCGCGAGGCATTGGCCGAGAAGGAGAAGCGGTATCAGCAAGAGGTGGAGAAGCTGAAGAAGCGGTTTGGGGTGGACTGAGGCGAAAGCGACATCGTGTGGAGTCAGCGTTGGGGGTGCTGTAGTAGAAATTGAATACCCGCACCCCTGCAATTTCATACCCACTTATCCTCCTCTTGCAGCATGACGACGCCTGGAGAAGCACTTCAGCAGATGGCGAACCTGACCATCAGGTGTGTTGGCTGGACCACAGCGGTCGCATCTCCGCTCGCCATTCTGGCGTACGCCAACGTCGCCTTTGAACGGGCACACAACGAGACAAAGCACAAGAAGCGGATGATGGACCTCGAGTACGAGGAGGCTGCCGAGGAGCTCCGGCGCTACAAGCAGACCCCCGAACCCAAGCCGCTGGAAGAAGTCTAATCGAACTACAGATGACGAACAACTACTGCCCCTTCCGAGAACACCGCAACTTTTTTGGTGCTCCCAACACGGGTGTGCATCGGCACCGGCTGCTGGACGTGGCGGTGGTGGACTATGTGCTCACGCTGGTGGCCGCGTTCATCACTTCGTGGCTCACCTCTTTCCCGTTGGTGTTGTCGACTCTTGTGTGGTTCACACTTGGGCTTGTGCTCCACACCCTCTTCGGAGTTGACACGAGCGCAGTGCGCTGGCTAGGATGGGAATGCAAGAGGGGAAGGGATGAATGATTGGAACTCTTCGGGGGGTAGAGTAGCATGCCGAGGCGACCGAATCGTGGTGAGCGGCTTCGACGGATGCGGCAGATGGAGGCAGGGCCCGTGGGCAATGTGCCGCAGCCCGCGCCCCCTGCCCAACAGGAATCCACCCCAGTAGTTGGCGAGCCTGCACCAGCCCCTGAGCCTGCGCCTGAGCCTGAGCCCCTTGCGCCTGCCCCCGAACCAACCCCACCGCTCCCCCCTCTTGCAGAACCCGAGCCGTCGGCATCCGCCCCCGAGCCCGAACCAGTAGTTGAGGAGCCCGCCGCCCCCGAACCCCCTGCCCAAGAGGAGCCCGTCCCAGTTGAGGAGCCCATCCCAGTTGAGGAGCCCGCTGCCCCCGAACCCGAGCCTGCGCCTGCCCCCGAACCAGAACCCGAGCCTGCGCCCGAACCAGAGCCCGAGCCTGCGCCTGCCCCCGAACCCGAGCCTGCGCCTGCCCCCGAACCAGAGCCTGCGCTTGCCCCCGAACCAGTAGTTAACACGCCTGCGCCTGCCCCCGAACCGACCTCTCCCCCTCTTGCAGACCCCGAGCCGCCGGCACCCGCCCCCGAGCCCGAACCGGAGCCCGAATCGGAACCCCCTGTCCAAGAAGAACCCGAGCCCGAGATTCCCATCGGCGAGCGCACTGCGGTCGTCACCGTCGGCATCAACTACTATGGACAAGGCGGGGAGCTCAAGGGATGCGTGAACGACTCGAACAACTACCTGGAATACGTATCCGGGGTGTTGGGGGACCGCAAGGTTGCGTCAACTCAGCTTGTTGACACGTTGCCGAAGGAGAGTGCGTTGTATCCCACCCGGGCCAACATCGAACAGGCGCTCACCGACACGGTGCAGGCGGCCTGGGAGGGCAAGTTCGCCAACGTGCTTTTTCACTACAGCGGACACGGCGGACAAGTGCAAGATTTTAGCGGCGACGAGGCCGACAAAAAGGACGAGACGCTGATTCCGGTGGACTACCGCACAGCAGGGCTGATCACTGATGACTGGCTCCTTGAGTACGTGATCAATGCGATGCCGCCCGATGTGCGGGTTTTTGGGCTGATTGACGCCTGTCACAGCGGGACTGCTTTGGATCTGCGCTACAAGTACGAGGGTGATCCGCTCCGGCTGAAGATAGTTAACCCGGGATCGTCCGAGTTCAGCACGGCGATGATGATCAGTGGCTGCAAGGACACGCAATACAGTTATGATGTGTGGGATGCGCAGTACGGTGCGACCGGTGCGATGACGGCGGCGTGGTTGCAAGAGATGAAGAAGAACCGAAAGCGACCAGCGTTGGTGATCATGAAGGAGATGCGCAAGTCGTTGTCGGCCAAGGGTTATCCGCAGACGCCGCAGTTGTCGTCGTCGAAGGACATTCACACGCACGTCCAGATCTACGCTCTGGGCGATTTCGCTTAACTCGGGAGACGGATGAGTGATGACGTCACATGTAGGGAAATTGATGACCACATGGTGCGAGAACGAGAACTAGATTCACGCCGCACGCACACGATGCCGAATGAAGAGAAGAGAGTGTTCCCGACTACAATGTCCCCTCGGGGTGGTCACAACGACTATGTGTACTCGCACACACCCGAAGAGAAGATTCCGTGGCCTCCACAGAGCGAGTGGCGCTGGCAGCCCCAACAGACTAGCGAACACGACTACCATCAGTTTCTTGAGCTGGCCACACCCACGGTCATCGCTGAGTACGGGCTCCGCGATGTCCACCCCGGTCGCATCCCGCCCACTCCCCCATCCACCCTCCTCTTGCTGACCCTGTTTGTCCAGCGGCTGATGGCGCACGAGCCCGATATCGTCCGGAAGATTGTGGAGTGTCTGACGTCCTACATCGTCGAGACCCCGATCATCCGTCCGATCCGGTTTCTCTTCTTGCCCGAATACCGGGACATTTGCCGGTTTGTGTCCCGACTGCCAATGGACTGGGGCAGCCTGGACATCCGGAGCAAAGTCAACTGGCTCTACAATCACATGACGTCGGACCAGGCTACAAACATTTGGCACGGCATTGTGATTCCGATACCCGAGGTGGTCCACATCGTCTGTCCAGGCTACTATTACTACGGGAACGGTCGCAGTCAAACGGTGGTTGTGAGATTTGTGCCCCGCGGCGTCTTTCCGATGAATATGACGGTGTACGGCCGTCGGTACACAACTCAACCACTAACTAGTGCAGAACGACTGGAGTACTACACAATGCCGGAAAGCCGGCTTCGGGGCAGCATAGTGCCGTTCTTCACCAACGACATGGCACGGGTGGCACGAGAGGCTGGTTTCCCGAAGAAGGTGGCGAACGACGTGGGGCGGCTGCTGTTTGGTGCCACCCGCATGTTCCTGGAGAAGTACCCAAAAGGAGACGATGCGTGGCGAGAGGTGAAGAAGGAGATGGGGGTGTACAACAAGATCCTGCACGTGCACCGACGGAAGGAGTGAGAATGCACACAGAGGCATGCGAGAGGGGGAAGGGGAGTGATGCCCGAGTTTTTCAACTCAAAGGGTATCTGTGGGACATGATTGGACGTTGCTTCTTTCATTGCGTGGTACCCAATGTGAATAACGAAAAGGAGTGCAAACAGAATAACGGGTTATGGGCCAGTGGCCCTCAAGTATGTGTTGTTCCATGGTAAGAGGGGGGAATGCGGGGGTTGGAAATTGGATTCGGGATCGGAGGGATCGGAGGATGCAAAGTTGAGAATGAACTCCAACCTCGCTGAAACAATTTCGACTTTCCGGGATGAATTGGGGGTTGTTAACTCGGGAGGGGGCAAAGGGGCTTAGAGAATGGATGCTATATAGGTGTTCGTCCTAGTTTTCCATAACCAGGACGAATAGACGTGGCATTTCCTAGTACCGATTTGGTGTGTTTGCAAGAGGGAGGGGATGAGTTGAGGTTGTGTGGGCGAGTTAAGGACCCGCCTCAGGCAAAGGCCTTCTTAGCATCTTCACCCATCTTTTGCCACTCCAGCCCCAGCAGCTTTCCAATTTCGGCGATCTGGATCCCCGGGTTCTGCTTCATCAGCGTCGGACGACGGGTGTTGGCAAACTTCATGTACCCATTCAGTTTCCGCTTCTTGCCGCCGCTCTTTTTCGTCTTGCCGCCTGTCTGGGCCGCCGGTGCAGCAGGCGCCTCTGCCGGCGCCGGAGGAGTTGAGGCCGGTGCCTCCGCCACAGCCTTGTCAACTGCCCCGACAGCCTCGGCCACTGGTGCGGCAACTCCACCCTTGTTCATCGCCGCCTCCAACTGAGCCATTGCCGCCTGGAGATTCTGGAGAGCTTGCTGCGCTGAAGCAGCGGACTGTCCGCCCCGCTGAACGCGGCCCCGCCGACGTGTCACCACCCGCTTCCCCTTCTTGCCCTTGCGTCCGGCACGCTGTGTCTTTGCCATCTTAACCTGAGCTGAGAAAGATCTCACTTGAGGTAGTGGCGGAGGTTATAGTCGTGCGTCCTGGCAAAATCCTTGATGTCGTGCTTCTTAAGCTCGGCGGCAATCTTCTTGGCCACTTCACTCAGACGCCCGTGGGCATCCTTGAGGTCCCTCAGTCCTCGTATAGCGACTTCCTTAATCTTGATATTCTCTATTCTCGTACTGTCATGGGCCGACTCTTCCAACGCCAGGTTCCCATCCCTCTGGGCCTGCTCGAGCGCTGGAACAGACCGGTTCTTCAGCCGACTGGCGGCAGATATCATCGAGTCGTAGGCAGCCTTGAGTTCCTTAACCCAAGAACCCTTGGGAGTAGTAGTGTCAGACCGTGATGGACGCCCCAACTTCTCATCAATCGTCTGCTGGTAGGCTGCAACATCGTCGGGGAACGGTTCTCTCAGTACCGCTGCTATCCTGCGTGTCACGTCTGCCACGTCTGTCCTCGCCCTGGAGATCTCGGTATCAGCCTCTTCCAGCTTTTGCAGCACTATTGAGTCATCATCGGTAGCCTGGGGGTTGGGTGTTCCTGTGGCAGCAGCCTTGACATAGATCTTGGAGTTGATGACTTGCGTTATGGCTTTGTCGAGCGAAGTCACCGTCATCACTCCGTGCGTGAAAGCCGACCGCAGCTCCAATGCCCACCTGGCTGGACGGGTGTGGAAGTCGATCAGGCCACTCATGTACCCACCCCGCTGCTTGTGGCCCTTGCGCGTTGCACGCTTGCGGTGCACCCGGCGGTGGTGCTTCTGGGTTGTACGCTTGCGCTGGACGCGGCGGCCCTTGTGAGTTGACGCCCGGCTTCCCCGCCGACGCTTACCCCCCGTCATTCCACAACAGCTGCCGCCTCGCCTGCGGCTCTTTCCGATGAGTACCATCTGAAATTGAAACAGATATTATAACCGAAGGAGAGTTAACTCGGACCCAAATGTCAACTCCCCAGCTGCCATCCGGATGGACCTTCACCCCAGATCAGACGCAGACGGGTTGCATGTGGCGACTCGGCGACGTCGATCCCGCCAAGCCTACCACCGCCTTTGACCTAGACTGGACCATCATCCGTCCCGCTTCCGGCCGCAAGACACCCCGCAATCCACGTGATTGGACCCTGCTCCACCCCGGTACTCCCGACAAGCTGCAGCAACTTAGCCTCAGTTCCAACGTGGTCATCTTCTCTAACCAATCCGGGTGCGTTAACAACGGCAAGGGCCGGATGGAAGACACCTGCGGCAAGCTCGATCAGATCCGCAAGGTCCTCGGCATCAACCTCAGCGTCTTCATCTCCTGCGGCTACTGCACCTACAGGAAACCCAAGTCCAAGATGTGGCATCTATGGCAGCAACAAGCCCACATCTCCGCCAACCACCCCAAGGACCGCTACATCGGCGACGCCGCAGGCCGCCCCGGCGACTACGCCAACTCCGATCTCACCTTCGCTCTTAACTCCAAAATCATCTTTGAAACTCCAGAACAGTTCTTCATCGGCATGACGGGCGCTCGCACCAACTACCCGCTGCCGACCCACCCGTCCGCATTTACCCACCCTTCCCCTCTTGCATCAACTCGGTTTGTTCCGGCCGCAGGCCCGGAGCTAGTGCTCATGTGCGGAGCACCCGGCAGCGGCAAGAGCGCCTGGGTCCGTCGCAACATCCCCGACTCCTACACCCGGGTCTCACAGGATGTGCTAAAGACCAAACCCAAATGCCACCGGGCGGTCAAGGAGGCGTTGGCAAGAGGGGAGCGAGTGGTGGTGGACAACACGCTGCCGGATCGGGAGCGGAGGGCTGAGTACATAGCGCTGGCGCAGGCGGCTGGAGTTAAGGTCCGGTGCGTTTGGTTGGCGATCGAGCGTGGGGTGGCGGAGCATCTGAACGCGATGCGCGAGGATCATCCAGAGGCGGGGGTGCGGAAGCCGCGGGTGCCGCCGGTGGGTGAAACAATGTACTGGAGCAAGTTTGCCGAGCCAGTCTTAGACGAAGGGTTCAGCGAGGTGGTTGGGATCGGATGGAGCTACGATCCCGAGGAGACGCCGCAGGAATTGATGGAGCGCTGGCATCGCTGATTATCGGCGGTGAATACAAGAGGATGAAGATGTGGTAGTGGTTGGTTGCGCTAATTGCAATGTTGGTGGTAGTTGGTGTGTCAGTGCTGTTCAGTGTTCAGGAGGGAGTTGAGAGTGAAGAAGAGCAGTTTGCGCACATGTGCAACGGATGCAAGGATCCTATTCCCAACACAGCTGGATGTCAAGAGTGGTGCGCACCAATTAGACGGAACATCACCGGCAAGTGTAGAGGAGTTGACAATGAGCGAACAATCATTTCAGGCATGGGCTGAAGCGATTGGCCATCATATATTGGGGGCGGTCAAGTGCGGGATCGATGGTGTGTGTCAGACGTGTGCTGGGGTAATAGATGACAGAAAGGATGCTCGCCACCATTGCCGTGGCCGGCGGTGGTGTGCGAAGCACAAGCAGTATTCATCGTGCTACACCGAGGAGCAATACTGCTGCGAAGAGGGGTGGAGCGAGGCGTTGTGGAAGAGTGTGGATAAGCAAAAAGAGACGCCAGGGAAATAATGGAGCTACTCGTGGCAACCAATGACAATGACCATCCGTTTCTCCAAGGTGGGCGTCGTCGTCGGTGCCAGGACACGCGCAAGCTGCGCAAGCTGCGCAAGACCCGGAAGCGACGCACAAACAAGTCTCGCAGGGGCCGCAAGGGCCGAAATTGATCCGGGTAGAATGCTAACGAGTTAAGGTAGCACGGCAACACGATGCCGAACCGGCCGAACAAGAAGAAGGTGAAGGCGAAGCAGCGGCAGTGGCACAAACGCCAGCGGGATTGCGGTGCGGCCATCTGCGCAGGCGGATCGGGAAGAGAAACCAAGTGCAGTGTTTGTCTGCATCGTGCAGGACGCACGAAGCAGAGAGTTGAGGACTACACACCAAGCACCAGAAGCAAACGTGAGAAGCGAGAAGACGGACGATGCTATTGGTCATACCGACCAGGCTTGCGGGACCGGAAGCCCGACGCTCCGTACTGCCCAGCACATCACCTCACCTCCCCTCTTGCAAATCGCGAGCAGTCCATGACCTTGGCCGATCTCTTTCGGTCGAGGTACGGCTTCTATTCGTCGCGGGAGTAGTTCACAGCGTTTGTGTGCCACCGTTAAGTAGATTTGGAGGTAGAATGGGGGATCGGTGGGCCTTATAAGCGAAAATCACCACCCTCTGGGTGACGTCCAGCGCAGCTGGGTGATTTTCGCTTTCGCTCTAATTAGTTTTGCGATTTTTCCAGTGACGATGAAGGGGAATCCATAGCATTCGGGTGAGTTAAGAGAGGATAAGGGACGGCGAATATAACTTGAAGACAGCTGTATAACTAACTCACAATGTCCGCAACCGTTCTATTTGAGGCTCAAGAGGAATACGTGCAAAATTGGAGCAATGACACTATCAGTGTGCACACGAAATATATTGATCAAGGGGATAACTCCCTCACAGTGCTGGTCGTCATTGTTGATGGAAAGCTAGTATTGCACGATTACGTATGCGAAGACACTTTCGAGAATCTTCGCAAGAAAGATGGATACGAGATTGTGCACGTTGATGGCAAAACATACATTACACACTCCGGTAAGACGATATATACTTTGTCGAACGACCTACAGTTTGGGAATGTTGATGATGATTTGTCTGGGTTATGCTACGCGAGTACGCTGTGGAAAACAGGAAATATCCTGGTCATGCTTACTTATGGTGCTTCGATCTTGTGTGTGCTCAAAGTTGACGAACCGACACCAGATACGAAGGAGGGGTGATTGGTGTCAGTCTGTGCTGGGGACTTCGGGGATGATGATACCGATCTGTGCAAGATCGTAGATGAGGTCGGTATTGCCAAAGGTGATGGTAGTCTGTCCGGTCTTAACTATGAGAGAGAGGTCCCAACCAACGTAGCACACTTCGCCTTCTGCGCTGTCAAGCTCGATGTCGGCGTGGTCTGCATCGATCGTACCTGTAACATAGACGCCAGTCCCCCACTTGTTGTGTCTGTGCCGAAATACCAGATCGGTGTTGTGGTTCTTGAGATGCAGTTCGTGGTTTGCGATCGTCCACTCGGGCATACGAGAGGACATTGAAGAGCGCTTAACTCCTTGCTGTTTGCGGGGGGGGTCCGAGCTTAACAGTGTGGAAGGATAATGGTTGTTCTGTAGAAACCTTACTGTATATGGTGCGGTTTGCTTTGGTTTGATTCTCGTTGGAATGTGACCATAATAAGTAACAGAAAAAGAGGAGTCTATGGAGTACAGTCACAAGACAGTAACAGAGAGTTTTAAGAACTGTCAGAATTCCTAGGCAAAACTCGTTCAAAATG